>Ga0265332_10000742_pt1 | contig 20271 bp, 18 predicted proteins | sample 41926metaG_FD_202084 | JGI IMG/M metagenome (GOLD analysis project Ga0265332, IMG submission 202084) | Rhizosphere microbial communities from Carex aquatilis grown in University of Washington, Seatle, WA, United States - 4-19-26 metaG | ecosystem: Host-associated > Plants > Roots > Rhizosphere...
GGTCCGCAGGCAGGGTGCCGGACAGATTGTTGCCGGGAAGATTGATGGCGGTGACCGACGACCCCGAGCCGTTGCAGGTGATGCCGTACCACGAGCACTCCGTGCCCGCTGCGCCGTTCCAGTTGATACTCGCGCTCCACGCGGCGCCGTTGGTGCTCGTATAGAGCTCCAGCAGCACTGCACGCTCGGCGGCGGGAATGCCGGCTTCGGCGACGCCCGCGCCCAGCGCGAACAGCAGGATCGAGCCGACGATGGCGATGACGGGGTGCTGCCGTGAAGCACTTTTCATGTGCGAGGGACGCTCTGTTGGACCGAGATCGGAAACCAGCTTGTTGCACAGCGCCCCGGCGCGAGTCGACCGGTGCGTCGGGTTGGATGCTGCGAGAGGAGATTAATTCCGCATTGTATCGCGGGCAGCGCGCGGGCGTCACGATCGGCGGCGCCGGCGCCGCTGACACAATTTGCAATACTTTCACGCCCGCCCATCACTGGCGCGGCAGGGATCGCGGCAGCGACGCGGATGCGTCGTCGGACCTCCGCCGCGCTGCGTGTGTCAGTCGATGTTCATGCCCCCGCAGGCAGCGGCGACGCGCGCGTACTCCTCCGGCGAATCCACCGACCGCTGCCGTTCCTTGATGCGCTGCATGCCGTCGTGCAGCATCGGCTCGAGGTAGACGCCGAGACGATCGCGGATCGCGCGCTCCGCCTGCGCACGGTCGGTCGCATAGAAGATCGTGTCGCCGAAATCGGCGGTCACCGCGGCCCGCAGCTCGCGTGCCAGCAGCCCGATGAATTCGGAATAGACCGCGACGTGCTTGCGCTCGTGCTCGAGAATGACGGCCTCGCGGCAGGCATCGCCATGATATTCGCTGGCGACGTAGACGGTCATCGGCTTCAACGCGAGCGTGATCCGTATCACGGGATGCACGCAGACGCGCCCGCCGCGCGACTGCTCGATTCCCTGCAGCTCGGTGAGGCTCACGTAGCCGATCTGCGTCAGCGTCAGCCCGAGCGCGCGATCGAGCGCGCCCGCATCCGGGCTGAGCGCAGTGAGCTCGCGATAGGAGCGGCCGGTGTCTATTTCGTAGGTCACCGGTTCCGTCGTGATGTCGACCCGGGTCGGCGGCAGCTGGCGGGCGCAGACACTCTCGAACGACACCAGTCCCGCGCGCGCGGCGACCGAGGCCGCCTTGTCGCACGCCCCCAGCAGCACGACCGCGCAGAGCGCCGCGATCGGAGCGGCGCACCGCGCGCCACGCGCACCGTGCCTGCGCCGACCGCGTCCGCTCATTCTCCGACGACCGCGGGCAGCTTGCGATGGCGCCGCACCGGCGACCAGGCGATCGCTGCCGCCACCAGCACGAGTCCCAGCGCGCCCACGGTGAGGAGCGTCGCGCGAAGACCGATGATCGTCGCCAGCGCACCGCCCGCGAGCGAGCCGAGCGGCGCCGCCGCGACGGTCAGGAAACGCATCGTCGCCGTCATGCGCCCGAGCAGCCGGTCCGGCGTGATCGCCTGGCGCAGCGAAAGATAGTTGATGCCGAAGAGCACCGCGCCGAAGTCGAACATCAGCATCGCGAGGCCGAGCGCGACCGTCGCCACCCAGACCGGCCCCGACACGAGGCCGAACGCCTGCCAGCCGAGCGCCGTCAGCGTGAGGCCGTGCACGATCACCGGGCCGACGCCGAAGCGCTCGGAGAGACGCTCGGCCAGCCCCGCCGCGAGCACGCAGCCCAGCCCGCCGAACATGTACGTGAGGCCGATCGCGCCAGGCGAGAGCGAAAGCTCGCGCGTCGCGAACAGGATCAGCACCGCGATCTGCATGTGATGCAGGATCTGCCAGAGTCCGGCGAGCCAGGCGAGCGCCAGCAGCGTCCGGTTGTTCCAGACGAGCTTCAGGCCTTCCTGGATCTCCTGCGTCACCGAGGCCGTCGCGCCCGGATGCACGACGTCGCGGCGCGCCCGCACGCGGCGGAGCATCAGCGCCGAGACGATGAACGTGCAGGCGTCGAGCGCGATCGCGAACGGCGCCGTGAGGAGCTGGATGAGTACGCCGGAAAGCCCCGGACCGATCAGTGCCGCCGACGTTTCGCCGAGCGTGATCTTCGCGTTCGCCTCGACGAGGCGCCGGCGCCCCGCCATCTGTGCGAGCAGCACCTGGTAGGCCGCACCGCCGACCACGTTCTGCACGCCGCAGAAGAACCCAACGATGAAGAGGATCTCGATCGTCAGCGCGTTGAAATACGCCGCCACGGGAATCGCGAGCAGCGCGACGCCGCGCCCGATGTTGCAGGCGATCACGATCGGGAGCCGGCGCACGCGGTCGATCAGCACGCCCGCGTGCAGGCTGACGAGCGCGAAGGGCAGCGTCTCCAGTGCGACCAGCACGCCCATCTGCATCGGCGTCGCGTGCAGCAGCACGGCCGCCGTCAGGGGCAGCGCGAGGTTGGTGATCTGGGCGCCGAATGACGTGATCGTCAGCGACGTCCACAGCTTCATGAACTCCGGATTGCGCCAGAGACCACGGAAATTGCTGCGTAGTAATGCTTGTATGCGTGACATGGTATTGCCTGTTCACCGGCAAAGCCGGAATGCGCCGCAAAACGCGACGGACTAGAAGGCGACAGGCGGGTGCTGCGAGGATACCGGAGGTGTGACTCCCGCCTGCTGCCCGGGCGGGGTCTCCGGCCGGACGTCTACCGCGGAATGCCGCGGCGGATCGGAAGCGAGGCGTCGCGAGGCGCCATGCGCGGCAGCGAGCGATTTCGCCGGGTGCCGCATTCGCGCACGCCCGCCGCGCCCGCGAATGCGGACGGCGTCGAGTAAGTGAGGTGCGCGTTCTTCATGGTTGCTCGCAGAAAGGCAGACAAACGTCGGTGGTTGCCGCTCTCCCGGCGATTTTACGCGGCGCCCGCTCGTTCGGCAATGCGGAGGCCGCTGGCGTCGGCGTCGCGACCGTGCGATGTCGCAAACGCGCAACGCTGCATTGCATCATTTCCCGGTCTTCTGCCGGGCAGTGTCGACGTCCATGTATTTCCACGGATGTTCCCAGTAGGCGTGCTTGGCGTAGCCCCCCACCCACGGCTGAACCAGCGTGTTCTCGATCGTATAGAAGCCGATCCACCATGGATTGTAGGCAGCGACGATTTCCGACATCTTCCGGTAGAGTGCATTGCGCTCGGCGCCGTCGGGCAGCCGGCGCGACGCGCGATAGAGCTCGTCGTACTCGGGCAGCGAGAAGCGCGCGTAGTTGGTCTGCCCGATGTTCGGCCCGTAGAGCAGCTGCATGAACGCATCGCCCTCGCCGTACTGTGTGATCCAGCCGACGCGCCACATGGGAAGCTGCCCGACCTTCCCCATCTTGATGAGGTCCGGGAACTTCTGCTTCATGAATGCGATCCGAAGGCCGATCGCCTTCATGCTGCGCAGCCACAGCTCGTCGACCTCGCGGTCGCGTGCGGACGGCGTCGACGCCATCGTCAGCGTGAGCGGCTTCCCGTCCGGCATCTCGCGGTAGCCGTCGCCGTCGCGGTCGACGTAGCCGAACTTGTCGAGCAGGGCCTTCGCCGCTTCCGGGTCGTATTTGACGCCGACGTCGAGCGCGGGGTCGTGCCCGGGCAGATTGGGCGGAATCGGCTGCGTCGCCGGCAGCGCCTGTCCCTGGTAGACGACACGGATCAGCGCGGCGCGGTCGAATCCCAGCGCGATCGCACGGCGCAGCGCGATCTTCTCCTTCGCCATGCCGCCGACAATCGGGTCCTCGATGTTGAAGTATGCGTATTGCAGCGCCGGCTGCGTGACGCGCGCGAGGCGAACGTCGCGCACGGCGTACTGCGGGCGCAGCGTGTCGTTGACGAGCACGTTGTCGGCGAGCTCGGACGGCACGTTGACGTAGTCGAGCGCGGCGCTGTTGAACGCGAGGAGGCGCGGATTCGATTCCTCGATGATGCTGACCTCGATGCGGCCGACGATCGGAAGCTTCCTGCCGCGCTGCGCCGCGAACGGGTCGCCCGGTTCCGGGCGCGGGTTCGCCGGAAACGTCTCGTCGCGGAAGCCGGGATTCGCCTCGAGCACGATCTGCTGCCCGCGGCGCCACGACTTCAGCACGTAGGGGCCAGTGCCGACCGGGTTGGCCTGGATCCACCCGCTCGCATCGCCGTAGGCCTCGACGATCTCGCGCGCCACCGCCGCCATCGGCGACGTGGTGAGGTAGCCCAGCATGATGTAGTCGGGCTCCTTCAGCTGCATGCGGATCGTGTAGCGATCGGTCGCGCGCAGTCCTTCGATCGGCGCGTCGTAGTCGAACTTCCCCGAGCTGGCGCCGGCCTCGACCACGGCGTCGGCGCCGACGATCTTGCCCTGGATGTACCAGGCGAACGGCGAGCGCATCTTCGGGTCGATGAGCCGCTTCCACGAATAGACGTAGTCGGCGGCGGTGAGCTCGCGCTTCCTTCCCTTGAACGCCGGGTCGTCGGTGAAGTAGATGCCGGGCCGGACCTTGATCGTCCAGGTTCTGCCGCCATCGGTAATCACGGGCATGGCGGCAGCCGCGTTCGGCGTGCGCTGATAGGGGCGCGCGAAATAGTCCCAGCCGTAGAGCGTGTCGAAGATCGCGTGCTGGATGTGATCCGAGTAGAGGTCGCTGGTGGCCTGCGGATCGAAGCCCGTTTCCGCGACGATGAACGCCGTGCGCAGCGTCTTCCCCATGTCGGCGGCGCCGCAGGCGCCCGCGCCAGCCAGCGCGAGCGCACAGAGCCACGCGGTGACGCTGCGGCGCGCGCGGCGCGGCGGTTGCATGGCGCTAGCGGGTGTCGCGCTTGCGCTGCGCGACGTCGAGGTCGAGGTACATCCACGGATGCGGGTCGTACGTGTCGTACTTGTAGCCCTGCACCCACGGGTGGACGATGATGTTCTCGATCCGGTACGTGTGCAGCACCCACGGCGCGTAGGCGACGACGAGCTTCGACATCTCGCGGTAGAGCTTCACGCGCTCGGGGCCGTTCGGCATCTTCTTCGCACGGTCGTAGAGCGCGTTGAACTCCGGAAGGTCGAATCGTCCGAGATTCGACATGCCCTTGTGCGGTCCGTAGAGGAGATCGAGGAAGCCGCTGCCGTTGTCGTTGGTGTTGGTGTTGGCGAGCCCCCACATCTGCAGCTGTCCGGCGAGTCCCTGCTTCAGCGTGTCGGGGAACTTCTGCTTGGTGAACTCGATCCGGATGCCGACGGCGTCCATGCTCTTCTTCCACAGCTCGTCGAACTGCCGGTAGATCGCGGACGGATCGGACGCCAGCGTGAGCTTGAGCGGCTTGCCGTCGGGCATGTCGCGCCAGCCGTCGCCGTCCTTGTCGACGTAGCCGAACTTGTCGAGCAGCGCCTTGGCGCCGGCGGGGTCGTCATGCGCGCCGCCGTTGTAGTCGGGGTCGTGGCCGACGACGTTGGGGGGGATCGGCTGCGTCGCGCGCATCGCCTGGCCGAGGCGGATCACCTTGATCTCGTCCTCGTTGTTGTAGGCCATGCTGATCGCGCGCCGTAACGCGATCTTGTCGTTCGTGTAGCCGCCGACGACCGGGTCCTCCATGTTGAAGTACGTGTAGACGACCGTGGGCTGCACGCCGCGGCCGAGGATGATCCCCTGGTTCGCGTACTCGGGCTTCAGCTTGTCGCCGTTCATCACCTTCGGCACGAGGTCGGTCGGCACCGTGATGTAGTCGAGCTCGCCCTTCTCGAACGCGAGCAGGCGCGGGTTCGATTCCTCGATGATCGAAATGTCGATGCGGCCGATGATCGGAAGCTTCTTGCCGCGCATCTTCGCGACGAGCGCCTGATCGGCAGGCTGCGTGCTCGCGGGATACACCTCGTCGCGAAACGTCGGGCTCGCCTCCAGCACGATCTTCTGGCCGCGGCGCCATTCCTTCAGCCGGTACGGTCCGGTGCCGACCGGGTTCTCCATCACCCAGCCGCTCTGGTCGCCGTAGGCCTTCACCACCTCGCGCGCGACTGCCGCGGTTGCGGACGAATTGAGATCGGTCAGCAGGTCGTACGCGGGATACGTAAGCTTGAGGCGCAGCGTGTACTTGTCGATCGCCTGCGCGCCCTCGAGCGCGGCGTCATAGTCGAAGTTGCCGGTCCTGCGCGCGGCCTCGATCGCGCCTTTCGCGCCGACCAGCCGGTCATCGAGAATCTGCGCGTTATTGGAGCGGAGCTTCGGATCGATCAGCCGCTTGAACGAGTAGACGTAGTCCTCGGCGACGAGCTCGCGCTTCCTGCCCTTGAACGCCGGGTCGTCGGAAAAGTAGATGCCCGGCCGGATTCTTATTGTCCACGTCATCCCATCGGTGGAAATCTCGGGCAGCGCGGCCGCAGTGTTCGGGACGATCCTGTAGGGTCGCGCCAGATGATCGTACCGGTAGAGCGGATCGAACATCGCGCGATTGACGAAATTCGAGTAGAGATCGGAGGACGCCTGCGGATCGAAGCCGTTCTCCGGCGCGACGAATGCAACGTGCAGCACCTTGTCCATGTCGGCGGCCGGCGCCGCGGGCGCGAACACCGCGCAGAGCGCAAGCGCGGCGAGACTGCACAGTGAGCGCACCCTCATTGCGCGACCGGCCGGCGCGGCATCTTCATGTCGAGGTCCCAGTACTGCCACGGATGCTGCTGGAACACGTTGTGCTTGTAGCCGATGAGCCATGGGTAGCGGATCACGTTTTCGTAGCGATAGACATCGAAATACCACGGTGCGTAGGCGGAGACGATCGCCGACATCTCGCGGAAGACCTTCGTCCGCTCCGCATTGTCCGGCATGCTGCGCGAACGGTCGTAGAGACGGTCGTAATCGGGCTGCTTGAAGCGCGACAGATTCGAGAGCCCGGCATGGCCGCCGTACAGGAGACCGAGGAAGCCGTAGCCGTCGGTGGTCGTGCTGATGTTGCCGAGATACCACATCTGCAGCTGGCCGGCGAGCGCCATCTTGAGAAGCTCCGGCCACTTCTGCTTCACGAACAGGACCTTGACGCCGATCGCCGTGAGGCTGCGCTGCCACATCTCCTCGTACTGGCGGCCGCGCGCATCCGTCGTGGTGCCCATCGAGATCACGAGCGGCTTGCCGTCCGGCAGGTCGCGCCAGCCGTCGCCGTTGCGATCGACGTAGCCGAATTTGTCGAGGAGTGCCTTGGCGCCGGCGACATCGTAGCGGACGTGTCCCTCGAATTTCGGATCGTATCCGGTGACGCCGGGCGGGATCGGCTGCGTCGCGCACTCGCCCTGCCCCTGCCAGAGGATGCGGATCTCCTCCTCGCAGTTGTACGACATGCCGAAGGCGCGGCGCAGCGCGATGCGTTCCTGCGCGTAGCCGCCCACGACGGGGTCTTCCATGTTGAAGTACGTGTAGTTGATCGCAGGCTGAACGCCGCGCGCGAGCTTGACGCCGGCCTTCGCGAAGCGCGGCTGCAGCGCGTCGCGCAGGTCCGTCACGTTGGCGACTAGATCGCCCGGCACCGTGATGTAGTCGAAGTCGCCCTTCTCGAAGCTGAGAAGGCGCGGATTGCTCTCCTCGACGATGCTGATTTCGATGCGGCCGATCACCGGCAGCCGCTTGCCTTTCATCACCGCAACGATCTCGCGGTCGGCCGGGTCGGAGCCCTCGGGAAAGGTCACGACGCGAAAGCCCGGATTCGCTTCCAGCACGACCTTCTGCCCACGGCGCCAGTCCTTCAGCCGATAGGGCCCCGTGCCGACCGGATTCGCCATCGTCCACGTGCTCGCGTCGCCGTAGGCATCGATCACTTCGCGGGCAACCGCTGCCGTAGGCGTCGTCGTCAGATCCGACAGCAGGCTGTACGCCGGGTGCGAGAGCTTCAGGCGCAGCGTATAGCGGTCGATCGCCTGCAGCCCCTCCATCGGCGCGTCGTAGTCGAACTTGCCCGATTCCTTCGCTTTCGCAACCGCCGCGTCGCCGCCGACGAACACCTGGTCGAACACCTGCAGGTTCGCCGAGCGCACCTTGGGGTCGAGGATGCGCTTCCACGAGTAGACGTAGTCGGCGGCGACGAGCTCGCGCTTCTTTCCCTTGAATGCCGGATCGTCGGCGAAGAAGATGCCGGGTTTAAGCCGGATCGTCCAGGTGAGGCCGTCCGCCGAAATTTCCGGCGCCGCCGCCGCGGTGTTCGGGGTGATCCGGTACGGCCGCGCCAGGTAGTCGTACCGGTAGAGCGCGTCGAAGATCGCAGTGTCGATGTAGTCGGAATAGGCGTCGATCCACGCCTGCGGATCGAAGCCGGTCTCGGCGACCGGAAACACGACGTGCAGCACCTTGCCGGGATCCGCCTCCGCGAAGGCGCTCCGCGATCCGAATGCCAGCGCGCCGACGGTCAGCGCGACCGCAATGCGATGGAACCAGCCCACTACAGCAGCTTCTCGATATCGCCTGCGATGCTCTCCGGCTCGTCGTTGGGCGCATAACGCGCGACGACGTTGCCGTCGCGATCGACCAGGAACTTGGTGAAGTTCCACTTGATCGCCTCGGTGTTGAGAAGACCCGGCTTCGCCTTCTTGAGGTACTTGTAGAGCGGCGCCGCGTTGTCGCCGTTGACGTCGACCTTCGCGAACAGCGGGAACGTCACGCCGAAATTGACCTCGCAGAACGACTCGATGTCCTCTTCGCTGCCCGGCTCCTGCGCGCCGAACTGGTTGCACGGGAAGCCCAGCACCTCGAGGCCTTTCCCGTGAAATCTCTTGTACACCGCCTCCAGCCCCTTGTACTGCGGCGTGAAACCGCACTTGCTGGCGGTATTGACGATCAGGAGCGGCTTGCCCTTGAAGGTGTCCATGCCGACCGTCTTGCCGTGGATGTCCTTGACGCTGAAATCGTAGAGGCTTGCCATGGGGTGTCCTTTCGGAATGGGCGCGATTATGCGCGTGTCTTGGTCCGGTGGGGCGGTTCGCCGAACCCGCCTCCGCCCGGCGTTTGGACGACCAGAACGTCGCCCGCGTTCACCGGCGCCGAGAAGGTGGCGCCGAAGTCCTCGCGCGAGCCGTCGGCACGCTCGATCCAGTTGCGGCCGGGAGCGCCCGGCGCTCCGCCGGCCATGCCGAAGGGCGCCACGCGGCGGCGATTGGCGAGCATCGCGGCCGTCATCGGCGCGAGGAAACGCACGCGACGCTCGCCGCCGTCCCCGCCCCGATGCCGGCCCGCGCCGCCGCTGCCGTGCCGGATCGAGAAGGCCTCGAGACGGACCGGAAACCGCCATTCGAGCACTTCCGGATCGGTGAGGCGCGAATTGGTCATGTGCGTCTGCACGACGCTCGTGCCGTCGAAGTCGGATCCCGCGCCGGAACCGCCGGCGATGGTCTCGTAGTACTGGTAGTCGGCGTTGCCGAACGTGAAGTTGTTCATCGTGCCCTGCGAGGCCGCCATCGCGCCGAGCGCGCCGTAGAGCGCATCGGTGATCGCCTGCGACGTCTCGACGTTGCCGGCGACGACGGCCGCGGGCCAGCGCGGCGCCAGCATCGAGCCCTCCGGGATCACGATCGACAGCGGCTTCATGCAGCCGGCGTTCATCGGGATCTCGTCGTCGACCAGCGTGCGGAAGACGTAGAGCACCGCGGCCTTGCACACGGCGGACGGCGCGTTGAAGTTGGTCGGCTGCTGCGGGCTCGTTCCCGTGAAGTCGATCGTCGCCGCACGCTTCGCCCGGTCGATCGAGATCGTGACGACGATGCGCGCGCCGCTGTCCATTTCGACTTCGAAACGCCCATCGGTCAGCACGTCGAGCACGCGCCGCACCGATTCCTCGGCGTTGTCCTGCACGTGCTTCATGTAGGCACGCACCATCGGCAGGCCGAAGTGCGCGGTCATCCTGCCGAGCTCGTCGGCGCCCTTCGCGCACGCCGCGACCTGCGCCCGGAGGTCGGCGAGGTTCTGCTCGACGTTGCGCGACGGATAGGGGCCGGCGCGGAGCAGCGTGCGCATCTCGGCCTCGAGAAAGCGGCCCTCGGCGACCAGCTGCACGTCGTCGAGCAGCACGCCCTCCTCGTCGACGTGCGTCGAATCGGGCGGCATCGAGCCCGGCGTGATGCCGCCGATGTCCGCGTGATGGCCGCGCGCCGCCACGTAGAACTCGGGATGCCGTCGGCCGGCGCCGCGCCGGCGCGGATGGAGCCCCTGGCCGAAGTGCGCCGCGTGGTCGACGCCGAGCGCCAGCGACGGATCGAGAAACACGGGCGCGACGACGGTGACGTCCGGCAGGTGCGTGCCGCCGTTGTAGGGTGCGTTCAGCACGAAAACGTCGCCCGCGCGCATCGTGTCCCGGCGCGCGTCGATGATCGTCCCCACGCTCTCGCCCATCGAGCCGAGATGCACCGGCATGTGCGGCGCATTGGCGATGAGGTTGCCCGTTGCGTCGAACAGCGCGCAGGAAAAGTCGAGCCGCTCCTTGATGTTGACCGAATACGACGTGTTGGCGAGCGTCACGCCCATCTGCTCGGCGATCGCCATGAACAGGTTGTTGAAGACTTCGAGCAGCACCGGGTCGGCGTCGGTGCCGATCGCATGCGTGCGCGCCGCCCGCGTCGCCCGGACCAGCATCACGTCGCCGCGCGCAGTGAAGTCGGCGCGCCAGCCGGGCTCGACGACGATCGTCGCGGTGTCCTCGCGGATCACCGCCGGACCGGCGAGCGCGTCGCCCGGCCGCAGGTCTCCGCGATCGTAGACCGCGGCTGCGTGGAACGCGCCGCCCGTGTAGATCCGGCTCGTCCGGATCGGCGCGAGCGCACCTGCCCGCGGCGCGAAGGCCGCCGTGGCCTCGGCGACGTCATGCGACCGCCCCGCGACCTCGACGGCGACCGCCTCGATCACCAGCGGCTTGTCCGGCATCAGGAACCCGTATTGCTGCCGGTAGCGCCGCGCGAATTCGCGCTCGATGTCGGCAAGCGATGCGACGGGAACTTCCAGCGTCGTGTCGGTGCCCTCGTATTTGAGATGCAGCGTGCGCGTCGCACCGAGCCGCGATGCGGCGATGCCCTGCGCGGCGACTTCGGCGCGTGCCGCCGCCTCGAGCGGCGCGAAGGCGGCGTCGGTGCGCGCGAGCGAATCCGGCGTGAGGCGCGCCTCGACCGCCTGCTGCCGCAACGCGCGGACGTCGGCCACGCCCATGCCGTACGCCGACAGCACGCCGGCCAGCGGATGCAGCAGCACGCGGGTCATTCCCAGCGCATCGGCGACGAGGCACGCGTGCTGGCCGCCGGCGCCGCCGAAGCAGCACAGCGCGTATTCCGTGACGTCGTAGCCGCGCTCGACCGAAATGTGCTTGATCGCGTTGGCCATGTTCGCGACCGCGATCGCGAGAAAGCCGTCGGCAATCTCCTCCGGCGTCCGCACGTGGCCGCTCGCCTCCTGCAGCGACGTCGCGAGCGCCGCGAACTTTTCCCGGACGATCGCCGCGTCGAGCGGTTCGTCGCCCCCGGGGCCGAAGACGCGCGGGAAAAGCCCCGGATCGAGCTTGCCGACCATCACGTTGCAGTCGGTGACGGTCAGCGGCCCGCCCCGGCGGTAGGACGCAGGGCCGGGCATGGCGCCGGCCGATTCCGGGCCGACGCGCATGCGGGACCCGTCGTAGCGGCAGATCGATCCGCCGCCGGCGGCAACCGTGTGGATGCGCATCATCGGCGCGCGCAGCCGCACGCCGGCCACCTCGGTGACGAAGGCGCGCTCGAACTCGCCCGCGTAGTGCGTGACATCGGTCGACGTGCCGCCCATGTCGAAGCCGATGATCCGGTCGCATCCGGCGAGGCGCGCCACCGCGACTGCGCCGACGACCCCGCCCGCCGGTCCCGACAGGATCGCGTCCTTCCCCTGGAACCGGTGCGCGTCGGTCAGGCCGCCGGAAGACTGCATGAACTGGAGCCGCGGCAGAGATCGCGCGTCTGCGTCGCTGGCTGCGGCGCCTCCTCCCCGCCGCTCGCCCCGCAGTTCTGCTTCGACCTGGCGCACATATCGCCGGAGTATCGGCGACAGATATGCGTCGACGACGGTCGTGTCGCCGCGCGAGACGAACTTCATCAGCGGCGAGACCTCGTGGCTCACCGACACCTGCGTGAAGCCGACGTCGCGCGCAATCGCCGCGAGCGCGCGCTCATGCCCGGTGAACCGGTATCCGTGCATCAGCACGATCGCCACGGCGTCGATGCCGGCGGCATGCGCATCCTGCAGGTCGCGTCGCGCCGCGTCGGTGTCGAGTGCGCGGATGACCTCGCCGCGCGCACCGATCCGCTCGTCGACCTCGAGGACCGCCGCGTAGAGCATCGTCGGCAGTTCGATCCGGCGCACGAAGAGCTTCGGCCGATGCTGGTAGCCGATGCGAAGCGCGTCGGCAAAGCCGCGGGTGACGACGAGGAGCGTAGGCTCGCCCTTGCGCTCGAGGAGCGCATTGGTGGCGACGGTCGTTCCCATCTTCACCGCGTCGATCGCGTCGGCGGGCAGCGGCGCACCCGGCGCGAGCCCGAGCAGGTCGCGAATGCCGGCCACCGCGGCGTCCCGGTAGCGCCCGGGATTCTCCGACAGGAGCTTTCGCGTGACGAGCGTGCCGTCGGGCCGGCGCGCGACGATGTCGGTGAACGTGCCGCCGCGATCGATCCAGAATTGCCAGCGCGCGGGGGTCTCGGGTTCGTTCATCGGGGGATCTGCATCCGCCGCGTCGGCCGGTGCGCAAGCGTGTCGCGTGGGTGCCCATTATAGGGGTCGCGCCACTCGCGGTCGGCAGCCCGTGCCATTCGTACGGTCCGGAGCCGGTGTGCGACGATGCGTTCGCGACCCCCGCAGAATTATGATCAAATGCGGTGCCTCGCCGTCGGGGCGCGCCCCGGCCCCGCACTCGTTCCTCCAGGTCCGATACACATCCCCAATGAACCGCGCCGCCTACCTTCTCGGGATGCTCGTCGCGATCGCGTCCGGCAGCGCGCTTGCCGCCCCGGCGGATGCTCGGTGGGACCTCGCGTGCGCCTATCCGGCGAGCAATTACCACACGAAGAACCTCGAGCAGTTCGCCGCCGACGTCGAGCGCGGCACCGGCGGCCGCCTCAGGATCGCGGTGCACCCCAATGCGACGCTCTACAAGGCGCCCGAGATCAAGGGCGCGGTTGAGACCGGCCGCGTCGAGGCCGGCGAGATCCTGCTCGTCAATTTCGAGAGCGAGGACGCCTTCTTCGGCCTCGACGGCATTCCTTTCCTGGCCACGTCGTACGTCGACGCGATGAAGCTCTACAAGGCGTCGCGCAAATCGCTCGACGAGCGCCTCGCCAGACAGGGCCTGAAGCTCCTGTTCACCGTTCCCTGGCCGCCGCAGGGCATCTACACGAATCGCAAGCTTACGGCCGGTGCGGACCTGCGCGGACTGAAGTGGCGAGCCACTAGCCCGGCGACGACCCAGTTCGCCGAGCTCGTCGGCGCGCACGCAGTGGCGTTGCCGCCGGCCGACGTCCCGCAGGCCCTCGCGAGCGGCGTGCTGGATTCGTACCTGTCGTCCGCCGCGACCGGCTACGATTCGAGGATGTACGAGGAGCTCAAGTATTTCCTCGATGCGCGGGCGTGGCTGCCCAAGAACGCCGTCATCGTCGGCCGGAAGGCCTTCGACAGCCTCGACAAGCCCACGCAGGCGGCGCTCGTCCGGGCCGCCGCGGACGCCGAGACGCGCGGCTGGAAGATGTCGGAGGAGCGGAATGCCTGGTACGTCGAGCAGCTCCGCGCCAAGGGAATGACAATCGTCGCGCCATCGGAAGAACTGACCGCCGACCTGCGCAAGGCCGGCAACGCCATGCTGGCCGACTGGGTGCGCCGGAACGGCGCCGACGCGCGCAGGATAATCGCTGCGTACCGGTCGATGTGAGTCGCGGAAGCATCCGCCGCGACGCCCTGCCGGGCTCACCGCCGGCGTCGCCATTGCAAGGGAGCACACGCATGAACACGACCAACGCCTATGCCGCCAGGATGCGAACGCCCTTTGCCGTGCTCGGCATCCGCACGGCGCGCGACGTCGTCACAGGCATCGAATTCCTTCCGCTCACCGAGCGCGCGCAGGCGCCCCGCGACAGGACCGCCGAGCGCGCCGTGCGCGAGATCGAGCGCTATCTGGCGGACCCGCATCACCGCTTCCGCGTGCCGATCGCGCCTTCGGGCACGCCCTTCCGGCGCAAGGTCTGGGATGCGCTGGCCGCCATTCCGGTCGGCGAATCGCGCACCTACGGCGAGCTTGCGCGCCTCCTGCACACCGCGCCGCGCGCGGTCGGCGGCGCCTGCGGCGCCAACAACATCGCCGTCGTGATTCCGTGCCATCGCGTCGTCGGCACGCACGGCTCGCTCGGCGGATTCATGGGCGTCACCGAAGGCGACCCGCTCTCGGTGAAACGCTGGCTGCTCAAGCATGAAGGCTATCGTTTCGGTGCCTGACGTACTATCGCTCGCTTTCCACCCCATCAGGTCTGCCCATCTGATCCAATAATGGCCGACCCAGCGAAGCTGATCGACGCGTTCTGCGACCAGGTCTGGCTGCAGGACGGCCTCGCGCAGACCTCGCTCGCGAGCTATCGGCGCGACCTCGGCGCGTGGGCGAAATGGCTGGAGCAGGCAGGACGCACGCTCCTTGCCGCGCAACGCGGCGACGTCGAAGGATTCCTCGCCGCGCAATATGCCGATCGCGCGAAGGCGACGTCGATCGCGCGCCGGCTGTCGTCGCTGCGGCGCTTCTATGCGCTGCAGGTGCAGCTGGGCACGCTGGCCGCGGACCCGACCTTGCGCGTGCGCTCGCCGAAGCTGCCGCGGCGCCTTCCCAAGAACGTCTCCGAGAGGGAAGTCGATGCGCTGCTCTCGGCACCCGTCACCGAGACGGTGCTTGGGCTGCGCGATCGCGCGATGCTGGAAACGCTGTATGCGACGGGGCTGCGCGTGTCTGAGCTCACGGGACTCAAGATCGCGCAGGTGTCGCTCGACATGGGCGTGGTGCGCGTGCTCGGCAAGGGCCGCAGGGAGCGGCTCGTGCCGCTTGGGGAGGAGGCGATCGCGTGGATCAAGCGCTATCTCGCCGACGCGCGCACCGGGCTCGCCGACGGCGGCAAGAGCGACGCGCTGTTCCTGACCGCGCGGCGCACTCCGATGACGCGCCAGGGATTCTGGCTGCTGATCAAGCGCTACGGTCGCAAGGCCGGCATTCCGGCGGCACGGCTGTCGCCGCACGTGCTGCGCCACGCGTTCGCGACGCACCTCCTCAACCACGGCGCCGATCTGCGCGTCGTCCAGCTGCTGCTCGGTCATGCCGACATCACGACGACGACGATCTACACGCACGTGGCGCGCGAGCGGCTGAAGCAGCTGCACGCGCAGCACCATCCGCGCGGCTGACGGGCCCACGATGGCGAAGGACAAGCATCCTGCCACCGTGGCCGTGCGTGTGCTGCGCGAGCACGGCGTCGCCTTCACGCATCATCCGTATGTATGGGAGGAGCGCGGCGGCACCGAAGTTTCGGCACGCGAACTGGGCGTCCCCGAGCATGCGGTGATCAAGACGCTGATCATGGAGGACGATGCGAAGCGCCCTCTCGTCGTGCTGATGCACGGCGATCGCGAAGTGTCGACGAAGAATCTCGCGCGCCATCTCGGCGTCAAGACCGTGGCGCCATGCGCACCGGCCGTCGCCGACCGGCATTCCGGCTACCAGGTCGGCGGCACGAGCCCGTTCGGCACGCGTCGCGCGATGCCGGTCTACATGCAGCACACGATCGCCGAGCTGCCCTATCTCTACATCAACGGCGGACGGCGCGGCTATCTCGTCGGCATGACGCCGGCGGAGCTGATCCGCGTGCTGAAGCCCGTCGCCGCCGAGATCGCCGCATAGTGCGACCTGCGCCGATTTGCGCAGCGGTCAGCCCGCGCGATGACGCTCGATCGCGACACCCAGCTCCCTGACACCCGCGATCGGCGCGAGCTTGGCGACGCGAACCTTCACCCAGGGCGCGGCGAATTCGACGAGCAGGATGTCGGCGATCGCCTGCGCGAAGCGCTCGAGAAGCGGATGCGGGTTGTCGGCGGCGAAGGCCCTGATCCGCGCGACGACCTGCGAATAGTCGAGCGCATCCGACAGCTCGCCGGTGCGAAACGCCTTGTCGGACGGCATGCCGAACTCGAGATCGAGGCGGAGGTTCTGCGGCATCCGCTTCTCCCACTCCCAGACGCCGATCCTCGTTTCGACGCGAAGGTCGTGCACGAAGATCGAGTTCGCGTTGGCTTTGCTAGAATCCATGCGCCCATTCTAACGGACACCGTCCCGCGCCTCAGCGCCGCCATGCTCGCATCGCTCCTCTTCGTCGGCGCCGCCTATCTGATCGGATCGGTGTCGTTCGCGGTCGTCTCGAGCAGGCTTCTCGGGCTGCCGGATCCGCACAGCTACGGGTCCGGCAATCCGGGCGCCACCAACGTGCTGCGCACGGGGAACAAGCTCGCGGCGGCGCTGACGCTCGTCGGCGACGGTGCCAAAGGATGGCTCGCCGTGTTTCTCGCGCAGCAGTTCGGTCCCGCCTTCGACGTCGCCGAATGGACGGTGCCGGCCGTGGCGCTCGCGGCATTCCTCGGCCATCTCTTTCCCGTGTTTCACGGCTTCGCCGGCGGCAAGGGTGTGGCCACCGCATTCGGCATCATGCTCGCGCTGTCGTGGCCGCTGGCGCTCGCGATGGCGGCGATCTGGGCGGTGATGGCGTTCGGATTCAGGATCAGCTCGCTCGCCGCGTTGACGGCGGCGGCCCTCGCACCGGTCGGCGCCTTCTACGTGTTTGGCAATGCGCCGAGCGCGTGGATCTGGCTCGGAATCGCCGCGCTGCTCTTCTGGCGGCACAGGGCGAACATCGCGAAGCTTCTGGCCGGCGGCGAGTCGAAAATCGGCCGCTGACGCGCGCGACCGCGCGCCACGCGACGCGCTGGAAGGTGCGCCGCGGCTACTCGTCGCCGCAGGCCGGCCTGCCGGCGCGGACGCAGAGCGCATCCGCCGTGACGTCGAGGAAGTGCGCGATGTGCGCGAACGGCCGCAGCGTCGAATGCAGGATGGCGAGTGCGACCAGGCTTCGCTCGGCGTCCTCGGTGCCGATCACGGCGCGCGGATCGGGCAATTCGCGAACGGATCCGCTTCGGCGGCCCGATTCCGCGTCGACTGCGTTCGCGAGCCAGTGGCGCAGCCGCGGGACGAAGACCGATTCGTCTTCGATTGCCAGGCGCAGCGACTCGAGATCGTCGTCGGGCATTGCAGCAAGCGCGGCGGCAATATCGGCGCGGATGCCCATCGGACAGTGCATCGCTCGCGCGACCCATCACCTCGAGTCACGCGACGTGTTTGGACCCGGAAACGCTACGCGGGCGCGTGCCAGCCGGCGTCGGCCCACAGTTCGCCGCTCACCGCCGAATTGACGAGCATGAAGCAGATCGCGTCGGCGATCTCCTCCGGGCGGATAAGGCGGGAGAGCTGCGTGAACGGCAGGATGTGCTTGCTGATGTAGTCGTCGCCCATCGCGCGCACCATCGGCGTGTCGGTGAAGCCCGGATGGATGAGGCCGCAGCGCACGCCATAGAAGATCGCTTCCTTCATGATCGTCGCGGCCGCGCCCTCGAGCCCCGCCTTGGTGCTCGCGTAGGAGATCTGGCCGCGGTTGCCCTGCGACGACACGGAGCCGATGAACACGATCGCGCCCTGCATCCCTTCCGACGGGTGCCAGCGCTTCAGGCCGCGTGCCGCGCGATTCTCGGCGATGCGCCCGATCATCTCGAGCGCCCAGTACACCGGCGCGACGAGATTCACGTCGATCACCTGGCGGAAGCGGTCGACCGGATAGATGCGCGCCTTGCCGGTTTCCTTGTCGATGCGGACCGCGAGATCGTCGCGCGTGATGCCGGCGGCCGGCACGCACATCGTGACGGTGTCGAACTCGCTGCTGATCGAATCGAAGACCGATGCGCGAAATGCCGCATCGGTCGTGTCGCCACGAAACGGGAAGGCGACCTTTCGTCCGGCGTCCGCATTCACTTCGGCGGCAACGCTTTCGATGTTGTCGCCCATGTCGACGAGCGCAAGCGCGCGCACATTGCGGCGCGCGAGCTCCGCGGCAACTGCACGTCCGATGCCGCTGGCGGCGCCCGTGACGACTGCGACCTTACCGGTGATTTCCATGTCCACTCCTGGCCGAATGCTGCACTGCAGCATCCTAACCCCTTTGTGGTGGGATGTCACTCGGTTGGATCAAGGCGCCCCGACTTGGGGGACAAATGGTCAGGCGGGGACGCCCGGCCCGTCGGCTAGCGGTGCGCGGCCGCCGGGGAGGCGGCGTCACCGGGCGCCGCGAGCGAAGCCAGCTCCCATCGCGGCCGGACCGAGAATTCGATCGCCCCGCGATCGGCCTCGCCAAGGCGCAGGGCCCCGACCAGCGCGATCATCGCGCCGTTGTCGGTGCAGAACGCGAGGTCCGGGAAGAACAGCCGGGCGCCACGGCGCGCCGCACCGGCGGACAGGCAGGCGCGGAGCTCGGCGTTCGCGCCCACGCCACCTGCCACCACCAGCCGTTCGTGCCCCGTGGCGTCCAGAGCCGCCAGCGCCTTCAGAACGAGGACGTCGACGACCGCGTGCTGGAATTCGCGGGCGATGTCGGCTTTCAGTCCGGCGTCGAGCAATCCCGCGGCCTCGGCACGCCGCACTCGAGTGAGCACCGCCGTCTTCAGGCCGCTGAAGCTCATCGCGAGATCGCCGCTGTCCTGCATCGGCCGCGGGAGCGTCACGGCACCGTCGCGACCTTGCTGCGCGAGACGGGCGATCGCCGGCCCGCCCGGATAAGGGAGTCCCAGCAGCTGCGCCGTCTTGTCGAAGGCCTCGCCTGCCGCATCATCCAGCGTGTCACCGAGCAGGCGATAACGCCCGACGCCGGCGACTTCAATCAGCTGCGTGTGGCCGCCGGACACCAGTAGCGCGACGAACGGAAATTCGGGCTTCGGATCCGACAGCAGCGGCGAGAGCAGGTGGCCCTCCATGTGATGGACGCCGATGACCGGGCATCCGAGCGCGTAGCCCAGCGCGCTTGCCACGCTTGCGCCGACCAGCAGGGCGCCCGCGAGTCCCGGTCCCTGCGTGTAGGCGATGCCGTCGAGCTGGTCGGGCCGCATCCCGGCGTCGCGCAGCACGCGCTGCGCGAGGGGAACGACGCGCCGGACATGGTCGCGCGACGCGAGCTCGGGGACGACGCCGCCGTAGGCCTCGTGCATCGCGACCTGCGAGTGCAGCGCATCGGCGAGAAGCCCGCGCTCGGTGTCGTAGACCGCGAGGCCGGTCTCGTCGCAGGAGGTTTCGATGCCGAGAACGCGCATTGGGGAATGTGAAGGTCCCGGCGCGGCCACGCCGATCGCGGCCGCCTCGAGGGAAATCCCGGGCCGCTACGATACAGGATCGGCCCGGCGCCGCCGTGGAGGCAAAGCGCGGCGCTGCGCCTGCCGGGCCGTCACCCGCGGGTCGTGGTTGCGGCAGGCAGCGGACCCTGTTAAAATTCAAGGCTGTCGAAAAGTTTGGCACCGCCAAAGGATACGTTTACATGCCCAGCGTTCGAGTTCGTGAGAATGAGCCTTTTGAAGTGGCGTTGCGCCGCTTCAAGCGCACCATCGAGAAGACCGGTCTCCTGACCGAGCTTCGTGCGCGCGAGTTCTACGAAAAGCCCACGTCCGAGCGCAAGCGCAAGCTCGCGGCCGCGGTGAAGCGCCACTACAAGCGCCTGCGCAGCCAGCAGCTGCCGCCGAAGCTCTACTAGCGCGCGGCCCGCATTGCAGGCAGGCGAAGGGGCGAAGCGATTCGCCCCTTTTTGTTTTCTTCTGCGAAAGGATCCGGCATGACGCTGAAGGCAAAGGTCACCGAGGACATGAAGACCGCGATGCGGGCGCACGATACGCCGCGCCTCGCGACGATCCGCCTGCTGCTCGCGGCGGTGAAGCAGCGCGAGGTCGACGAGCGGATCGAGCTGACCGACGCCGACGTTGTCGCGGTCATCGAGAAGATGATCAAGCAACGCAAGGACTCGATCGCGCAGTTCGAGGCCGGGCACCGGATGGACCTCGCCGACATCGAGCGCGCCGAGACGGCGGTGCTGTCGGGTTACATGCCGGCGGCGCTGTCGGACGCGGAGATCGACGCCGAGATCGCCTCTGCGCTCGCCGCCGCCGGAACGGGCGGCATGGCGGCGATGGGCAAGGTCATGGCGATACTGAAG
>Ga0265332_10000743_pt1 | contig 20249 bp, 17 predicted proteins | sample 41926metaG_FD_202084 | JGI IMG/M metagenome (GOLD analysis project Ga0265332, IMG submission 202084) | Rhizosphere microbial communities from Carex aquatilis grown in University of Washington, Seatle, WA, United States - 4-19-26 metaG | ecosystem: Host-associated > Plants > Roots > Rhizosphere...
GACTTGCGGTCGACCTCGTCCTCGCCTTTGCGAGCAATGAAATCGTCGGCGAACGGCGCATAGGTCACCCGGCACTGGCGATAAGACGTCGCCACGGTGAGCTCAGCTTCAATTCGAAATCGCGCCACGCCGGTGAGCTGCAAAAGATAGCGACCGTCTCCGGTCTCGGCGAGTTGGGTGATGCGACCGACGCAGCCGACCTTGAACAAGCTGGGCTTGTCCCCGGGGCCGGATTGCGAGGTGTCGGGTTGTATCATGCCGATCAGCCGGTGGCCGTCGCGCAGTGAATCGTCGATCATTTCGAGGTAGCGCGGCTCGAAAATGTTCAAAGGCATCTGCCCGCGCGGCAGTAACAGTGCACCCGGCAGCGGAAATACCGGGATGGTCCCCGGCAAATCGGCGGCACTGCGATAGATCGCGTTTATCGGCATTGCCGCTCTCCATCTCCGCCGCCGTCATGCGACGCCGACGGCAGCACATCACGCAAACAAGATCGACGACAATCGCTTTCGGCCAGCGATCGTCAACTCGTCGGTCGGTCCCCATGCTTCGAACAATTGCACCAGCTGTTTGCGGGCGCCGTCATCGTTCCACTTGCGATCGCGGCGCACGATTTCCATCAGATGATCGAGCGCTTCCTGGCGCTGGCCCTTGGCATTGAGCGCTACCGCGAGATCGAATCGGGCCTGATGGTCGGCTGCATTCGAAGTCACCTTGTGTTCCAACTCAGCGATCGGACCGAGCGCGGCGGCTTGCTCCGACAACTCGATCGCGGCGCGGGCGGCGGCGACGGAGGCTTCATTGCGCTTGGCTTCCGGGACCATCGCCAGCGTCTGTTTCGCCTGCTCGATCGCTCCGGTCTCGACGTAGCAGCGCGCGAGGCCCGCGAGTGCATGCACGTTGGCGCCGTCTTCGGCGAGAATCTGAGCGTAGATTTCCGCCGCGCCGGCGGGGTCGCCGTCGACGAAGGCGGCATCGGCGAGTTTCAGCCGGTCGACCTCCTCGCCGCCGACCCGGTCCTTGGTCAGCCGTTCGATGAAGGCGGTCACCTGGTTTTCCGGCAGGGCGCCGAGAAAACCGTCCGCCGGCTGACCATTGACGAAGGCAATCACGGCCGGGATCGATTGAATGCCCATCTGGCCCGGGATCGCCGGATGCTCGTCGATGTTCATCTTGGTGAGCTTGACCTTGCCTTTGGCCGCTCGCACGACCTTTTCCAGGACCGGCGTGAGCTGGCGGCAGGGGCCGCACCAGGGGGCCCAGAAATCGACCAGGACCGGCTGCTTGCGCGATTCCTCAATCACGTCCTTGACGAACGCCTGGGTGGTCGTCTCCTTGATCAGGCCATCCGCGGCCGGTGCGGTGGTCCCTATATCCTGCAGCATGTGCTTATCCTTGCGGCCCGCCGAGGGTGCCAAAACGTTGCTTTCCCCGGATTAAATGGTGAGAACCGGGGCGATTGCAATCGCAACTTCAGGGCCTTGTCCCGAGGGCCCCGGGGGGTGCCGCCAGGCTCACCGATCGGACAGCGCGACGATTTGCGGCCGATGGCCGGTGGCGGCGAGGAATTTCAGCAGGTCCTCACGGCCGATGGTGGTGGTCATGGTGTTGACCAGCGGATGATAATTGAGCCGTTCCTGCTGCATCATCGCCGCGTCGAGCACTATGGTCACCTTCTGGTCGGTGTCGTTGAGCGCAGCAAAGGGGGTAACCGCGCCAGGTTCCACTCCCAGCATCGCGCGCAGCAGATCGGCGGAGGCGAACGACAGGCGCGCGGTCCCCAGGCTGCGTTGCAGAGATCTGAGGTCAATTGCCGCGTTCTCCAGGGCCACCACCAGAAACAGCGCCCCCTTCTTGTCCTTGAGAAAAAGATTCTTGCTATGGCCGCCGGGAATCTGCCCGCGCAGCGATTGCGATTGCTCGACGGTGAAAAGGGCTGCATGGGAGGTGATATGATAGGGAATCGCGAGACGATCGAGAAAAGCGAAGAGATCGGCAGATTTTGCAGGCATGGTTGTGGATATCTTGCGGAGATGGTATTTTGTAACAGACCCGTCGACGGTAAAAGGCGACGGGCTATTCCGAGAAAAGCTTCTTCTGAGTAACCGAACCGCTCTGAAGTGGTTGCCAAGAGAAGCTTGTTTTGGCATACGAATATTCCCGAAGGCTCAGAAAAAGCTGCGGGATGATGCGGGTGTAGCTCAGGGGTAGAGCACAACCTTGCCAAGGTTGGGGTCGAGGGTTCGAATCCCTTCGCCCGCTCCATTTCTCAGGCAGAGTCTGTAGTCGAATACGCCTCTCGATACCTCTTGGTTCGTCTAGTACGTCGCTCAGTCGGGTTGCGCTTCAGGTCGGGTTACGTCGCGTAAAGGTGGTTCAGGGTACGTAGCGTAGAGCGTAAAGTAGGACGGTGGCCATGCCGTGTCACGAGTTCAGTGTGCTAACGGGACGTCAGCAAGAAGAACAACAGATCGGTGGCGGGGCGCGCGTTGCGCGTATTTTCCTTCCGGCGATTGAAAACTGCGCCGCGATCCGTCTCTCCGGTCGTGGGCATCGTCGTGCCAACGCTCCGCGGGAGGCTGCTCGCAGGGAACTGGCGCGTACGGTGGAAACGCGCCGCAGGGCATCTTAGCCGACATCTCGAACGCTTGTATTGCGCCTATTGGGACTTCAATAGCCGTCGGCTTCTGCGCCGCGTGAGCGCGCATCGGCCGCCCCCATGAGTCCCGCTGGCGTGATGGCAATCGAGTTGGCCGAGCCGGACGTCGGGCCGATTCTGACCTTATCGCCGCGCGCGGTGAGGCCAGTGACGGTGTCGTCTGCTACGCCGCTTTCGACCACGACTTCATCCGGTATCCATTGATGATGCACGCGCGGTGCCGCAACCGCTTGCGCGATGTTCATGCTGAAGTCGATACGGTTCAGGATCACCTGCAGAACCGCAGTAATGATGCGGCTGCCTCCGGGCGCGCCAGTCACCAGTACGGGCTTTCCGTTCTTGAACACGATGGTCGGCGTCATCGACGATAGCGGTCGCTTGCCCGGTCCAGGAGCATTGGCTTTGCCGCCGACGAGACCGAAAGCATTGGGCGCACCGGGTTTGGCGGCGAAATCGTCGAGCTCGTTGTTGAGGACAATTCCGGTGCCATCGGCGACGAGGCCGAGGCCATAATTGAAATTGAGCGAATAGGTGTTGGCGACCACATTGCCGAACCGGTCGACCACGGAGAAATGGGTGGTGTTGCCGCCACTCGCAGTGCTGTTGGGATGGATCTCGCGTGCGGGGCGTGCGTGCTCGGGATCAATGGTGGCGCGCAAGGACGCGGCGTAGCGCTTGGATGTCAGCCTAGCGATCGGCATTTTGACCTGGTCGCTGTCGCCGAGATACTCGGCGCGGTCGGCGTAGGCGAGTTTCATTGCTTCGACCATCAGATGCGTCGATGACGGCGTGCCAGTCCCCAGCTTGCCGAGCGGAAATCCCTCCAGGATATTGAGCATCTCGATCAGGTGTACGCCGCCGGAAGACGGCGGCGGCATCGACGCGACCGCATAGCCGCGATAGGTGCCGCGTATGGGTTTGCGCACCACGGCGCGATAGTTCCTGAGATCCTCGGCCGTCATCGTGCCGCCAGCGGCACGGACCGAAGCGGCGATCTTGCTGGCGATCGGACCTTCATAGAAATGCCGCGGGCCGCCGCGCGCGATCTCTTCGAGCGTGGCGGCGAGATCGGGCTGCACCAAGCGATCGCCCTCGCCGAGCGGACCGCCGGCCGTCTTGAGAAAGATCCGCGCCGTCGCCGGCCACCGGGCGAGCCGCGGTTCGGCCAGTAGCAGGGAATCAACGAGATCGTCCTCGACAGCGAAGCCTTCGCGCGCGAGCGCAATTGCGGGCGCCATCAGTTGCGCGAGCGTGAACTTGCCAGAGCCGTAGCGCGCGTGCGCCAGCGCCAGGCCGGCCACGGTTCCGGGCACGCCGACAGCGAGACCGCTGTCGCGCGATTTCTTGGGATCGGCCTCGCCTTTTTCGTTGAGGAAGACATCGGTGGTCGTCGCCGCCGGCGCCGTTTCACGGTAATCGATGGCGATGGTGCGATGGCGCTCGGCCAGATAAACCAGCATGAACCCGCCGCCGCCGATGTTTCCGGCCTTCGGCAATGTCACCGCGAGGGCAAATCCGACCGCGACCGCTGCATCGACCGCATTGCCGCCCTGGCGCAGAATCTCTACTCCGATCCGGCTCGCGCGCTTTTCCTGCGATGCCACCATTCCGTGGGCGGCGGTGACCGGCACCCGCGGCAAGTCGGCATTGTCGATGGTATGACGGCCGGCGGGTTGCCCGTGCAACGGCACCGCCGCGACCCATAAGATGCTTAACGCCAGTGCAAGCCGAGAAAAGGTCCTCATGTTCATGCTATATCATTGAACCTGATGGCATGCCTTCACGACCAAAGGCAGGGCGAGGCGGAACAATCTTTGCCGGCTGTGCCATGTCACGCTGTGCAATGTCACGAGGCTGATAAATACTCGCACAATAAGCCGTGAGCAGCCTAAATAGGCCGGCACCGCTTCGGAGGGCTGTCATGTCCCGTATCACTGCATCCGCTGGTTTCGTTCGCTTTCCGATTCTCGCCGCTCTCCTCGGCCTGTTGGTTTCAGGCTGCGGAATCAACAACATTCCCTCCTATGAGGAAACCGCCAAGGCGAGATGGTCGGAAGTCCAGAATCAGTATCAGCGTCGCTCCGACCTGATCCCCAATCTGGTTGAAACCGTCAAAGGTTTTGCCAAACAGGAGCGGGAGGTGCTGGAAGCGGTCACTGCGGCGCGCGCCCGCGCCACCTCGATCCAGCTGCCGGCCGACGTGGTCACCGACCCGGAGGCGTTCAAGAAATTCCAGGATGCACAAGCGCAATTGTCCGGCGCGCTTGGACGGCTGCTCGCGGTATCGGAAAAATATCCTGATCTGAAGTCCAATCAGAATTTCCTCGCCCTGCAGTCACAGCTCGAGGGCACCGAAAACCGCATCGCGGTGGCCCGACGCGATTACATTGAGGCGGTGCGCGCCTACAATACCGAACTCAAGACCTTTCCCGGCGTGATCTGGTTCAAGCTGCTCTATGCCACCAACAAGCCGATGGAGACGTTCGCGGTCTCCGAAGACGTGCAGCGCAATCCGCAAGTGAAATTCTGAACCCTGGATCCCTCGAGGAATCAAGTCATGATAAGGCCGGCGCCGGTCTTGCGGACATCAGCAAACGGCGCCGGGCTGTTCGCCGGTCTGGTCGGTCTGGCGATGCTCGCGAGTGTTGTGCTCGCGCAGGCGCTGACGTTTCCGGCGCTCACCGGACGCGTCGTCGACGAAGCCAATGTTCTTGATCAGGCGACCCGCACCGCGCTGACGGACAAACTGGCAGCGCTTGAGACCAAGACCAGCGATCAGCTGGTGGTGGTCACTCTGAAATCCCTCCAGGGCACCTCGATCGAGGATTTCGGCTATCAGCTCGGTCGCGCCTGGGGCATCGGCCAGAAAGGCAAGAACAATGGCGCCCTGCTGATCGTGGCGCCGACCGAGCGCAAGGTGCGTATCGAGGTCGGCTATGGCCTCGAAGGCACGCTCACCGACGCCCTCACCACGGTCATTATCGAAAGCGCCATCATTCCGCGCTTCCGCGCCAATGATATCCCGGGCGGCATTACCCGCGGCGCCGACAGCATCATGCAGGTGTTGTCGGGGGATGCGGAACTATTCAAGCAGCAGACCGCGGTCAAGGAAGCCGCGCGCAAGCAGCCGCAGGACAATGTATACGCCCCACTGTTCGTCTTGTTCTGGCTTGCGCTTGCCGCCTTCATCATATTCACCATTGCACGCTCCCATCGTGGTGGCGGCGGCGGCCCCTGGTTCGTGCCGGTGTCCGGACGATCGGATTCGTGGTCGTCGGGCTCGTCCGGCGGATTTTCCAGCGGCGGCTTCTCCGGTGGTGGCGGTGACTTCGGCGGCGGCGGCTCGTCGGGAAGCTGGTAGCGAGGCGATCCATGATTCCGGAACCACAGAAGAAACTGGTGGCCGATGCGATCCGCGCCGCCGAGGCGAGGACCACGGGCGAGATCTACTGCGTGATTGCCAAGCATGCGAGCGACTATCGGCTGGTGCCGATTGCCTGGGCAGCGGCACTCGCGCTGTTCGTGCCGCTGCCGCTGATCTATCTCGACGCATGGCCGGCAGAGATGATCTATGGCTGCCAGCTTGCCGCCTTCTTCATCGCCGCGCTCGTGCTCTCCTATCCCGGCCTGCGTTTCCACATCGTGCCGCGCAAGGCCAAGCATGATCGCGCCCATGCAGCAGCGATGCGCCAGTTCTGGGCACACGGGCTCGATCAGACCGAGCACCGCACCGGCGTCGTGATCTTTGCCTCGGAGGCCGAGCGCTACGCGGAAATCATCGCCGACGCCGGTATCGATCGCAAAGTTGCGCCGGATGTGTGGAATGATGCGGTGGCCGCGCTGATCGACGGCATCAAGAGCGATCAGCCGGCGGAAGGTTTCATCAGCGCGATCGAAAAATGCGGTGCCGTGTTGGCATTGCATTTTCCGCTGCCGGCCGGTGCGAAGAATCCCGACACGCTGCCGAACCGGCTGGTGGAAATCTAGCGCAAGGAAGTGCCATGCGTTGCGCCGTCCACGTCACCATCGTGTTCGCCGTCCTCGTTGCCGCGTTCTGCGGGCGCGCGCTGGCGGCCGAGGCGCAGGGTCTCGCCGAAAAGGTGCTGTCGCAGCCGGTGCGCCAGCCACCTACCGATTGCCCGGCCGCCAGCAATCGCATGGATCTGGAACTTTGCGCCGTCGCCCGCTTCCGCAAAGCCGATGCGGACTTGAACAAAGTCTTCAGGACCATCACCTCCGACGTCAATCGCGACGACAGGAACAAGAAGCTGCTGCGGGAATCCCAGCGGTTCTGGCTGCGTTATCGCGACTCAACCTGCGACTGGCAGAGCGACAACGTCCGCGGCGGGACCGCCGCCACGCTCTATGCCGTCAATTGCCTGGCGGACGTGACCGAGGCGCAGGCGAAATATCTGGACGACGCGAGCGGGCCTTAGCCCGCGTTTGAAAATTCCTCGGTCCCTCAGGAAACCGCACCCGGTGAAGCCGATTCAGCCCCGCGCCTGTCGGTGATAGATGCTGTTCGGCCGCATATCGGTTGCTGACGCGACCCGATTGGTCATGTTGAAGAAGCCGACGATGGCGGAGATATCCCAGATGTCGCGAGCGGAAAAACCGGCGCGGCGCAGGTGCTTGCGATCCTCTTCAGTCATCTCCCACGGCGTTGCGGTCAGCTTGACCGCGAAATCCAGCATCGCTCGCTGCCGCTTGGAGAGCCGCGCGGCGCGATAGTTCATCACCATCAACTCGCCCAGCACGGGATCCTCCGCGAGTGCGCGCACTGCGGCACCATGGGCGACCAGGCAATAATAACAACGGTTCTGCGACGACACCGCAACCGCGATCATCTCGCGCTCGAGTTTCGAGAGCCCCGACGGCGCCAGCATGAGATCGTTGTACATGGCGACGAAAGCTTCAAGTTTCGGCATGTCGAAGGCGTAAGCCTTGAGCACGTTGGGCACGAAGCCGAGCTTCTCCTCGCATTTCTTGAAATAGGCCTGCATCGCCGGCGTCAGTGCGGCCGTCTTCAGGTCGAGCGCGGTGATTTCGGTATCGTCATGGGCGGCGGCGCCGGTCGCAATCTTCACGTTTTGTTTGGTCTGGCCTGCCGCCTGTCTGGTTTTTCGATTCCCGGCCACAATCGTCTCCCAAGATGTTGAGCAATAAGCGGGATGAATGGGTTCGCGCGCACGGCTTGCCTGAGAACCGCAATTATATGATCGTCAATTGAGTTGCGTTACATCCTGGCATGAACGCAATGCGCGCGGGAGGGGTAACTTAATGCTGCCTTGTTCTCGACCTTTCTGCGCGGCAGCTTGAGACCTCACGACATTACTACCGACGGCGACGGGAGATCGACCCATGGGCCAGGGGCTTACCGGGACGGAAGAAGAGCGCACTGCCGGGCGGCTGATCGACAAGGCCTGCACCATTCTCCCGGGAATTGCCGGCGGCGTGCCGCAGAGCTTCGCTGTCCAGCTCTACGCGCGGGTGGCGCCCGAGGACCTGCTGCCCTACGAGCCGCGCGAGCTCGCGGAGTTTGCCGCCGGTGCGTGGGCGTTTCTGCAGCAGCGCAAGCCGGGTGCTCCGAAGATCCGTATCGTGTCGCCGCCAGCCTCGGCGGGCGTGCTCAAGCACATGTCGATCCTGGAGATCGTCAACGACGACATGCCGTTCCTCGTCGATTCCGTGATGGGCGAACTGACCGATCAGGGGCTCGAGGTCCACATGGTCGCTCATCCGGTGCTGGGGATCGAGCGCAACAGTGCGGGTGATCTTGCCGGACTGCGGCCGGACGCTGCGGGCCATGGCTTGCGCGAAAGCCTGATGCACATGCATATCGACCGCATCGACGACGAGTTGCGTCGTAACGAGGTGGTCGCCGCATTGGAGTCCGTGCTGGCAGAGGTGCGCCTGGCGGTGACCGACTGGCGGCCGATTCTGGAACGGGTCGGCCAGGTCGTCGCCGAGCTCAAGACCAATCCGTCGCCGTTGCAAAAGGAAGAGGTCGCCGAGGCCGTCCAGTTCCTGGAGTGGCTGACGCAGGACAACTTCGTGTTTCTGGGCGTGCGCGAGCATCTCTATAGCGACGCCAGCAGCGTGCTCGGTGCCATACCGGAAAGCTCGCTCGGCATCCTGCGCGGGCGCAGTGACGAGGTCTTCACCCAGGGCGGTGGCCAGATCACGGTGACGGCGGAAGCACGAGCGTTCCTGAAGGAGCCGAACGCACTCGTCATCACCAAGACCAATGCGCGCGCGCGGGTGCATCGGCGCGCCACCATGGATCACATCGGCGTCAAGCGCATCGACAAGGATGACAATCTGGTCGGCGTGTTCCGCATCGTCGGCCTGTTTACCTCGACCGCCTATACCCGTTCGACCCAGACGATTCCGTATCTGCGGCGAAAGGCCGAAGCGGTGCTGACCCGCGCCGGGTTCCCGGCCGAGAGCCATTCCGGCAAAGCGCTGGTCAACGTCCTCGAAACCTACCCGCGCGACGAGCTGTTCCAGATCGGCGAGGACACACTCTATCAGTTCGCGCTCGCGATCCTGCAATTGCACGAGCGCCCGCGGGTGCGGGTGCTGCCGCGGCGCGACCGTTTCGACCGTTTTGTCTCGGTGCTGGTCTTCATCCCGCGCGATCGCTTTGACAGCAATGTGCGCATCGCGATCGGCGATCTGCTGGCCAAGGCCTATCACGGCCGGCTGGCGACATTCTCGCCGTTCTTTCCCGAAGGGCCGCTGGTACGGGTGCATTTCATTGTCGAAAGCTTCGACGGCGCCATTGCCAGCCCCGACCGGGTCGCGCTCGAACGGGCGGTGCAGGACATTGTCCGCACGTGGCGCGACGGTCTTTCCGAAGCGCTGGCTGAGGCGCATGAGGCCACCAAGGCGCGTGCGCTGCTGGAGCGCTACCGCGACGGCTTCTCCGCCGCGTATCGTGAAGCCTATCCGCCGGAGACCGCGGTTGCGGATATCCGCGTGATCGAGGCGCTGACGGCGGCGCGGCCGCTCGGGGTCGATTTCCATCGCCGCCACGGCGCGCAGGAGGGTAGCGCCGGCCTGAAAGTATGGAGCTACGACCGGCCGATTCCGTTGTCCGAGCGCGTCCCGGTGCTGGAGCACATGGGCTTTCGCGTCGTCGACGAGCGCACCTATCAGGTCGAGCCGAAGGGCGCATCCGATCGCGGCGTCTGGCTGCACGACATGATGATTGAACGCCGAGGCGGCGGGGCGATCGATCTCGATGCTCTGAAGACCAAGCTCGAGGCCTGCTTCCTGATGGTGATGCGAGGGCTTGCCGAAAATGACGGCTACAACGCGCTGGTGCTGACCGCGGCACTGGCCTGGCGCGACGTCGCGCTCATCCGCGCGTTCTCGCGTTATTTGCGGCAGATCCGGGTGCCGTTTTCGCAGGACTACATGTGGACCACGTTGGTGAAACATGCTGCCATCGCCAAGCTGATCGTCGACTTGTTTCACACTCGCTTCGACGTCCATTTCACCGGTTCCCTGGAGCGGCGCGCGGAGGCCGAGGCCGCGGTGGTTGCGCAGATCGATCAGGCGCTGCAGCAGGTCGCGAGCCTCGACGAAGACCGCATCGTGCGCCAGTTCGTCAACGTGGTGCAGGCGGCGGTGCGTACCAACTTCTATCAGCTCGACGCCGATGGCTGGCCGAATGCCGAAATCACGTTCAAGCTCGACAGCGGCAAGGTCAACGGCATGCCGCTGCCGCGTCCGCTGCATGAGATTTCGGTGTACTCGCCGCGGCTCGAAGCCGTACATCTGCGGTTCGGCAAGGTCGCCCGCGGCGGGATCCGCTGGTCGGACCGGCCGCAGGACTTCCGTACCGAGGTGCTCGGACTGGTCAAGGCCCAACAAGTCAAGAACGCGGTGATCGTTCCCAACGGCGCCAAGGGCGGCTTCGTCCCGAAGAAAATGCCGTTGGGCAATCGCGAGGCGATGCAGGCCGAAGGCGTCGCCACCTACAAGATCTTCATGGCGCGTCTGCTGGACATCACCGACAACCTCGACGGCGACAAGGTCGTTCCGCCGGTCAACGTGGTGCGCCATGACGGCGATGATCCCTATCTCGTGGTCGCCGCCGACAAGGGAACCGCGACTTTCTCCGATATCGCCAACGGCATCGCACAGGATCACGGCTTCTGGCTCGACGATGCGTTCGCGTCCGGCGGATCGGCCGGCTACGACCACAAAAAAATGGGCATCACCGCGCGCGGCGCCTGGGAATCGGTGAAGCGGCACTTCCGTGAGCTCGATACCGATATCAGCAAGATACCGTTTTCGGTGGTCGGCGTCGGCGACATGTCGGGCGACGTGTTCGGAAACGGGATGTTGCGCGAGCGCACCATCAGCCTGGTCGCGGCGTTCGATCACCGCGACATTTTCATCGACCCCGCCCCCGATCCGGAGGCAAGTTTCGTCGAGCGCAAGCGGCTGTTCGAGCTGCCGCAGTCGAGCTGGCAGGATTACAACAAGGCGTTGATCTCGGCCGGCGGCGGCGTGTTTCCGCGTTCGGCCAAGGAGATCAAGCTGTCGCCGCAGGCCCAAGCCCTGCTCGGCATCGCCCGCGCCACCGCGACACCGCAGGAAGTGATGAATACGATCCTGCGGATGCAGGTCGATCTCTTGTGGTTCGGTGGCATCGGAACCTATGTGCGGGCCGCGAGCGAGACCGACGACATGGTCGGCGATCGCGCCAACGACGCTATTCGCGTGGTCGGCGCTGACCTGCGCTGCAAAGTGGTGGGCGAGGGCGCCAATCTCGGCATGACCCAACGCGGTCGGATCGAAGCCGCCTTGCGCGGCATTCGTCTCAATACCGACGCTATCGACAATTCCGCCGGGGTCAATACGTCCGACGTCGAGGTCAATATCAAGATCGCGCTCAGCATTCCGATGCGTGACGGCCGGCTGGCGCGGCCCGAGCGCAATACGCTGATGGGCGAGATCACCGACGAGGTCGCGAGCCTGGTGCTGCGCAATAATTATCAGCAGACCCTTGCGCTATCGCTCGCGCAGCGGCGCGGCCTGGAGGATCTCGGCTTCCAGCAGCGCATGATGCAGACGCTCGAAGCGCGCCAGCTCCTCAATCGCGCGGTCGAATATCTCCCCGACGACATGGAGATCAGCGATCGCCGCCGGCGCTCGCTGCCTTTGACCCGGCCGGAGCTTGCGGTGCTGCTCGCCTACGCCAAGCTGGCGCTCAATGCCGATCTGCTGCTGTCCTCGGTGCCGGACGATCCGTATCTCGGCCGCGAACTCGGCCGGTATTTTCCGCCGTCAATCAGCCAGCGGTTCCCGGACGCGCTCGAGCGTCATCGCCTGCGCCGCGAAATCATCGCAACTCAACTCGCGAATTCGATGATCAACCGCGGCGGGCCAACGTTTGTGGTGCGCATCGCGGACCAGACCGGGGCGTCCGCCGACCGCATCGCCGCCGCCTTCGCGGCGGTGCGCAACGGCTATGATCTGATCGCGCTCAACACCGAAATCGAAAGTCTCGACAACAAGATTGCGAGCGAGATTCAGCTCGGACTGTTCACGACCGTGCAGGATCTCATTCTCGATCGGGTGGTCTGGTTCTTGCGCAATGTCGATCTCACCGGCGGTCTTGCCTCGGTGGTCGAGCATTTCCGCGAAGGCATCGGTGCGGTCGCCGCGGTTCTCGATGCGGTGCTCTCGCCGGACGCACTCGCGGCGCGCACGGCGCGGGCGCAGGAACTGCAACGCGCGGGCGTACCGGAGCCGGTGGCACGCCGCATCGCCGATCTGCCCGCACTCAGCGCGGCGCCGGCCATCGCGCTAGTCGCCGATCGCACAAAGCGGCCGGTCGCTGATGTTGCCGCCACCTATTTTGCCGCCGGCGCCTTCTTCCAACTCGATCGCATCAATCGTGCCGCGCGCGACATCGTGGTTACCGACTATTTCGATCGTTTGGCGCTCGATCGTTCACTCGATACCATCAGCGATGCCGAGCGGCGGCTCGCGGCCGCGATGATGACGAACGGCACCGCCGGCCAGGCGGCGGTCGACGCCTGGATCGAGCCGCGCAGCCACGACGTCGAACGCGTCCGCATGGCGGTGCACGAGATTGCCAATTCCGGTCTCACGCTGTCGAAGCTGTCGGTGACCGCGAGCATGCTCGGGGATCTGGTGCGGGGGTGATCCCCAACGCCATCAATGTCGGAAATGCCGGGTTCCCGTGAACACCATGGCGATGCCGTGTTCATCGGCGGCCTTGATGACCTCGTCGTCGCGCATCGAGCCGCCCGGCTGGATCACGGCGGTGGCGCCGGCTTCGATCGCGACCAGCAGTCCGTCGGCGAAGGGAAAGAAGGCATCGGAGGCAACGACCGCTCCTTTGGTCAGCGGGATCGGCAGTCCGGCATGCTTGGCTGCGTCCGCGGCCTTGTGGGCGGCGATGCGGGCGGAGTCGACCCGACTCATCTGGCCGGCGCCGATACCGACAGTGGCGCGATCCTTGGCATAGACGATGGTGTTCGACTTCACGTGCTTGGCGACCCGAAACGCAAAGCGCAGATCCTCAAGTTCGGATTCGGTCGGCGCACGTCGCGTCACGGTCTTGAGCTGCATCTCGTCGACCACGGCGTTGTCGCGTGATTGCGCCAGCAGACCGCCGGCGACGGTCTTCACCGTGAGCCCGCGTGCACGCGGATCCGGCAGGCCGCCGGCGAGCAGCAGCCGCAGATTCTTTTTTGCCGCCACAATGGCGAGCGCCTCTTCGGTGGCGTCGGGCGCAATGATCACCTCGGTGAAGATCTCGGTGATGGCGGTGGCAGCATCCGCGTCGAGCCGGCCGTTGAGCGCGACGATGCCGCCATAGGCGGAGACCGGATCGCAGGCGAGCGCCTTGCGATAAGCTTCCAGCAGGTTTGGGCCTTCGGCGACACCGCAGGGATTGGCATGTTTGACGATGACGCAGGCCGGCCCGCGGCCGGCGAACTCCGCGACACATTCATAGGCCGCGTCGGTATCGTTGATATTATTGTAGGACAGCTGTTTGCCCTGGATCTGATGGGCGGTGGCGACGCCGGGCCGCTGCTCACTGGTGCGGTAGAACGCTGCGGTCTGGTGCGGATTCTCGCCGTAGCGCAGTGCCTCGATCAGGCGGCCGCCGACGGCACGAAAATCAGGCGCCGGATCATTCAGCTGCTCGGCGAACCAGTTGGCGATCGCGGCATCATAGGCGGCGGTGCGGGCATAGGCCTTGGCTGCCAGCCGTTTGCGCAGCCCCGGCGTGGTGGCGCCATTATGCGCACTCAGCTCAGCCAGCACGCGGGCGTAGTCTTCCGCTTCCACCACCACAGCGACATCGGCATGATTCTTTGCGGCGGCGCGGATCATGGCCGGGCCACCGATGTCGATGTTCTCGATGCAGTCGTCGAAGCCGGCGCCTTTGGCGACCGTCGCCTCGAACGGATAGAGATTGACGACCAGCAGATCGATCGGCCGAATCCGATGCTCGACCATGGCGTTGACGTGATCCTTGTTGCCGCGGACGGCGAGCAGTCCGCCATGCACCCCCGGGTGCAGGGTTTTCACGCGGCCATCCATCATTTCGGGAAAGCCCGTCAGGTCGGAAACGTCCAGCACCTTGAGGCCGGCCGCGGCGAGCGCACTCTTGGTTCCTCCGGTCGAGATCAGCTCGATGCCGAAGCTTGCGAGCGCGCGCGCGAAATCGATGAGCCCGGACTTGTCGGAGACGGACAGGAGAGCACGAAGCACGCGGCGCGGATGATCGGTCATCGTCTTTGCTGTTGGACCTCAGCGAGTTGCGTCGGCAGAGCGGCCGGTAGCATGGATTGCCTGCCGCCGGCTAGTGGCATCCGCGTGGACGCGCGTTGCGCCGTCAGTGCGGCCTGCGCAGGCGGTTGAGCACGTTCGACCAGTGTGCGGGCCAGAATGCCACGACGGCCACGATCAGTGCGAGCAGAAGCGCGGCCACCGCAATCTGCATGACACCGAATTGCAGCGAGTCCCTGGTCATGAACCAGCTGGTGATGAAGCCCGCCACGATCAGCAGCCCACGGGCGATCCACCCGATCATGTCTGCCTCCTATTTCCCCATTGAATATAGCCGAAAAGCTGTGCGGACTGAACCGGCCGCTAGGTCGTGGCAGGTCCGCTCGGCTTCATTGGTGTTGATGGCGGCGGCGCACCGCGGTCGTCCGGTTTGGCCGGCGCCGGCTGCGCCCCGTGGCTGAAGCTCCAGGCCACGCGGGGGGTGGCGCGTGCTTCGCCGAAAATCACGATCTGGAAGGTCCGCCGCGGGCCATCCTGGCCGGCGAGATAAACGCTTTCTTCGAGCGCGACCTGATGTTCGTAGGCGTCGAACGTCCACACCTCGTTGTCGGGCAGCGCCAGCACCACGCTGTGGCCATCGGCCTGCCGCGTGGCGCCGACCCGCGGGTGCAGGTGAAAGCGCACGGCGAATTTATCGAGCGTCTTGTTCGCCAAGACATCGCCTTCGGCGGGATAGAACTGATCCTCGCCGTCGAGGCGGTTGCCATCCGGAGCGAGCACCAAGCTGCGTTGGTGCACGATCCCAAATCGCTGCAGGTAGCCGTCATGCGACGTGCGTAGCGACAGGCCGTTGTCGTGGTCTTCGCGCTGAACCTCCACCGTCCGGGGGCCGTCGACGATCGGGCTGCCGAACAGCCGTCGGAAGGATCGTGCGTCGAGAAAGCGGCAGGAGGACGCGTCGTTGAATGTCACGGTCGAATGGGCGGCGGTCGCTCGGGCGACATCGCGCCAATTGGCTTTGCCGATTTCCGGCATGCCGCAATTGACCACGATGCGATGCTTGGTGGACAACTCAAACGACAGGCAACCGGCGTGGGCGTCCGCGCTCAGATCGATCGGCGGCGGCCGACCGGTGTCCATGATCAGCACCGCGCGTCCGGCTTCCAGGCGCTGGTAGCCGGAATGCGGCGCGTTCGGTAGCGATGCGCCGTGGGTGTCATCATAAGCGAGGATGGTGGCGATCAGATCAGGCTCGGTCGGACCCATGCCGTTGAACAGTGCGAAGCGTCCGTCGCCGTGCCGGAAGAAACGCAGCATCGGCATGATGCGATCGATGGCGTTGAGCAGCGCGGGCGGTGGCGGCACGTTGCGTGCCGCGAAGACCTGGCTGAGCGGAAGAAGGTCGAGCATCAGTTCGATCAGTGCGCCGGGATTGCGACTGACGTGACCGCCATCGGGCAGGATCTGGCGTTCCAGCTCGGCGACGAGGTGGCGCGTGGCCTTGCGCAAATGGTCGAACTGGTCCGCCATGCAGAGCGCCGCGTAGGTCAGCGCGATCCGCGCCTGTAGCCTGGGGACGCCGTCGCGCGTATCGGGGGCGGTGCTGCGCAAATACCGGACCTGGCGCGTCAGCGTGCGCAGGAAGCGCCGATAGAATCCGACGTCGACATCGTTGAGGATCAGCGGTGCATGCGTGAGCCAGGCAATGACGCGACGGGCAAGGATCTCCGGTTGCCAGGCCAGGGGATGCCAGGAACCTTGCAGCTCGATCCACTCGTCGACCAGCGCACGCGCATTGGCGCGCGTAATTGCGGATTCCGCCGCGCGGAGATGACGCAGCCATCCGAAGCTCAGCAGGGTGTCCGCCCAATCCTCCGACGGCGGCGTCATTTCGAACGGCGAGCGTCCGTCGCAAATCACGATCTTGCCGGCAAAGGCGAACCGGCCGCCGTAGATCTCGCTGGCACGCGTAGGATCGGCGGTGCGGAGATCTTGCGGGGCAATGACCAGCCGCTCGGACCGGCCGGAGACGAACGGGAGCCGCCCAAGCGGATGGGCTCGCAGGCGACCAATGGTGTGGTCGAGCCTGCGACGCAGGGTGAGCCATGACAACCTGCTGCGGTCCGCGATCGAAACGCGGGACATGTGACGCACGGCCCTCCCGTAAGCGGGCGCAATTTCCCGCGGATTCAACAGCACGATAGCGGAGGGTCCCTGCAGGGCCAACCGCAAGCGGTAAACTTGGTAAGTGACCGAGCTGGAATGCGTCGACAGGCTGCTGCCGGCGCCTTCGCCCCACGTGGCGGTTGGTTTTGCGCGCGCAATCGATCGCGCGCGGGCGCAAGGATCTTATTCTCTGTTGTTCGTTATGTATCAGAACGCCGAATCGCAGGCGAAAAATTCTCACGCCGACGGCAACTTTCCGCGAGCCTGAGCGATGCCGCCTAAATCCGCTCGAGCCTCGCGGCATAGAAGCCGTCGAGACCCGCCATTTGCGGCTCCGGATCGGGCCAATGGCAGGGCAGGGTGCGAAGATCGCCGGCCGGTGTCAGCAATCCTTCCAGTCCAACCATTTCGTCGGCGACGATCGGCCGGCGTCTGACGCGCGGATCGCGTTCGAGCAGGGCCGCGATCACGTGCTCGCCTTCCTCCGGTTCGAGCGAGCAGGTGCAGAACAGCAGCACGCCGCCGGGCCTGGTCAGGTCGATGGCATGGTCGAGCAGGCGGCGCTGGAGGTCGGCGAGCGCAGCGATATCGATATCCGATTTGAGCCAGGGGATATCCGGATGTCGTCGAACGGTGCCGGTGGACGAGCAGGGGGCATCGAGCAGCACGGCGTCGAAGGGATCCGCCTGCCATTCGGTCGCATCGGCGCGCACCAGCGTGGCCGACAGTTCGAGCCGGCGCAGATTGTCCGCCAATCGCGCGAGGCGCGGCTCGGAGCGATCGATAGCGGTGACGTCAGCACCGGCGAAAGCAAGCTGCGCGGTCTTTCCGCCGGGCGCCGCACATAGATCCGCGACCCTGCGGCCGGCGACATTCCCCAGCAGGCGCGCCGGCATGGTGGCCGCGGCATCCTGCACCCACCAGGACCCTTCGGTGAATCCCGGCAACATGGTCACCGGACCATGGGCGATCGTGCGCACAGTGCCGTTCGGCATCACCCGACCGCGCAGGCGCGCGGCCCAGCTCTCGGCGTCGGCCTTGACCGTGAGATCGAGCGAAGGTTCCCAGCTGTTGGCCTGCGCGATGGCATGGGCGCTATCGCGGCCATAGTGCCGGGCCCATCGCGACATCAGCCAGGTCGGCGTGTCGAGCGCCGTGGTATCAAGATCCTTCAGCCGCTCGGGGCCGTGTTGCGCGATCCGCCGCAGGACGGCATTCGCGAGCCCGGCATAGCGTCCACCGCGCCGGTCCGCCTGGGCAAGCCGCACCGCCAAATCGACCGCCGCATGGTCGGGAACATCGAGGAACAGGATCTGCGCCGCGCCCACCAGCAGGATGGTTTCGATGCGCGGGGAATCGCTCGGAAAACCCTTGTCGAGGACGCCGCGTAGCAGATGCCGCAAGGTTCCGAGCCGGCGCAGGACGGTGGCGACCAATCGGCGGACCAGGGCGCGATCGCGATCGGCCAGGGCGCTGAGGCCTGGCTGGGCCTGTTTGCCGTCCAACTGTTCGTCGAGCTGCCGCTTTTGGCGCAACACGCCGTCGAGAATATCAACGGCGATGCGTCGCGCCGCGAGTCCGGGGACATCCTGTTGCGGAGCAACGCGCGCACGAGGCATTATTGAACCGTCACTGGGTCGGGGTTTGGCGATCTGGGAACGGGCCGCTGCGCTTCGTTGCAGACGCCACCCGACATCCATATCATTTTAGGTGGATCCTGAAAGGTGCGATCGGCAGCTGCCGCGCGGTTAACGAGAGCACTGCCCCAGATCGCAGGTGTAAGTAATGAGCAAACATTCCGACGATCCCGGCGAGCGAACCGGGCATACGGCTGGCAAGCCTGGATCGGCGACCGGCTCCGCGGACAAGGCGCCTGCGCCGGCCAAAAGGCTTTCTCCCGCGGCCATGCGCGCGCTGGCCGAAGCCGAAGCGCGGCGCGCCGAGATCGATCGCAAAACAACCGATCGTCCGACCGAACGTCCGTCGCGCGAGGGTCCGGATCCTGTCCGCTACGGCGACTGGGAGAAAAAAGGCATTGCCAGCGATTTCTAGAGCGCAGAATGAGACGCCTCGTGCGGGGACGACAGTCCGCGGCTGCTATAGACAGCAAATCCGACCGCGTGATGACCAGATCCATGTTGCGTAAAAAATACCAGCGGACATGAATTCAAAGGCTTAGCGTGAAATTCATGCTGCATCATCCACTGCAGCATAAAAATTGTTGCGAATGCGTACGGCCTCGCGCGCTGTCGCTTGCGCCGGACGGCCTTAGTGCTGAACCACCACCCGTGTACCGACGCCGACGCGATCATAGAGATCGACGATGTCCTGATTATACATGCGGATGCAGCCGTAGGAGACGAACCCGCCGATCGAACTCGGCTGATTGGTGCCGTGGATGGCATATTCGCCGCCGTTCAATGTCATGGCCGCGGCCCCCATCGGATTGCGGGGCGAATCGGCTGGAATGACACTCGGAAGCCAGGGCTTGTCGTGCCGGACGGCGGCCGGCGGCGCCCACGCCGGTTTGATGTATTTGCCATCGATGAAAGAAGTGCCAGCCCATTGCCGTCCGGCGCGGCCGACCCCCACGGGGTAGCGAACGGCGCGACCATCGCCGATGACATAATAAAGACGCCGCTCGCCGGTTTTCACCACGATGGTGCCAGCGGCATAGCCGGTGAAGCCGACCACTTCGCGGGCCTTGGCGGTACCCGGAATCAGACCGCTCGCAAGCAGCGCGGTGATAGCGATCATCAGCCGAAGGGATGCTTGCATCGTCAGACTCCGAATCAAATTTCGCCGCGATGATAGGGCGTCGGCGCGGCAAATGCCGCTGGACTTCGATCGCCCCACAAAAATCAAACGGGCTCTATTCGGAGGGGCCTTCGATCGCGTTGCGCGCTTCAGATTTCATCGATGAACCGTGTGCGCCGGGTCACGGAACTCAGCTGACGAATTTTTGAAGCAGCGATCATGCGGCGGTGTCATACGGCCGACACGCAACGCCGCTTCCATGCGCGCGCTGGTATCACGCAACCGAGGAAAGATTCGCATGAAATTCCTGAAAACGGCTGTCCTTTTGATTGGTGGCTTGCTGCCATTTGCCGTCGGCTCGGCGCCGGCAAGCGCTTCCACTTTGTTTGACTGGACGCTCGTTGGGGCCGGTTTGCCCTTTACCGGAAGCGGAACCCTGACGGTCAATAACGTCGCGATATCGAACGCTGGATCCATCGGCGAAACGATCACCGCCTTCAGCGGGACGGTCAACGGCAGCGCGGTTAGCCTGTCGGGCCCTGGCACCGCCGGCGGCAACGACAACATCTTGTATCCTCCCGGCTTTGGCACGGGTGGGTTTGGCTCGGGAAACGGACTGCTTGATGCGTTAGGTTTCACCTTCACCACCGTCGCCGGACAAACTATCAATATTTGGTTCGGCGGCGGCGGAATCTACGACGAGGAAAGCACCACCGGCGCCTTCGGTCGTGGAACCTTTTCGATCAGCGCGGAGACGCCGCTTCCGTCGACCTGGGTACTGATGATCGCCGGCTTGTGCGGTCTCGGATTCCTTGCTTTCCGCGGTCCCGGGCAGCGGTCTGCAGGGTTTGCGGCTGGCTAGGCAACTTGCGAGCTGGTT
>Ga0265332_10000755_pt1 | contig 20001 bp, 20 predicted proteins | sample 41926metaG_FD_202084 | JGI IMG/M metagenome (GOLD analysis project Ga0265332, IMG submission 202084) | Rhizosphere microbial communities from Carex aquatilis grown in University of Washington, Seatle, WA, United States - 4-19-26 metaG | ecosystem: Host-associated > Plants > Roots > Rhizosphere...
ATCGCATCGACGGTCCCTTTGGAATTGGGCGAATCGGGAATGTACGATATCCGTGGCTGAAAGGCATCAGAAATGCCTCTCAGAGCGGCAATGAGCGTTGGCGCACTCTCAACTTCTAAGTGGCTGAACTAAGTCATTGTTCTTCAATGCAATGCTTGTGCAAATCACCGATTGTACGCATGATTCATGAATCATGAAATATGGCGATCGGCAACAATCAACCAAACCGGCAGATATCGTTGTAGTACTTCTACTTACACTTGATAGCCGCCAGCGAATAAAGGACCTCGCCGCGACGACTGGGCTAAGTGTTGGCGAGACGCACAACGCGCTGGGCCGCCTTGCTCAGGCCGGTCTCGTGAGCGGAGAATCCCGTCGCGTCGCGGTCGATCGCCTTCTCGGATTTCTGGAATTCGGACTCGCCGTAGCCTTTCCCCCGCAGTGGCTCCCCGCGACCGTCGGCGTGAGAACGTGCCTCGGCGCCGAGCGCGCGGACCAGGAGGCTGGCGCGGGAGTGGTCGTCTGGCCGATGCCCGGCGGTCCGGCGAGAGGACGCGGGCTCGCCCCGCTCTGGCGAAGTGTCACGTCGCTCCCGGAGAGAAGTCCGCGATTGTACCGGATGCTCGGCCTCGTCGACACGCTGCGGACGGGCTCCGTGCGCGAGACACAGGCGGCGATGGATGAGCTGCGGCGTCTCGTCACCGGCGTCTCGCCGCAAACCAGCGCCGCTCACGAACCACCATCCGGGGAGGTCGTCGACGCGCGCGAGACGGTCGCCGGCGTGGCGCGATCGCTCGGGCCGGTCCTCAGCCGCGTCGTGTTCACGGGACGCGCGGCGGCGGAACTTCTCGCCACGCGTCCAGTTCGCCGCGCGCGATTCCCCGACGACTCGGCCGTACAGCTCCTCACGAGCTTCGGGCTCGACCGCTTCGCCGCGGAGCTTCGCGCGGTGGGCTGGGAACGGACCGCGCGCAACGAGGGTTATGATCGCTGGCGGACCTCGGAGGGTACGATCACCGACGTGGTGCACGTCGAGACCGGCGCCGAGGATGAGTCGCCGTGGAACGAGTACGCGCTCCTGCTCACGACGGAGCAGGTGCTGGAAAACGGCTGCCGCATCCGCATGAGCGGCGGGGCGGCGACATTGGCCGTGCTCTTCGCGCGGTCCGACCGCGGCCTGCTGCCACAGTCGGCGTTGCTGGCTGCGGAAGACATCGTCGCGCTCCTTCTTGGGCGACAGGCGCTGGCCGAAGAGGTCGCCGCGGCACCGGAAGAGCTTCGGGCGCATATCGCCGTGCACGCACGCCGCATGGTGGATGGTGGAGGGATCCCGGGGCTCGTGCAACGCGTCGATCCGGACGCCGTGTCGCAGCCGTCGGTGGCGGCGGGCGTCGAGCGCACGCTCGAACGACTCTCCACGGTGGGAGGGTCAGGCAGCACTCCGCGCGCCGGCCGCTCGTAGGTCTCATCGATCTTCCGGATCTCATGCTCGCTCTTCTCTTTCAATTGCAGACGGCCGCGCTTCGCCCCGTCGCGGACACGGCGACGTACGCCACGCCGGCGTTGGAGCGTCTGGTCGCCGACGCCAGCGCGCGGAACCAGCGTGTTCCTCCCTCGCTGGGCGGATACCGGGCGTCGGTGGAAAGCGAGATCTCGTTGGGCTTTCTCGACGCTCTGGCCGGGCGCGAGAAGACGACGTCCGTGGAGCAGGTGGCCAGTTCGCTCGCTTGGGAACGCACGGGTGAATTCGAGCAGCACGTGACGGGATACCGCTCACAGACGCTGGGCCCGCAGTTCGCGACGCTCGGGTTCTTTCGCAGCGCGTGGGCCGTGCCGAGCCTCTACGGCAACCGCCTCGCGCTGCTGTTCGGCCGGGAGTATTCCAGGGAATCGGCTGGACGCGGCGCGCCGCGCGCGGACAGTGCGACCATGTGGGCGGTGCATCCGTTGAGCGATGATCGGGAGACCGTCTATCGGTACACGGGGGGTGATACCGTCGAAGCGCTGCACGCGGGCGCGCGCACGGTGCGCATCGTGAAGATCGAGGTCACGCCGAGAGCATCGTTGCCCCAGGGCACGGTCGTGTTCACGGGCGAAGTCGATCTCGACGCGGAGCGGAGGCAGGTGGTGCGCATGCGCGGCTCGTTCGCGCGGGTCGAGCGTCCCGTGACGGGCCTCGCCGGCATGTTGCGTGGACCGCTGCGTCTCGAGGCGGTGGCGTACGTGGAGCTGGTGAATGGTGAGTTCGAAGGGGCGTTCTGGCTTCCACAGTATCAGCGATTCGAAGGCCAGGCTGGGGCACCGCTGCTCGGCGACGACAAGGCGATCTTCCGCATCGTGTCGACGTTCCGGCAGTACGACATCCGGACACGCGCGGCGGTCGCGGTGGACACGCTGCGCGTCGTACCGCACGTGCTCTCATTCGCCTCGCGGGATTCGCTCTCCTCGTACCGGTCGTGGCGCGCGGAAATCGGCGATGCGACCTCGCAGGTGCGCGCGGTCGATTTCGACGACGTTGCGCCGCCGCGGGCCCGCGCGACCGGTGAAGCGATCGTCGACTGGCGCCCGGAGTCGGCGACGGACGCCGTGCACATCAACCGGATCGAAGGGCCTTTCACCGGCGTCAGTGCGCGGCTGCGATTGCGGGATGCCCTTCCGGGAGCCGTCGTCCGCGCGACCGCCGGCTATGCGTGGAGCGAACGGACGGTTCGCGGCCGTCTCTCGGCGGAACTGACGCGCGGTGTCTGGCGGTATGCCGTGCGCGGCGGGCGGGCACTCGACCCGACGAACGACTTCACGGGCTCGGTCGACTCCATCGGCGTGTTCAGCGCGCTGTTCGGGCAGGATGATTTCGACTACGTCGATCGCCGATATGCGACCGCACTGGCGACGCGCCTCTTCACGGGCATCGACGCACTGGCGCGCGTGGAAGCCGGCTGGGCGCAGGATCGCCAAGCGACGATGCACCTTGCGCGAAGTCCCCTCGGCGGCGACCCGTTTCTTCCCGATCGCGGCGTGGATGCCGGTGACTATCTGCGCAGCGGCCTGACGTTCGAATGGCATCCGGATGCGGACGCGGAGTTCCTGCAGACGGGGACGGGCGCGGCACTGCGTTATGTGCGGGGCGACGGGCAACTGCGTTTTCAGCGCATCGAGGGACGATTCACCACGCGGCGCAACTACGGGCAGTGGACGGTCGCGATGCACCTCGCGGGCGGCGTGGTGTCGGGAGCGACGCCTCCCCAGGAACTGTTCGAAGTCGGAAGAGAGCTGGGGCTTCCAGGATATGGATACAAGCAATTCGCCGGCGAGCAGGCGGCCGTCGCTCGCGGGTCGGCGCTCTACCGGCTCGGCGTGCTCGGAGCACCGGTTCATCTATATCGACGGTACTGGCTGCCGGCGCTGGATCCGGCGCTGGTCCTGAGCCTGCAATCGGCGTGGACCGGCGTCACGTCGGAAGCCGCGCGGTCGGCGATGCTGCGGCTCGCACCGGGCGCCGCAACGACCGGTGACGCGCGGTCATCCGTCGCCGCAGGGCTGCGCTTCTTCGGGGGCACGGTGGGTTTCGACGTGGCGCGTCCGCTCGATCACGTGGCGCCGTGGAGCGTGCGGCTTGCGATCGGGCGCGCGCTGTAGCGCGTTCAGAACTCGCCGACGAAGCCGATCTCCGGTTCCAGTTCCTGCCCGAAGCGTTCCCGGACGGCGTCCTGCGCGTGGCGGATCACGGCGCGGACGTCGGCGGCGGTGGCATCGCCGAGGTTGATGATGATGTTGGCGTGCAGGTGCGAGATCTGCGCGCCGCCGACGCGGTAGCCCTTGAGCCCGCACTGATCGACCAGACGGCCGGCACCGACACCTTCGATCTTCTTGAAGATCGAGCCGGCGCTCGGGTGATGTTCGAGCCATGGATGGCGCGCGCCGCGCCAGCCGAGATTCTCCTGCATGACCCGGTGCATCGCGTCACGATCCCCCTCGGCGAGGGCGAACGTCACGGCCAACGCGTACTCACCCGAGTCGTGCAGCCGGCTGGTGTCGTAGCCGAAGCGCATCGCATCGGCTGCGACGAGCTGCCGCACGCCGTCCGCGCGCAGCAGGTCGACGGACTCGACGGCTTCGGCGATGAACATCGTCCGCTCCCGCTCCGGCGCGGGCGACAGGAAGTGGAGGTTCTGCCAGACGGCGCCGCCAACGGTGCTCGGAATGCCGACGTAGTGTTCGAGTCCGCTCAGGCCGTGCGACACGGCGCGTCGGATGAGATCCGCGACGATCACGCCGCTCTCGGCCCGGATGGCGCGCGCCGACGGAAAGGTGATGCCATCGGCGCGGTTGCGGATGACGAGTCCCCGAACACCGCGGTCGCCGACGAGGATGTTCGCTCCGAGCCCGAGAACGAAGAACGGCAGGCCGAGCGTCCGCGCGGCGCGGATGGCGGTAGCGAGATCGTCGGCCGATGTGGCATCGTACAGGACGTCGGCGGGGCCGCCGATCCTGAAGGTGGTGAGAGGCGCCAGCGGCACACCGGCGCGCAGGCGGTCCGCGGCGAGCATCGGGCGCAATGCGTCCACCAGCTCGTGATTCGAGCCCATCGGGGCGGAGAGATCCTTGAACATGCTGTCGGAAATCAACAAGCGCTCGCGGGTGATCGCCAGCGCACTGGTTCTTGTCGCGTGCCTCGCGGCGCCCGCGTTCGGGCAGCGCGCGCTGCTGGAGAAGATGATCCAGCGTCGCGTCCTGCCGAACGGGCTCGAGGTGATCGTCCTCGAGAATCACGGCGTGCCGCTGGCGACGGTCGAGGTCACGGTGCGCAACGGCTCGTTCACCCAGTCGCCGGAATACGCGGGGCTGGCGCACATGTACGAGCACATGTTCTTCAAGGCCAATGACGCATACCCGGCGCCGGATCAGTACATCGACAAGGCCAGCGAGCTCGGCGCCGTGTTCAATGCCTCGACGCGCGAAGAGCAGGTGAACTACTTCCTGACGGTGCCTTCGGACTCGCTCGAAGGGGCGATGCGCTATCTGGTCGCCGCGCTTCTCGGGCCGAAGTTCCGCCAGGACGAACTGGAGCGGGAGCGGCAGGTGGTGATCGGGGAATACGACCGGAACGAGTCGCAGCCGTTCTTCCGGCTCGAGGAGTCGATGGGGCACAAGCTCTGGGGCTCGCAATGGAGCCGGAAGAACGTCATCGGCGACCGCCAGGTGATCGCCACCGTCACGCCGGAGAAGATGCGGGCGATCCGTGACCTCTACTACGTGCCGAACAACTCGGTGCTCATCATCTCGGGCGACGTGAACCCCGAGACGTCGTTCGCGGCCGCGGAACGCATCTATGGGGGATGGAAGCGCGGCGACGATCCGTTCCTGAAGGCGCCGGTGCCGCCCATCCCGCCGCTGACGAAGAACGACGCGGTCATCGTCGAAGAACCGGTGAACGCGGTGAGCGTGCTCCTCCAATGGCAGGGGCCGAGTGTGCGGAAGGACGAGGACGCGACGTTCGTGGCGGACGTCTTCTCGGACGTGCTCAACAACCCGCAGTCCCGGTTCCAGAAGCGCCTCGTGGACAGCGGACTGTGGCAGGGCGTGCTCGTGAACTACTACACGCTCAACAACGTCGGGCCGATCACCGTGAGCGGGCAGACGTCGCCCGAGAAGTTCCGCGATGCGATGAAGGCGCTGCTCGCCGAGCTGCGCGCCGTGCTCGCACCCGGGTACTTCTCGCAGGAGGAGCTCGACGCCACGAAGGCGAACCGCTCGGTGACGACGGCGTTCGGCCTGGAGCGCAGTTCGGAGTCGTCTCACACCATCGGGTTCTGGTGGAGCGTCTCGGGGCTCGAGTACTACATGAAATACAACGACGAGATGGCCAAGCGCACGACGAGCGACCTGCGGGCGTACGCCAGCAAGTACATCATCGACAAGCCGCATATCATCGGCGTGATGCTGTCCCAGGACGACCGCCGTCGCCTCGGTCTCAACGAGGCCGAGCTCATCGCGCTGGGCGCGAGGACGACACCGTGAAGCGATTCCTGGCGGGCATGCTGTTCGTCGCGTCGTCGGCGGCGGCGCAGGTCGACACGACGACCCAGAGCTATACCGTGAGCGGAGTGCACGTCCTCCAGCGGCGGACGAGCGCGAGCATCGTGGTTGCGAATCTCTATCTGCTCGGTGGCTTGCGTCAGGCGACGCCGCAGACGGCGGGGACGGAGAGTTTCCTCCTCGCCGTATCCGAACGGGGCTCGCGGAAGTACGGACGCGACGCGATGCGCCGCGCGCTCGCGCGCACGGGCAGCGACATCAGCGTCGGTCCGCGCGAGGACTGGACGGTGGTGGGCGTGCATACGACGCCGTCCGAACTCGACTCGACGTGGTCGATCTTCGCGGATCGCCTGATGCATCCGACGCTCGACTCGGTGGACGTGGAGTTCGTGCGCGAGCAGCTCCTCAGCGGCGTGCGCCAGCGCGGCGACAGTCCCGACGCGGTGCTCGACTACCTCTCCGACAGCATCGCCTATGCCGGCCAGTCGTACGCCCTCTCGACGATCGGCACGGAGCAGACACTGGCGCGGATCACGCGCGCCGACCTGCGCGCGTACCATCACGATCAATTCGTGACGTCACGCATGTTGCTCGTGGTGGTCGGTGACGTGTCACGCGCGAAGGTGGAAGCGCTCGTGCGGGCGACGATCGGCCAGCTGCCCGCGGGGAGTTATCACTGGGCGCTCCCCGCCGCGCCGACGCCGCTCGGCGCCGATGCCGTGATCGTCCGCCGCGCACTGCCGACGAACTACGTGCAGGGCTTCATCGCCGGGCCTCCCGCCAACCACCCGGACGCGCCCGCCCTGCGCGTCGCCGCGGCGGTCCTCTCCGGACGGCTCTTCGCGGAGATCCGGTCGAAGCGGAACCTGACGTACGCCGTGAGCGCGAACTTTCGCGATCGGGGCCTGACCTCGATCGCGCTGTATGTGACGACCACGGCGCCGGACACCACCGTCGCGCTGATGAAGAACGAAGTGCGGTTCCTCGAGGATGCGAGCATCCCGACGGAGAACCTGGGGCCGCTCGTCGCGCAGTTCATCACCGAGTACTTCCTCGACAACGAGACGACGACCGCGCAGGCCGACTTCCTGGCGCGCGCCGAACTGTATCGCGGCGATTATCGCGCGGGCGCGCAGTTCGTGAGCGAGCTGCGCAAGGTGACCGGGGACGACATCAACCGCGTCGTGAAGAAGTACTTCCACAACGTGCGCTGGGCGTACGTCGGCGACCCGTCACGCGTGCAGCGCGAACGGCTCGTCGGCTTCCACTAGCTCAGCGGCGGCGCATCCGCAGCACGTCGCGCACGCCGTCGAGCGATCCGCCGACGGCGTGCAGCGCGACGAGCAGGTGATACACGAGATCGGCGGCTTCTTCGGTGGCGCGGGCGGCATCGGCGTCGGCGCATGCCGTGACGAACTCCGCCGCCTCCTCGCCGATCTTCTTCAACCGCAGATTGCGGTCGGCAAGCAGCTTGTGCGTGTAGCTCCCGGCATCCGGAGCGAGCGCCCGCGCGTCGATGGTGGCATCGAGGGTCGAAAGCTCCTCGGCCGCGATGTCGCCGAAACAGCTGACCGCGCCCGTGTGGCACGCCGGTCCTGCGGGAAGGACGCGCGCGAGCACGGCGTCGCCGTCGCAGTCGGCGCGCAGCTCGACGACGCGTTGGACGTTCCCGCTCGTCGCGCCCTTGTGCCAGGGACCGCGGGTGCGGGACAGGTAGTGCATCTCGCCGGAATCGACGGTGCGGCGTACGGCAGCGTCATCGGCGTGCGCGACCATCAGCACCTGGCCGGTGCGCGCATCCTGCGCGACGACGGTCACGAGTCCACCGCCCTTCGTGTAGTCGAGTGCCGACGGATCGAACGTCATGACGCGTCTCCCATGAGGATACTCCGGACTTCGCGAGCGAGCGCGGCGTTCGTCGCGACGGCGTTGCCACCGAACGGCGTGGGCCGTCCGGACAGGTCGGTGAGGGTGCCGCCCGCTTCGGCGATGATCGGGGCGAAGCACGCGGCATCCCATTCGCTGAGCTTCATGTCGATCATCACCTCGGCTCGCCCGGTCGCCACCATGAGGTACCCGAAACAGTCGCCCCAGGTGCGACTCACGGCCGCGCGGCCATGCAGCGCCGCCCAGCCGCGGTGGGCGGCGGGCGGTCCCGCCGTGCGATCGTCCGTCACGCAGACGGTCGCGTCGCGAAGGTCGTCGATCGCGCTGACGCGCGCGCGCACGCCGTCGCACCAGGCACCGCACCCTCGCGCGGCCGCGAGGCTCTCGCCCGCCGCGGGAAACGCGGCAGCCCCGGCGAGGACGTCGTCGCCATCGACCAAGGCGACGAGCGAGCCCCACAGCGGCACGCCACGCACGAAGCTCTTCGTGCCGTCGATGGGATCGAGGATCCACCGACGGCCGCTCGAGCCGGCCTCGGTGCCGAACTCCTCGCCCACGACGGCATCGCGCGGAAAGCGCTGGCGGATCCAGGCGCGCGCCGCCTGCTCGGCCTCGCGGTCGCCGGCGGTCACTGGACTCCCATCCGCTTTCCATTCGACGGCCACGCCGGTGCGATAGTGTCGCAGCGCCGTCGCGCCGGCCAGACGCGCGACGTCGAGCGTCGCCTGCATGAGCGTCTCGAGCGAGTCGCTCATGCTGCCGCTCCACGCACGCGCAACTGTGCCCCCCGCATGGCCGCCTTGATCTCGGCGACCGTCGTCACACCGTCGTGCAGGATGCCGGCGACGAGCGCCGCGTCGGCCCCACCGTCGCGGATCGCCGCGACGACGTGGGCGCTCGAACCCGCGCCGCCGCTGGCGATCACCGGCACGTCGACCGCATCGGCGACGGCGCGCGTGAGCGCGAGGTCGTATCCCGAACGGGCGCCATCGCGGTCGATGCTCGTGAGCAGGATCTCTCCCGCGCCACGCGCCGCGCATTCACGGGCCCAGTCGACCGCGGTCCACCCCGTGGCCGTTCGTCCGCCGGCGACGTACACCCGCCACGCGCCATCCACGCGCTTCGCATCGATGCTCGCGACCACGCATTGCGCACCGAAGCGCGAGGCCGCATCGGTGAGGATGCGCGGGTCGCGCACGGCCGCGGAGTTGATCCCCACTTTGTCCGCCCCGGCGCGCAACGCCGCGCCGACGTCGTCCGCCGAGCGGATGCCGCCCCCGATCGTGAGCGGGATGAACAGGCGCTCGGCGGTGCGTCGCGCGAGGTCGAGCAGTGTCGCGCGCTCCTCGTGCGTGGCGACGATGTCGAGGAAGACGATCTCATCGGCGCCGTCGCGCTCGTAGCGTTCGGCGAGCTCGGCGGGATCGCCGATGTCGCGCAGGGCGACGAACTGTTCTCCCTTCACGACGCGGCCGTCCCGCACATCGAGGCAGACGATGAGACGCGTGCTGAGGCTCATGCACGCTCCAGGCGCACGGCGCCCTTGGTGCTCACCACGGAACCCGTATCCGCGAGCGCCTCGCGCAGCGCGAAGCCGAGCGCCTTGAACGCCGCCTCGACGATGTGGTGCCGGTCCGAACCGCGCAGCACGCGCAGGTGCAGCGTGAACTTCGCGGCATCGCAGAACGAGCGCATCCAGTGGTCGTAGAGCGAACTCGGGACCGGCCCGCGGTAGAAGGGGCGCCCGCCGGTATCGAGCACCGCTTGCACGAGCGCCTCGTCCATGGGGACGGTGCGCTCGCCGTAGCGCGCGGCGCCGGCCGGCACGATCGCCGCGACCGCGGCGCCGACGGCGAGCGCGACGTCTTCGATGATGTGATGCCGCAGGTCGCCGCGCGCCGTGACCGACAGGTCGACGGCGGAGTACCGGGCGAGCGCGGTGAGCATGTGGTCGAGGAACGGCACGCTGGTGTCGACACGCGCGACGCCGGTGCCGACGACCGCCTCGACGCGGATCTTCGTTTCGCGCGTCTCGCGCTCGATGACGGACGGTTCCTTCATGCGGCGAACTCCTCGGCGACGAGACGGGGATCGAGTGCCCCGGTGTACAGTGCCATGCCAAGCACGGCGCCGGCGATGCCGCGCGACTCGAGCGCCCGCAGGTCCGCCATCGAGGCGACGCCGCCCGACGCGAACACCGGCCAGGCGCTGGCTTCCGCGACGTCTTCCATCAAGGGAAGGTCGGTCCCCTGCATCTTGCCCTCGCGATGCACCGCAGTCACGAGCAACCCGCCGAGCGGAAGCCCGGCGAGATCCTCGACGACGTCGAGGATCGAGCGCCGCGATTCCTTGCTCCACCCGTGCGTCAGCACCCGACGGTCGCGCACGTCGGCCGCGACGATCACCACACCCGGGTTGGCGCGTGAGACGTCGGCGAGCCACTCGGGATCGGCGAGCGCGCGCGTCCCGACCACCACCCACGAGGCGCCCTCCTCGAGGAGGTCGCGGATCTGGTCGTCGTCCCGGATGCCGCCGCCGACGCCGCACGGGGCCGCGCCGTCGTGGAGCAGTTCGCGGATCGCGGCGCGATTGCTGCCGCGCGCCGTGGCCGCGTCGAGGTCGACGATGTGCAACCGGGAGAATCCGGCGCGGACCCAGCGTCGCGCGACTTCCCGCGGTTCGGGAAGGCGCACCGCTTCCTTCGCGTAATCGCCGCCCACGAGCTGCACGACGTGGCCGTCCCGGAGATCGATGGCTGGGATCGCGATCATGCGGCCGCCTCCCGCAGGAAGCGGTGCAGGAAGCGAACGCCCGGCGCGGAACTCTTCTCCGGATGGAACTGCACGCCGACCGCGCGCGCCGCGCGCACGGCGGCGGGGAAGCGGTCGTCCTCGTGGGTCGACCAGGCGATGACCGCGCCGTCGTCGACGGGCCGGCAGACGAACCGGTTCGCGTAGTACGCCGTCGTGAGCGCCGGCGGCGTGAAGAGCGGGTCGTGCGCATCGTCGAGGTCGTTCCAGCCGATCTGCGGCGTGCGGCGCGCGCGCAGCCGTTCGACGCGGCCCGCGAAGATCGCGAGGCCCGTTCCCGGTCCCTCCTCGCTCGATTCGAACATTAGTTGCATTCCGAGACAAATTCCCAGCACCGGCAGCCCCGCGGCGATCGCGTCGCGCATCGCGGTGCGCGCCGGCGCGAGCGCCGCCGCGGCCGGCCCGAACGCGCCGACGCCAGGGAGCACGAGGACGTCGGTATCGAGCGCGCGCGCCGGATCGGGCTCGACGCACACTTCCCGATGGTCGTCGCGCAGCGCCTTGGCGAGCGAATGGAGGTTGCCCGCGCCATAATCGAAGAGCGTCACGCGCGTCATGCGGTCTCCCGCACGGCCGAGAGCACGGCCTCCATCAGGGGCCACGGTCCTGCGGTGATGCGCAGCGCCGGCCCGATGCCGGGAAGCCCGGCGAACGCCCGCAGCGCGAGGCCGCGTGTCCGCGCGTGCGCGGCGATCGCGGCGGCGCGCGGCGTCGGCACGCAGACGAAGTTCGCGTCCGACGGAAGCGGCGTCAGACCGAGCGCGGTGAGTTCCACGGCGAGCCGGCGACGATTCTCGACGGCGAGCCGCGCATGGTCGCGCACCCAGTCCGCGTCCTGCGTCATCGCCGCGACGGCGGCGCGTTCGGCGAACGCGCTCAACTTGTATGGTCCGCGCGACCGTTCGACGGCCTCGACGATCGCGCGCGCTCCCACGCCGTAGCCCGCCCGAACGCCGGCCAGCCCGTACGCCTTCGACATCGTGCGGCAGACGAGCACGCGTTCGAGCGCCGGGGCCATGCCGAGCAAACCTTCCATGGCGCTGAACTCGGCGTACGCCTCGTCGATGATCACGAGGCCCGGCGCCTCGGCGACGATCCGCCGCACGACCTCGTCCGGCGTCGCCGTGCCGGTGGGATTGTTCGGCGTGCACAGGTAGATGATGCGCGCGCCCGTGCGCAGGAGCGCGTCGGCATCCATCGCGCCGTCGGCGGTCAGCGGCACCGGCACCGGGCGGAGACCGTTGATGCGCGCGAAGACCGGGAGCATGACGAACGTCGGATCGGGGTGCGCCACGAGATCGCCGGGCGCGGCGAAGGCGCGCAGCGCGCAGTCGAGGATGTCGTCGGACCCGTTCCCCGTGACGACGCACTCCGCGGGTACGCCGTGCGTCCCGGCCACCGCGGCCTTGAGCGCCTCGCCGTACAGACTCGGATACGACGCGGCGCCGGCCGAGGCCGTGTCTGCGAGTGCTGCGCGCGCGGCCGGCGGCGTGCCCCAGAGATTCGTGTTGTCGGCGAGGTTCGTCTCGACGCTCGAATCGGAAGCGTACCGGGGGATGCTGTCGAAATCGTCACGCGCCAACTGCGTCGTGAGACGGCGTGTCATCAGGAGTGCTCCGTCCAGTGCCGCGCGGCCGCGGCATGTCCAGGAAGTTGTTCGGCGTCGGCGAGCGTCCCGACGTCGTTCGCGAGGCGCGCCGCCGCCCGCCGGTCGACGCGCTGCCAGGTGGTCCAGCGGCAGAAATCGACCGTCGACAGCCCGGAGTAACTGCGCGCGAGCCCGCCCGTCGGGAGCACGTGGTTCGCGCCCGTGAGATAATCTCCGAAAGAGACGCTGCTTGGGCCACCCACGAAGATGGTGCCGGCGTTGCGAATCCGCCCCGCGACGCCGTCGGCATCGCGGCAACTCACCAGCACGTGCTCGGCCGCATACCGCGACGCGAAGGCCGTCGCCTCCTCCATCGTCGTCGCGAGCACGAGTCCCCCCCGCGCGGCCAGCGCATCACGAATGATCGCCGTCCGGGGCGCCGCCGCGACCACCGGCTCGAGCGCCGCGACCACGGCATCGATCAACGCCGCCGACGTCGTCACGAGCACGACCGCGGCCAGTGGATCGTGCTCGGCCTGCGCGGCGATCTCGAGTGCCACACTCCCCGCGTCGGCGGACTCGTCGGCGACCACGAGCAACTCGCTCGGGCCCGCCGGTGAATCGATGGCCACCGCTCCGCCGACCTGCAGTTTCGCTTCGGCGACGTACGCATTGCCGGGTCCGACGATCCGGTCGACGCGCGGGATGGTCTCCGTGCCATACGCCATCGCGGCGACGGCCCCCGCCCCGCCCACCACGAACACGCGATCGACCTGCGCGATGGCCGCTGCGGCGAGCAGTACTCCGGACGGAAGCCCCGAAGCTCCGGGCGGCGAGCAGACGATCACCTCACCCACGCCCGCGACGCGGGCCGGGATCGCGCCCATCAGCAGGCTGCTCGGATAGGTCGCACGTCCCCCCGGCGCGTAGACGCCGACGCGCCCCAGCGGATCCGGCCGGCGCCCGATGACGACGCCGTCCACCGTCGTGTAGCTCGTCGCCACCGGTTTGAACGCCTCGTGCGCGGCCCGGATGTTCTCGGCCGCCCGTTCGAGCGCGGCGCGCAACGGCGCATCGAGTGCATCCAGCGCCGCCTGCCATGTCGCACGCGGTACGTCGAGCGCATCGAGCCTCGCGCCGTCGAATTCCAGCGCGAACGCGCGCAGTGCCGCGTCGCCCTCGGCGCGCACGCGGGCGATCACCGCCGCGGTCCGGTCGCGGACCGCGGCATCATCGCTCGTCGACCGGTCGAACAGCGTGGCGCACTGGCCGGCATCGAGTGCCGACGCCGCTCCACGCACGGCAAAGGTGATCATGGCATCAACCTCTCGATGCGCGTGACGAGGATCCCCTCGCCGCCGAGCGCCTTGAGGTCGGCGATCGTGCGGAAGATCCCGTCGGCCGGCGCGACGGCGTGCACGGCGACCATCGCGCCGCCGTTCATGACGTCGATGACCGTGGGGCCGGAGATCCCGGGAAGCACGCGCTTTACCTCGTCGAGGCGCGCGCGCGGCACGTTGGCCATGACGTACCGGCGCGTGCGCGCGATCAACACCGACTCGAGCGCCATCACGAGTTCGTCGAGCGCGCGCTGGCGCGCCGCGTCGGCGAACGGCGCACGGGCGGCGATCAACCGGGCGCTCGACTCGAGGATCGTCGCGACGGGCCGCAGGCCGTTCACCCGGAGCGTACTGCCGGTGGACGTGAGATCGACGATGATGTCGGCGATGCCGAGGTGCGGCGCGATCTCGACGGCGCCCGAGACCGGCACGATCTCCACGGGCTTCCCGAGGCCGTCGAAGAACGTCCGAGTCACGTTCGGAAAGACCGTCGCGACGCGCGTCCCCGCCGGGATGTCGTCGACCGTGCGCACCCGGCCGTCCTCGCGCGCCGCGATGACGAGCGAACAACGGCCAAACGCGAGATCGAGGCGCGAAACGATGGGCCGCCCCGATTCCGAGACGATGTCCCAGCCCGTGATGCCGGCGTCGGCCGCGCCGTCCGCGACGAACTCGGCGATGTCCTGTGCGCGCACGAAGATCGCCTCGAACTCGCCGCCGAGCGACGCGCGCAGGGAGCGTTCACTCGAGGTGCGAACTTCCAGGCCGGCATCCGCGAGCAACTCGCGGGCCTCCTGGTTCATGCGACCTTTGTTGGGAAGAGCGATGCGTAACATGTGATGGCGAAGAAGGAGGTCTGGAAAAAGAAAAAGGCCCGTCCATGCGTGGACGGGCCGGGTCGTCTGGCGGAGTTCCGATCAGCCGTTAGGCCGGCTTCCGGACGCGCGCCTGAACACCCCGACCCGCCGGGCCGTGGTGATGGTGCGCATGGAGCTGGGTGACGGTCTGCATCGTGAACGAAGGGTAGTCGGCGTGGAGCGTCGAGTCAAATATGCCGCATCGCCTCATGGCGGCGCATCGCATCGCGGGAGAGATTCCGGACGCGCGAACGTCCACCGATTCTTGAACGTTAATCGTCACCGGCGGTGTGCCCGCCGGGCTCCCTCACACCACCGGCCATGCGACTCTCTCCGTTCGTGTTCGGAAGCCTGCTCGCGGTCGTGGCGTGCGACCGCGCACCCGCCGACTCCGCGACGTCCGCAATCGCATACACGGAAGGCGACACGAAAGCACCCGTCCAGCTGACGTACTTCGACGACCTCGTCTGCGACGATTGCCGCCAGTTCTCCAACGCGGGCGCCGAGCCGCTACGCACCAAGTGGATCCGCGGCGGCAAGGTCCGGCTCACGGTCGTCGATCTCGCCTGGCACCGCGGCAGTGTCGCCGGATCCGCCGCCGCCGTCTGCGCCGCGTCGCAGCAGAAGTTCTGGGAGATGCACGAATTGCTGTTCGCCCGTCAGGATACCTGGAAGCGGCAGTCCGATATCCCGGCGGCCCTCACGAAATACGCCGGCGAGCTCGGGCTCGATACCGTCCGCTTTGCGGCCTGCGCCGGCGAGAAGTCCCACCAGCGCCGCCTCGACGCGGCCGAAGACCTCGCCCGGAACAGCGGCGTCCGGGGCACACCCGCGTTCATCGTGAACGGCAAACCGTACTTCGGTGCCCAGGACTGGGACTGGATGGACGCCGTCCTCACGGCCTATGCGGAAGGCACGCCCGACAAGGCCCCGCCGCCGCCGCTGCGCACGCCGACCAAGAAGATCGTCGACTCGGCGGAACTGAGACGCCTCCAGGATTCCGTGAGGGCCGCGAGCGGCGCCCGCGCCCCGCGCTGACGCCTCAGTTGCGGTGAGGGCCGGTTGTGAATAATTTCACATTCACGCGGCTGCATCGGCGCCGCATGATAGCGTTCCCCCTTTCTGAATCAGATAGTTCTGGAGGCTTGACCATGCGGTTCACGGGTGTGGCGCTCGTCGCGAGCGCGGTTATCCTCGGCGCTTGCGGCGGCGAGAAGAAGGACGAAGCGGCGGCTCCGGCGGCTGCGGCTCCGGCGGCGGCTGCGCCTGCGGCGGCCCCGGCGGCGGCTGGCACGGCGGCTCCGATCACCGGCGCCACCATCGAAGTGAAGATGATCGGCGACGACAAGGGCTATCGCTTCGAGCCGAACGACATCAAGGCGAAGGCCGGCGACGCGATCAAGTTCGTCATGATCTCGGGTGGCCCGCACAACGTCGCGTTCGACGCGGCGACGCTCCCGGCCGACGTGAAGACGCAGCTCGACGCGAACTTCGGCGCCGACAAGATGGCCGAGCTCTCGAGCAACATGAAGATGAATCCCGGCGAGACGTTCATCCTCTCGCTCGGCGGCATCAAGGCCGGCACGTATGAGTTCCACTGCACGCCGCACCTTGCGATGAACATGAAGGGCAAGATCACGGTTCAGTAAGCAGCGCGAACCGCAGTCTCTGACGGGCGTCCGGATTCACCGGGCGCCCGTTCTGCGTCGAGGGCCACTAGCTTCGGACGCAGCATGCGAACACTCGCTCCCCCACCCTATCGTCGCGCCGACTGGCTTGCCGCGCGCGCCGCCCTCGCCGGCCGCCGCAATGCGCGACTGGTGGCGACGACCGCCGCGGCGTTCTGCCTCGTGCTCGTGGCGTTGCTCGCCATCGACGGGAACTGGAAAGCGTTCGGCCCTCTCGCGTACCGCGTGATTCGGCGCGCCAGTCCTCCGGCGGAGGCACTCGATCCCACGCTCCTCGGCGCGATCATCGGTGCCTCACTGATCATCGGATTGCTGCTCGGCTACGCGCTGAACCTGGCGCGCGAGATGGCGCGTCCGCGTCTCGCCGGCGCGCGCGAAGCCGAACGCGTGAGCGGCGCGCCGATGATCGCCGAAGTGAAGCCACCGGCCGCGTTCATGCGCGCCAACGACGGCGACGAGCGCATCGATCCGTATCGCCTCGTCTACCTCAGCGTCTCTCCGGCCGGCGCCCGCGCCGACACGCTCGTGCTCACCGGCGAAGACGCATCGCTCGTGACGGCGATCGCGGTGCGCGTGGCGCGTGCCGCCGCCTCCGATGCGCGCGCCACGCTCGTCATCGATCTCGACACGGAGCGCGCACCGGCATCGCGATACTATGGAGTTCGCTCCGAACCGGGTTTCACCGACGCGGTCGTCGGCGTGCGCCTGTGGCGCGAGGTCGCGCAGTCCATCGGCGCGAACGAAGGACTTTCGATCGACTTCATTCCATGCGGCGCGCTGCGCCGCGATGTGGCGGCGCACGCGCGCACGGCCGAGTTCGAGGAATTCCAGCGGGAGCATGATTTCACGGTGGTCGTCGCGCCGGGAGCGCGCGCGTTCCAGCGCGGGATCGCGCTGTTCCCCCACGCGCCGTGCATGCTCTGCGTGCAGCGCGAAGTCACGACCCTGAGCACCGTCTCCATGTGGCGCGCGCGATTCAATGAAAGCAGGATCGGATTGTACGGGCTCGTGATGGCGAACGGTCGTATCGATTCAAGATTCGGCACTATTTTAGGCCATTATAAGAGCATTACAAAAGCATAATAAAGCCATACAAAAGAACGCATCTTCGGCCGTAGCTTGCCGATCTCCAGCAGATGATCAGTCGCTCGAGAAGGGCGCACGTGGCCCGTCGTGCGACCTCGTGTTCGTGCGTCCCGCGTTCGCGATGACTATGTTTCGCCACCCAACCGATGACCGGCTACTCCGACCGCATCAACCACGCCCTCGCCTTCGCGGCGAAACACCACGATCGCCAGGTGAGAAAGGGCACGCGCCTGCCCTACCTGACGCATCCCGCGAACGTCGCGATCATCCTGACGCGCTACGATCAGGACGAAGACACGGTCGTGGCCGGCATCCTGCACGACGTCGTCGAGGATTGCGTACGCGACGGGTGGACGCGCGAGACGTTCGACGAGCGCATCGGCGAAAAATTCGGAACCTCGGTACTCGAAACGGTCCTCGCCGTCACCGTCCGTCGCGTCGATGATGAGGGCAATGAACTCGACAAGGGCGAGCAGAAGTCGGATTTTCTCGAGCGACTCGCGTCCGCCGGACTGCGTGCGCGCTGGGTGTGCGCCGCCGACAAGGTGCACAACGGAAGCTCGATCCTCGCCGACCTGCGGCGCACCGTCGATTCCGACTCCGTGTGGGGACGCTTCTCGGTCGGAAAGGACGGCACGATCCAGTGGTACCGCGACGTCCACGACCGACTCGTGGCACTCGCCTTCGACGCGCCGATCATCGGCGAGCTCCGTCACGTCGCCGAGTCGCTCGAACGCTATCGGTGACGCGGCGCGCGCGGCGCGCGCGCCGCGCGCTCAGCCGGGATAGCGGTTCGCGACGTACGCGTTGAGGATGTCGAGGAACTCGGGGACGATGCGATCCCCCTTCAGCGTGACCTTGAGCGCGCCGTCGACGTACACCGGCGCCTTCGGATCCTCGAACGTTCCCGGCAGCGAGATGCCGATGTTCGCGTGCTTGGATTCGCCGGGACCGTTCACGACACAACCCATCACCGCGACCTTCATCTCCTCGACGCCGGGGTGACGTTCGCGCCAGCGCGGCATCTCCTGGCGCAGGTATTCCTGGATGTCCTCGGCCATCTTCTGAAAGAACGTGCTCGTCGTGCGGCCACAGCCGGGACAGGCGGTGACCTGCGGCGCGAACGAGCGGAGGCCGAGCGACTGCAGCACCTGCTGCGCGACGTACACCTCTTCGGTGCGGTCTCCGCCCGGACGCGGCGTGAGCGACACGCGGATCGTGTCGCCGATGCCTTCGGCGAGCACGAGCGAGAGCGCCGCCGTCGTGGCGACGACGCCTTTCGTCCCGAGTCCCGCCTCGGTGAGGCCCAGGTGGAGCGGATAGTCGCAGCGCGACGCGAGCCGGCGGTAGCAGTCGAGCAGGTCCTGCACCTGCGAGATCTTCGCCGAGATGATGATGCGTTCGTGCGGAAGACCGGTCTCCTCGGCGAGCGTGGCGGAGCGGAGCGCGCTCTCGATCATCGCTTCCATGTAGACGTCCTTCGCGTCGCGCGGCGAGGCACTGCCGGCGTTCGCGTCCATCATGGACGTCAGCAGATCCTGATCGAGCGACCCCCAGTTCACACCGATGCGCACCGGCTTGCCGTGGTCGACGGCGACCTGCACGATGGTGCGGAAATTGTCGTCGCGGTGCTTCGCGCCGACGTTGCCGGGGTTGATGCGGTACTTCGCGAGCGCGCGCGCGCACTCGGGAAACTTCGTCAGCAGCAGGTGCCCGTTGTAATGGAAGTCGCCGATGATCGGCACGTCGGCGCCAAGATCGCGCGCGCGGGCGACGATCTCGGGTACGGCGCGCGCCGCGTCGTCGTTGTTGACGGTGATGCGCACCAGCTGCGAGCCGGCGGTCGCGAGGGCGGCGACCTGCGCGGCCGTCGACGCCGCGTCGGCGCTGTCGGTGTTCGTCATCGACTGCACGACGATCGGGTGCCCCGATCCGATCGGAACGGGCCCGACGAAGGCCGTGACCGTCTGGCGGCGTGTCTTGAAAATCACGGAATATCCCGGGACAGAGTGCACCTACTAAACTACTGACTGACGCTTGCCGTGCGGAACGTGCCGCGGGTGCCCTTCCCCACGGCCGGCCGCCGCACGATGCCGACGGACCTACGACAGAGGACGCAGCCCATGACCGACAGCGAAGACGCGACGCCACCCTCGACACCCGCGAGGCCGGGATTCCTGCGGCGACACTGGGGCAAGCTCGCGCTCGCGGCGTTCGTGCTCGTTCCGGCGCTGACTTTCACGATCTGGGCGGGCGTGACGCTGACCTACACCTACTCGAGCGGCGAGCGGGCGGGGTACGTGCAGAAGCTTTCCAAGAAGGGATGGGTGTGCAAGACGTGGGAAGGCGAACTGGCGATGGTGAACCTGCCCGGCGCGATGTCGCAGATCTTCACGTTCACCGTCCGGAGCGATTCGCTCGCCGAGGCGATCAATCAGGCGATGACGAAGGGGCGCGTGGTGCTCTACTACGAAGAGCACCGCGGCGTCCCGACCTCCTGCTTCGGCGAGACCGGATACTTCGTGAAGCAGGTTCGCTCGACCGGCGGCTGATTCCTCGCCCCCGGAGGGAGCCGGCCGGGGGCGCCGCTCAGGGGGTCCGCGCACTATTGCCCTTTCGTTTCTGGGGTCATAGGTTCAAATCGCTCTGAACGGGGAGGCTGCAGGAGAGCGCTCGCGTTCTGGGTGGTCCAACGCGGGGGATCACTGG
>Ga0265332_10000764_pt1 | contig 19763 bp, 17 predicted proteins | sample 41926metaG_FD_202084 | JGI IMG/M metagenome (GOLD analysis project Ga0265332, IMG submission 202084) | Rhizosphere microbial communities from Carex aquatilis grown in University of Washington, Seatle, WA, United States - 4-19-26 metaG | ecosystem: Host-associated > Plants > Roots > Rhizosphere...
CAAGACCGCGGGTCAGCTGCGGCTTTAGTAGGATTTCGGCATCCCCATCACCTTTTCCGCGATAAAGCACAGAATCAGATGCGGGCTGACGGGCGCTATGCGTGGAATCAACGCTTCGCGCAGGTAACGCTCGACATGGAATTCTTTCGCGTAGCCCATACCGCCCATGGTCATCACGGCGGTTTCGCAGGCTTTGAAGCCGACTTCCCCCGCATAGTATTTGGCGGCATTCGCTTCCGCGCCGCAAGGCTCGCCCGCGTCGTAGAGCGACGCGGCTTTGAACACGAGCAGGTTGGCCGCTTCGAGTTCTATCCAGCGTTGCGCGAGCGGATGCTGGATCGCCTGGTTCTGCCCGATCGGCCGGTCGAATACGACGCGTTCCCTGGCGTAGTCCGCCGCGCGTTTTAACGCGATCTGTCCGAGACCGACCGCTTCGGCCGCAATCAGAATGCGCTCCGGATTCATCCCGTGCAGGATGTATTCGAAGCCGCGGCCTTCTTCGCCGATGCGATCGGCGATGGGCACCTTGAGGCCGTCGATGAAAACCTGGTTCGAGTCGACAGCCTTGCGTCCCATTTTCGGTATTTCGCGGGCTTCCACGAACCGGCGGTCGAAATCCGTATAGAAGAGGCTCAGGCCCTGCGTTGGCTTTTTGGTCTGATCAAGCGGCGTCGTGCGCGCGAGCAGCAGCATCTTGTTGGTGACCTGCGCGGTCGAGATCCAGATCTTCTGGCCCGACACGACGTAATGGTCGCCGCGTTTCTCGGCTTTGGTTTTCAATCGCGTCGTATTGAGCCCGGTGTCGGGTTCGGTCACGCAAAACGAGGCTTTGTCGGCGCCGGCAATCAATGGCGGCAGCCAGCGCTGTTTCTGCTCGTCCGTGCCGAACACGACTACGGGATTCAAACCGAAGATGTTCATGTGCAGCGCCGAAGCGCCCGACATGCCGGCGCCCGATGCGGCGACCGTATGCATCATGAGCGCAGCTTCGGCGACGCCCAGACCCGCGCCGCCGTATTGCTCGGGCATGGCGATGCCGAGCCAGCCGTCGCGCGCAAAGGCCTGATGAAAGTCGGCTGGAAAACCGCCTTCGGTGTCTTTGCGCAACCAGTATTCGGCATCGAAGCGCGCGCAGATTTTTTCGATTGCGGCGCGGATTCCTATTTGATCTTCGGAAAACGCAAAGTTCATGGTTGCCTCAGCTCGCGGTCTGCGTAATGCCAGACGCAATCATCGCCTCTATCTCAGCGTCGGTATAACCGGCTTCGCGCAACACTTCGGCGCTATGCTCGCCGAGTCGCGGCGCCGGCTGCGGTGTATCCGTGGGCGTTGCCGACCATCGGCTGGTCGCGCCCATTGAACGAAGCGTTCCTTCGCTCGGATGCTCGACGAGCGAGAAAAAGCCGGTCTGGTTGAGATGGGGATCGGCGAGCAGCTCTTCGAGCGAATTGAGCGGCATCACGGGAATATCAGCCTTGGTCAGGAGGTCCAGCCATTCCGCGTTGGTGCGCGTCCTGATATGGCCGGCGACAAAAGCGTAGCACTCGGCGAAATGCTGCGAACGATTGGCCTGGGTCGAATAGCGCGGGTCCTGCTCGAACATCTCTTCGCAGCCGATGATGCGAAAAAAATTCCGCCATTGCTTGTCGTTGTATATCAGCAGGCACAGGTAGCCGTCGCTGGTCGCGTAAGGATTGCGATGCTCGGCAAGCAGGCGCGGATAGCCCATGGGCCCGAGTGGCGGCTCGAAGGTTTTGCCGCCCATGTGATCGGAGAGCACGAACTCGGTCAGGCATTCGAACATCGTGACTTCGACCGCCTGGCCGCGGCCTGTACGCTCGCGCTGGAAGAGGGCGGTCGTGACGGCGTTCACGGCGTTGAGCCCGGTGATGCGGTCGGCGACAGTCGAAGGCACGAAACGCGGGCGGTCGGCGCCGGCCTGTTCGATGACCGAAGGCAACGCGACCATCCCCTGGATCAAGTCGTCGTACGCGGGCTTCGCTGCGTATGGTCCGTCCTGGCTGAAGCCGTACGCGCCGACGTAGATGATCCGCGGGTTCACCGCACGCACATCTTCGTAAGTGAGCTTCAAACGCGCCATCGCCTGCGGGCGCACGTTGTATATCAATACGTCGGCGGTTGCGCACAGTTTCAGCATTGCGGCATGACCGGCAGGCTGCTTGAGATCGAGCACGATGGAGCGCTTGTTGCGGTTCAGATGCAGGAAGATGTGGCCCATGCCCGCGTGCTTCATCGGCGCCGAGTGGCGCATGTTGTCGCCCTCGCGCGATTCGATCTTGATGACGTCGGCGCCGAGATCGCCGAGTTTCTGGGTCGCATAGGGCCCCAGGATGACCGTCGTCAGGTCGATGATCCGGATGCCGGCCAGCGGACCGCTCATGTCAGTCGAGAAGTGTATGGTTTATGAAGCGACGGCGGGGCGCGATACCAGTGCGACGCACGCGCGCTGTATGCGCGTGCAGGCTTCCTGGAGTTTCTCGGTCGAGGTCGAATACGAGATGCGGATGTACGGCGACATGCCGTAGGCCGCACCCTGCAGCACGCCGACTTCCGCGGCATCGAGCAGATACATGACGAAATCGAGATCGGTGGCGATGATCTTGCCTTGCGGCGTCGATTTGCCGATCACGCCGGAGATGTTCGGAAACACATAGAATGCGCCTTCGGGTTTGCGGCACTTGATGCCCGGCGCTTCGTTCAGCATCGCGACGACGAGATCGCGGCGCGCGCGGAAGTTCTCTGCGCGTTCGGCCAGAAAATCCTGCGGGCCGGTCAGCGCTTCGATGGCCGCCGCCTGGCTGATTGACGAGGGATTGGTCGTGCTTTGCGATTGCATCTTGAGGATGGTCTTGATGAGCTCTTTGGGGCCGCCCGCGAAGCCGATGCGGAAACCCGTCATCGCGTACGCCTTGGAAACGCCGTTGACGGTCAACGTGCGGTCATACAGCGCCGGCTCGACTTGCGCGGGTGTCGCGCTTTTGAGCCCGTCATAGACGATATGCTCGTAGACTTCGTCGGTAAGCACCCAGACGTGCGGATGGCGTTTGAGCACGTCGGTGAGCGGCTTCAAGTCGGCGGCGGTATACACGGCGCCGGTCGGATTGCACGGCGAATTGAGCATGAGCCACTTCGTGCGCGGCGTGATTGCGCGCTCGAGATCGGCCGCTTGCAGTTTGAACCCGGCGGCCTCGGCGCAGTCGACTGGCACGGGCGTGCCGCCCGCAAGCTGCACCATGTCCGGATACGACACGTAATAGGGCGCCGGCACGATCACTTCGTCGCCCGCAGTTACCGTCGCCATCAGCGCGTTGAAGATGACTTGCTTGCTGCCGTTGGCGCAGGTGATCTGATCGCGCGCATAAGTGAGGCCGTTTTCGCGCTTGAATTTGAGAGCCACGGCGTCTTTCAATTCGGGCGTGCCGTCGACATTCGTATAGCGGGTCTGGCCGGTCCTTAACGCGCGGATGGACGCTTCGATGATATTGGCCGGCGTGTCGAAGTCGGGTTCCCCGACGGTCAGGCCGATGACCTTGCGGCCGGCGAGTTGCAGTTCGCGCACACGCATCGTCGCCATCGAACTCGGCGAAGGCTTGATGCGGTTCATGCGCGGGGCGATTAAGCTCATTTTGCGGGATCCTCTGCCGCCGGCGCATGCGCGGCGCCGGTCGAGTTTCAAAAAGGCTTCATGCTACACCAATCCGGTCCGGACTCATCCGTGCGGGCGCAACGAGCGGCGGCGTCCCGCGGACAGGGGCGGGGCACATGGTGCGCGTGTTATAATTTGACGGGAAAAATTACCTGCAACGGTCTTAAAAAACATCCACGCGATGGTGTATCAATTCCGGCGGCCAGCACGGCCGCAGCGCAAGCCGAGTTCGCAATCCACTGCCGGTGTAGCACCATGCATATTCTCCTGAGCAACGACGACGGCTATTTCGCGCCGGGGCTCGCGATACTCGCCGACATCCTGGCCTCGCTCGGTACCGTCACCGTCGTCGCGCCGGAGCGCGACCGCAGCGGCGCCAGCAATTCTCTGACGCTCGACCGGCCGTTAACGGTGCGCAAGGCGGCCAACGGCTTTTTTTACGTCAACGGCACGCCGACCGATTGCGTGCACCTTGCGGTCACCGGGTTGCTCGGCGATTTGCCGGACATCGTGATATCGGGCGTGAACCACGGCGCCAACATGGGGGACGACACAATTTATTCGGGGACGGTGGCCGCCGCTACAGAGGGCTTCCTGCTCGGCATACCTTCGGTCGCGATTTCGCTGGTCGCCGCGGGCAGCGACAATTTCGTCACCGCGGCCCGCATCGCCGCCGACATCACGCGCAGGTTCAAAGACAAGCCGCTCGGGCAGCGCGCATTGCTTAACGTGAACGTCCCCGACGTCGCCTACGAGCGGTTGAAGGGCGTCGAAATTACGCGTCTGGGCAAGCGTCACAAGGCGGAGCCCGTGGTGAAAGCCACTACGCCGCGTGGCGGTACGGTGTATTGGGTCGGTGCCGCGGGTGGTGCGCAGGACGCGGGGGAAGGCACAGATTTCCATGCAGTTGCGCGCACGGTAGTATCGGTGACGCCGTTGCAGATCGATCTCACGCATTACGCGCAACTGCAGACGGTGAAGGACTGGTTCGCGTGAGCGAGCGGATTTCCGGAATCGGCATGACGTCGCAGCGCACGCGCATGCGCATGATCGAGCGCCTGCGCAAGCAGGGCATCGTGAACGAAGCGGTATTGAACGTGATGAACGAGATTCCGCGTCACATCTTCGTCGAAGAGGCGCTCGCCAGCCGTGCCTACGAGGACATCGCATTGCCGCTCGGCTTTGGACAGACCATTTCGCAACCGTACATAGTCGCGCGCATGACCGAACTCCTGGCGGCCGGCGGACCGCTGGGAAAGGTGCTGGAAATCGGCACCGGCTGCGGCTACCAGACGGCGATACTTGCGCGGCTCGCCGCCGAGGTCTATTCGGTCGAGCGTCTTACCCAGTTGCTCGCCAAGGCGCGCAAGAATCTGCGCGAACTGCGCATCAGCAACGTGAGGTTCAAGCATGCCGACGGCCATGTCGGGATACCGGAAGCGGCACCCTTCGCCGCCATACTGGTGACGGCCGCGGCCACGCATGTGCCCGCGGCGCTGAAGGAACAACTGGCGGTTGGCGGCAGGATGGTCGTGCCGATGGGTACGCGCGAGCAATACCTGTGCGTGATCGAACGCGGCGCGCGCGGATTTACCGAAGCGAAGCTCGACGCGGTTAAATTCGTGCCCATGTTATCGGGGCTCAATTGATGACCGGCGCGCGCTTGCGTTGCACATGCGGTGCGGCGGTTCTGGCGATGCTTGCCGGCTACGGCTGCATGACCCGCGCGCCGGCGCCGGTCAGCGATCGCACCCGTCCGCCGCCGGCACCGGCCGCGAAACCCGCGACCTCGCCCGCGCCTGCCGCCGTTGCGCGGGAACCGGATTCGCGTCCCGAGTTTTACACGGTCAAAAAAGGCGACACTCTTTATTTGATCGCGCTCGATCACGGTCTCGACTACAAGGAACTGGCAGAGTGGAACAACCTTGATAATCCGAACGTGATACGCCTCGGACAGCAATTGCGTTTGCACGCGCCATCGTCTCCGGTGGTCACCGCGCCGCTAAAGACCGCGCCGAAAGTTGAAGGCCGCCCGGTCGGCAGCGCGCCGCCGCCGGTTGCCAGTACGCCGCCGGCAGCCGTGAACGAAGCCGTGAAGTCGCAGCCCAAGGCGGTCAAGGTCCCGTATTCGGACCAGGCGCTCGCTCAGCTATCCGCACCAATCCAGCCCAAGCCGGTGGCGGCCGCGATCGTGCCTTCGCCCGTTGCCAAGGCGGATACGCGACCGGACGAGAAACCGGTCGCCACTGACGAAGATGACGAAAAAATCGACTGGGGCTGGCCGGCGAGCGGCAAGGTTTTGAGTACCTTCAACGAATCCACCAATCTGAAAGGCATCGGCATCGCCGGCAAACTCGGCCAGGCGGTGATCGCCAGCGCGCCGGGCAAGGTGCTGTACAGCGGCGACGGCATACGCGGCTACGGCAAGCTGGTCATTATCAAGCACAACAAGGTGTACATCAGCGTCTACGCGCACAACCAGCAGTTGCTCGTGAAGGAAGGCCAGAACGTAGTTAAAGGCCAGAAAATCGCGGACATGGGTTCCAGCGATTCAGACCAGGTCAAACTACACTTCGAAATCCGGCGCTTCGGCAAGCCGGTCGATCCGCTCAAGCTGCTGCCGCCGGACCGCCCGTCATAGCCTGGCCGGCCGTGCGCCGGATCGCCCGCGCCTAGGCGCGCACGCGAAAACCAGCCACAGCGCGTTGTAATTCCGCGACGTCACGCGGCTCTACGTGGCTGCCATAGCGCAATTGGACATATAAATCGCTGATAGCCGCGATGCCCGCCGCGAGTTCCGGATACGCGGCAGCTGCGCGTTTGCTGAAAGCGATCGGTCCTTCGCTCGGATGACGGCTCACGCCGCGGCGCGAGAGTCGTGCGCAGAACTGCGCGTACGCGGCGACCGCCGGATCGGGGCGCATTGCCCTGAGTTTGCGCAGGGTGACCAACGCGAGCGCCAACGTAATAACGCCAGTGACGGCAAACATCACCATCACCATGCTCTGCCACGTCGCGTCGTCGATGCCGATGCGGCGCATCAACTGGCGCTGGCTGTCCATCGTGTAGCCAAGCACGGCTTGGTTCCAGGAATTGGCGAGCAAATCCCAGGTGAGGCGCGCGCGGTGCAACCAGCGCAAATCGCCGCGCAGTAACAACGGCAACGCTTCGCCCTGCGGAACCGCGGCGACCGCGCCGGATTGCACGCGTGAAGGCGCGACCGCGGCCGTAGGATCGACCCGCGTCCAGCCCTCGCCGGTCAGCCACACTTCGACCCAAGCGTGCGCATCGGCCTGGCGCACGATCATGTAGTTGCCTACGGTATTGAGTTCGCCGCCCTGGTAACCGGTCACGATGCGGGCGGGGACGCCGCCGGCCCGCATGAGCACGGCAAAGGCCGAGGCGTAGTGCTCACAATAACCTGCCAACGTCGTGAACAGGAATTCGTCGACGGGGTTGGCACCGAGCAGCGGCGGTGTGGTGGTGTAGGAGAAATTCTGGTTGCGAAACATGCCGAGCACCGCGTTGACGTACGCGCGCTCATCGGGCGCGCGCTTGCGCATGTCGAGAGCGAGTTCGCGCGTGCGCGGATTGGCCGCGCGCGGCAGGCGCAGCGCGCGCTGCAGTTCGTAGCGGGGCAGTTCCGCCGCGTCGCGATACTTTAGGTAGGAGATCATGTCGTAGCGCAGGCGGTTCGTGACCGGCCCCTGGAAAAGTACCTGAAAATCGCCCGTCATCACGCTGCGCGGCGGGAGTTTTCCCGGCAGATCGAGCGCGAAGAGCCAGCGCTTGCCGTGCGGCTCGACGGTGACCGTGTACTCGACCGCGCGGTCGAGCGGTTCGAATGTTCGCGGAATCACGTACGGAACGCGCGACGCGCTCCACGTATAGCCGTCGAAATCCCACATCACGGGTCCGCGCCAGTAGAGCTGCTGGGCCGTCGGAATTGTCGCGGATTCGAAGTTGACGCGAAACGCGACGGCGTCAGACGTCAGGAGATTGCTCACGCTGCCCGGCGACATATCGTCCGACAGCCCGGTTACCCCCGAATATGCATCCTGCGGCATGCCCCATAGCGGCCCTTGCACGCGCGGGAAGAGCAGAAACAGGACCAGCATCAGGGGCACCGCCTGCAGCAGCATGATGCCGGCGGTGCTCAGTTGGTGGCGGTAGCCGGGCTGGCGCGTGCGGAACTGGAAACCGATCATCGTGGCGGTGATCATCCATATTACGAACAGCATGAATACCGTGGTCGGAATGGTTTGCGAGTACAGGAAATTCGTGATGACGAGAAAGTAGGCGATGAATATGAGCACCATCGCGTCGCGCAGGGTCGCCATTTCCATCAGCTTAAGCGCGAGCATGACCACGAGCAGCGCGATGCCGGAGTCGCGGCCAAGGACGCGTCCGTAGCTGATGTAAATGCCGCCTAGCGCGCCGGCTGCAATGAGCAACAGCACCCATTTGCGCGGCAGCGCGAGGCCGCCCACGGCGACGTACGCGCGCCAGATGAACAGCATTATCACGAGCAGCGTGATCCACCACGGCAGGCGTTCGGTATGCGGCGCGGTGACGAGTGCCAGAGAACCCAACAGCCACCCGACGTGGCGCAGATGAAAGCGTTCGAGCGCGTTGTTCACGCGCGGTCTTCCCGATATAAAGCGAGCGCTTCGAGGCAACGTTCGCGTTGCGCGTCGCCGGGCGCGGGAGGCAGCGTCGCCCCGGGAAGGCGCAGGCCGAAACTGAGCCCAGCGGCGTGAGCGTCGATGACCCAGCGCGCGAGTCGCGCGAGTCGCGCTTCGACCCCCGCGGTTTCAGCGGTCGACTGCCAGTCGAGCCACAGTTCGCTGGCAGCGCGGCCGCTGAATTGTTTGGTGAGCAGCGCTTCGCCGCGCGCCGCGGCTTTCCAGGCGATATGGCGCGGCGAATCGCCGGGATGATAGGAGCGCAGGCCGGCGAAGTCCTCCTGCCCCGTGCCGTGGGTGATGCCGGTCGCGTCATCGGACGCGGAAGGCGGCAACGGCACGCGGCCGCCTTCCGGCCGCGGATAGACGACGCACTGCATGTCGAGTTCCGCATACGCCCACGCATAGCAGAGGCCGAGCGGAAACTGGGTAAACAATTTGAGCCGCCCCGGGCGCAACAGGCCGCGGCGCGGTGCCGGCACGGGCACGCCGACCGTGGTCGACTGCAATGCCGGTGCGTCGGTGAACAACAACTCGCGTGCGTCGCGCTCTATGCCAATGCTGTAGCGCTCGAGCGTGGTCGGATTGTCGATCACCAGCGCGAAGCGCGCGGTGTCGCCGGCGAACACGGGCGGCACGCGGCCGGCCTCGATCTTGAGGCGCGCGAGGTTGCGGAACGTGTGCAGGATCGCGTTGACGCCCAGCGCGGCGAGCAGAAACGTCAAAATAAAGCCCAGGCTCAGGTTGTAGTTGATCGAGCCGCTCAGCATCAATCCGAGCGCGCCGACGAACAGCAGGCCGTGGCGCGAAGGCAGGATGAAAATGCGCCGCTGCACGAGCACGACGCTGGTGGTTTCCGCGCCGCCGAGCTGAAACAACCAGCGGTCGATATGCGCGCGCAAGGCGCGGTACGGCGCCGCCAGAATATGCGCGACGGACCGTAGCGGCGCGGCGAATGCAGTCATGGCTGCGGTGCGGTCTTAGCCGGCACGCCTCATGGCCGGCCCGTCACGGGATCGGCACTGCTTCGATCAACTGCTCGGCAACGGCTGCGCCGTTGATGCGCATGTTGTCGCGAGCGATGTACAGCCGGTGGCCCACCACTGCAGGCACGATGGCCTGCACGTCTTCGGGCAGGACCTGACGGCGGTTGTGCATCATCGCCCACGCGCGCGCGGCATTGAGCAGGGCGAGCGCCGCGCGCGGCGACAGTCCATTTACATATTCCGGCGATTTGCGGCTGTAGTTGACGAGCGCCTGCAGATAGTCGAGCAGGGCGGCTGAAGCGTGTACTTCACGTGCGGCGAGTTGCAATGCCGTGAGGTCGGCGGGTTGTATGCATGGCACGAGTCGGGGCAGCAGGTCGCGGCGGTCGATACCCTGCAGTAACGCGCGTTCGGCGCCGGCGTCCGGATAGCCCAGTTCGATGCGCATCAGGAAACGGTCAAGCTGCGATTCCGGAAGGGGAAACGTGCCGACCTGGGAAGAGGGGTTCTGGGTGGCGATCACGAAAAAAGGTTCGGGCAGCGGGCGGGTTTCGCCTTCCGCAGTCACCTGGTGCTCTTCCATCGCCTCGAGCAGCGCACTCTGCGTCTTGGGGGTCGCGCGATTGACTTCGTCGGCGAGGATCACCTGCGCGAATATGGGACCCGGGTGGAAGCGGAAATCGCTGGCTTCGCGGTCGAATATCGAAACGCCGAGAATATCGGCGGGCAGCAGGTCGCTCGTAAACTGGATGCGCTGAAATTGCAGACCGAGCGTGATCGCGAGAGCGTGCGCGAGCGTCGTCTTGCCAACGCCGGGGATGTCTTCAATCAACAGGTGACCGCGCGCCAGGATGCACGCGATGGCGAGGCGAATCTGGTGTTCCTTGCCGAGTATGACTTTGCCGACCTGGTTTACGACACTATCGAGTTGCTCGCTCATGATGGTCGCAATTGTAGCTTGCCGCTGGGGGCAGCGCACGACGCAGTGCCTGGAACTGCGGATTCCATGTCAGTCCGGAGCGAGAACCAGGGTCGCGCGGATCTGCCGCGGGTCATCGCGATCGGTGGCCAGATGAAAGCCCAATCCCCGGACGAAGTGCAGCATCTTGCTGTTGCTGGCGAGCACTTCGCCGATCATTCTTTTCAATTTGCGCTCGCGCGCCGAATCTATCAGGAGTTTCATCAAGGCGATGGCGATCCCTTTGTTCTGCCAGCCGTCGCTGACGGCGATCGCAAATTCGCAATCCTCGCCGTTTGGAAATACCACGTAGCGGCCGACGGCGATCTGGACTTCATAATTATGACTGGGCGTGACCGCGATCAGCGCCATTTGATTGTAGTAATCGATGTCGGTCATCTGCTTCAGCATCCGTGGCGACAATTCGCGCAGCATGTCCATGAAACGGAAATAGCGCGACTCGTCCGACAGGCTGCGCACGAACTGCTGCTCGATCTTTGCATCGGCCGCGCGAATGGGGCGCAGGGTGACCGGCGTGCCGTCCGCGAGCGTGATATTTTTGACCAGGTGTTCGGGATATGTGTGCATCGCACTCGAAATCGGGTGGCGGAACGACTGAATTCTAGCAGCAGCGCCGCGCATGCCGCCGTTGCCTATTATCTGTATTAGACAATGCCTGGTGGTGAGCATAATATCTAAGCGTTGCCTCCGCGTGTCGCCGGCCCGTATCTTGACCACCGCATTCATCACCCACCCCGATTGCCTGTTGCACGACATGGGCGCCATGCACCCCGAGTGCCCGGCGCGCCTGCGCGCGATCGACGACCAGCTGATCGCGTCGGGCTTGAGTAACTTCCTGCTGCACGTCGACGCGCCATTGGCGCGCCCCGAACAGCTCGCACGCGTGCACGCGAAAGATTACATCGCGGGAATCGAAGGGACTTCGCCGCAGCACGGCTTGACGCATCTCGATCCGGATACCGTCATGTGTCCCGACACGCTGCGGGCGGCGCTGCGGGCGGCGGGGGCCGCAGTGCACGCCACCGACATGGTGATGGCGGGTGAGGCGCAAACTGCATTTTGCAGCGTGCGCCCGCCCGGTCACCACGCCGAGCGCGGCCGTGCGATGGGCTTCTGCATATTCAATAACGTCGCCGTCGCCGCCGCGCATGCGCTCGAGCACCATGGCCTTGAGCGCGTGGCGATCGCCGATTTCGACGTGCACCACGGCAACGGGACCGAAGAGATATTTCGCGATGACGAGCGCGTGCTGATGGTATCGACGTTCCAGCATCCGTTTTATCCGTACAGCGGCGTCGACGGATTTTCCGGGCGCATGGTCAACATTCCGCTCGCGGCTTACAGCGGGGGCGACAAGTTTCGCGCGGCGGTGGTGGAACATTGGCTGCCCGCACTCGAGTCATTCAAGCCGCAGATGATTTTCATCTCGGCCGGGTTCGACGCGCATCGCGACGATGAGATGGCAATGCTGCGTCTGGTCGAGGCCGATTATGCCTGGGTCACTCAGCAATTGAAGGCGATTGCTGATAAACATGCGCAAGGGCGCATCGTGTCGCTGCTCGAAGGCGGCTACGAATTGCATGCACTTGGGCGCAGCGTAGCAACCCACCTCAAGGTATTGGGCGAATTGTAGCCGGTATTCCGGTTAGCCCAGCAACACCGCGGCGATAACGTTGCGGCCCTCCGCGAGCAGGATGTTGTAGGTGCGGCACACCGCCGCGTTGTCCATCACTTCGAAGCCGATGCGCGCGGCATGCAGGGATTGCGCCAGTTGCGGCCGCGGAAACCTGAGCGTTGCGCCGGTGCCGAGCAATACGAGGTCGGGCGTCAGCGCGAGGAACTGGTCAAAATGGTCCGCGCTTAAACTATTAAAGTCAGTCGCCGGCCAATCCTCGATGATGCGGTCCGGCGTGACCAGAATGCTTTTCGTGAAGCGCGCGCCGTTGACGGCGACATAGCCCGCGCCGTGGCCGGTGAAAAGGTTTTGCCCGGCGGTAGTTTGTAAATGGAATTTCACTGCAAACGGATTTGCCGCGAGAGGTCAGGTCGGATAAAATTATACGCTTTTTCACGCTCTTAGCGCCTTTTCTGAGATTGCCATGGAAGAATTCGCCCGCATCAAGCGCCTGCCGCCTTACGTGTTCAATATCACGGGCGAACTCAAGGCCGCCGCCCGCAAGCGCGGCGAGGATGTGATCGATCTTTCGATGGGCAATCCCGACGGGCCGACGCCGCGCCATATCGTCGACAAGCTGATCGAGTCGGTGCAGCGCCCGGACACCCACGGTTACTCGGTTTCCAAAGGCATTCCGCGGCTGCGGCGCGCGATCTGCAACTGGTATAAGACCCGTTTCAATGCCGAATTTGATCCCGACTCCGAAGCGATCGTGACGATCGGCTCGAAGGAGGGCATCGCGCACCTCGCGCTGGCTACGCTGGACCGCGGCGACATCGTGCTGGTGCCGAACCCGAGTTATCCGATTCATATTTACGGCCCAGTGATTGCCGGCGCCGACATCCGGCATGTGCCGATGGTCGCAGGTGTTGATTTCTTCGATGAGCTCGAGCGCGCGATCCGCGACTCGTATCCGAAGCCGAAAATGCTGATCTGCAATTTTCCGGGTAATCCGACGACCCAGTGCGTCGAGCTGTCTTTTTTCGAGCGTCTGATTGCGATCGCGCGCGAGCACCAGATTTACGTCGTGCACGATCTGGCCTATGCGGACATCGTGTTCGACGGTTACCGCGCGCCGTCGATCATGGAAGTGCCCGGTGCGCGCGACGTGGCGGTCGAATTTTTCACGCTGTCGAAAAGCTACAACATGGCGGGCTGGCGCGTGGGTTGCATGGTCGGCAACCGCGACCTGGTCACGGCGCTTGCGCGCATGAAAAGCTACCACGATTACGGCACGTTCACGCCTATCCAGGTTGCCTCTATCATTGCGCTCGAAGGGCCGCAGGACTGCGTTGCGGAAGTGCGCGAGACGTACCAGAAGCGGCGCGACGTGATGTGCGCGGGGCTCCATTCCGCGGGCTGGCATGTCGACATTCCGCGCGCGACGATGTACGTGTGGGCGAAGATTCCCGAGCAATACAAGGAAATGCGTTCGCTCGAGTTTTCGAAGAAGCTGCTGGAGGAGGCGCATGTCGCGGCGTCGCCGGGCATCGGTTTCGGCGACTATGGAGACGATCACGTGCGGTTCGCACTAATAGAAAACGAGGCGCGGACCCGGCAGGCTGTGCGCGGGATCAAGGAAATGTTCCGCAAGGACGGACTCTTATAAGATGGCTGCGCCAGGCTCGACCATGAAACCCATCAATGTAGGATTGCTCGGCATCGGTACCGTGGGTGGCGGCACGTTTGAAGTACTCGCGCGCAACCAGGAGGAAATCAAACGGCGCGCGGGCCGTGGCATCGCGATCAAGATGGTTGCAGACAAGGACGTCGAGCGTGCGCGCAACCTCGTGGGCAACGCAGCCGCCGTCACCGCCGACGCGTACGAGGTCGTCAATAATCCCGATATCGACATAGTGGTCGAATTGATCGGCGGCACCACGATCGCGCACCAGCTGATTCTGAAAGCGATTGAAAACGGCAAGCACGTGGTCACCGCGAACAAGGCGCTGTTGGCCGCACATGGGAATGAGATTTTCGCCGCAGCGCAGGAGCGCGGCGTGATGGTCGCGTTCGAGGCGGCGGTGGCCGGCGGCATACCTATCATCAAGGCGTTGCGCGAAGGCCTGACGGCAAATCGCATCGAGTGGATAGCCGGCATCATCAACGGCACCAGCAATTTTATCCTGTCCGAAATGCGCGCGAAGGGTTCGAGTTTCGACGCCGTCCTGAAAGAGGCGCAGCGGCTCGGTTACGCCGAAGCGGACCCGACTTTCGATATTGAAGGCATCGACGCCGCACACAAGCTCTCGATCATCGCAGCGATATCGTTCGGCATCCCCATGCGTTTCAAAGACGCGTATACCGAAGGCATCACCAAGCTGACCGCGGCCGATATCCGCTACGCGGAAGAACTGGGCTACCGCATCAAGCTGCTCGGCATCACCAAGCGCACGCCCAAGGGTATCGAACTCAGGGTGCATCCGACTTTGATCCCGACGCGGCGTTTGATCGCCAACGTGGAGGGCGTGATGAACGCCATCCTCGTCAACGGCGACGCGGTCGGGCCGACGATGTATTACGGCGCCGGCGCCGGCGCATATCCCACGGCGTCGTCGGTGATCGCCGATCTCGTCGACGTGACGCGCATGCACACGGCGGATCCCGAACATCGCGTGCCGCACCTCGCTTTCCAGCCGGACCAGTTGTCGAACGTGCCGATATTGCCGATCAGCGAAGTCGAGACGTCGTACTACCTGCGCCTGCGCGTGCATGACAAGCCGGGCGTGCTGGCGGACATCACGCGCGTGCTCGCCGACGGCGGCATCTCGATCGATGCGATGGTGCAGAAGGAGCCGTCCGCCGGCGAAGAGCAGGTCGACATCATCATGCTGACGCACCTTGCGATCGAGAAGAACGTCAACGCGGCGATGGCCAGGATAGAAAAGCTGCCGGTGGTCGTCGGCAAAATCACGCGCATTCGCATGGAACAGCTGGGTGCGCACTAAAATCCGGCCGCGATGCGCTACGTAAGCACGCGCGGCGGCGGCGCTCCGGCCGGTTTTTCCGACATTCTGCTCGGCGGCCTGATGGAGGACGGCGGGCTCGCCGTGCCCGAGCGTTATCCGCAGATACGAGCGGGCCAGCTGGGTCAGCTGCGCAAGCTGAGCTATCGCGATCTTGCGCTGGAAATCCTTCGCCTCTATGCCGATGATATCCCGTTCCATGAGCTGCAAAGCGTCGTCGAGCAGACGTATACCGCGAAGATATTTCGCTCCGACGAGATCACGCCGCTGCGCGAAATAAGCAAGGGCGTGCATATTCTCGGACTTTCGAACGGTCCGACTCTCGCGTTCAAGGACGTCGCGATGCAGTTGCTCGGCAACCTGTTCGAGCACGCGCTCGCCAAAACCGGTGCGGAGCTGAATATCGTCGGCGCCACCTCGGGCGACACCGGTTCCGCCGCTGAATATGCGATGCGCGGCAAGCGCGGCATCCGCGTGTTCATGCTGTCGCCGCACCAGAAGATGAGCCCGTTCCAGACTGCGCAGATGTTCTCGCTGCAGGATCCCAATATCTTCAACATCGCGATCCGCGGCGTGTTCGACGACTGCCAGGACATCGTCAAGGCGATCAGCAACGATCTGGATTTCAAGGCGCGCTACAGGGTCGGCACCGTCAACTCGATCAACTGGGCGCGCGTCGTTGCACAGGTCGTCTACTACTTCAAAGGCTATTTCGCGGCGACGACCGCCGACGATCAGCAGGTGTCGTTTGCGGTGCCGTCGGGCAATTTCGGCAACGTATGCGCCGGCCACATCGCGCGCTGCATGGGGCTGCCCATCCGCAAGCTGATCGTGGCGACGAACGAAAACGACGTGCTCGACGAGTTCTTCCGCACCGGCAGCTATCGCGTGCGGCCGGGTGGGGAGGTGCACCAGACGAGCAGTCCGTCGATGGACATCTCGAAGGCTTCCAATTTCGAGCGTTTCATATACGACCTCATCGGCCGCGACGGCAAGGAAGTAAAGCGCCTGTGGCAGCAGGTTGAGCGCGACGGCGCTTTCGATCTCGCCGGAACGCAGCATTTCGCGCGCGTCGCGCAGTTCGGGTTCGTGTCGGGGCGCAGCACGCATGCCGATCGCATTGCGACCATCCGCCGGGTTGCCCGCGAATGCGGCCAGATCATCGACACGCATACGGCGGACGGCGTGAAGGTCGGGCTCGAGCACCGTGAAGAAGAGGTGCCGTTGATTTGTCTCGAAACCGCGCTACCGGTGAAATTCGCCGAGACCATCACCGAGGCGCTCGGCAGCGCACCCGCCGCGCCGGCGGGACTGGAGAATCTCGAGCACCTGCCTCAGCGCTTTACCGTGATCGATGCGGATGCCGACGCGGTCAAGCGGTTTATCGAACGCAGTTGCAATTAGGCATCGAACCGCATCGACAGGTCGATCGCTTTAACATCTTTGGTCAGTCCGCCGATCGAAATGCGGTCGACGCCGGTCTGCGCAATTGCACGCACTGTATCCAGCGTGACGCCGCCGGATGCCTCGAGCTCGGCGCGTCCCGCCGTCAACTTGACTGCTGCCGCCATTTGATCCGTGTTCATGTTGTCGAGCAGGATCATTTTCGCGCCGGCCGCGAGCGCGGCATTTAGCTGATCGAAGTTTTCCACCTCGATCTGAGTCCAGACGCCGGGCGGGGCAATGCGCGCGGCTTCGCGCAGAGCTGCTTCGATGCCGCCTGCCGCCGCGATGTGATTCTCCTTGATCAGGATGCCGTCGTAGAGGCCGATGCGGTTATTGGTGCCGCCGCCCGTGCGCACCGCGTATTTCTGGGCGAGCCGCAAACCGGGCAGCGCCTTGCGCGTATCGACGATTTTGGCGCGGGTGCCGGCCGCGGCATCGACGTAGCGCCGCGTGATGGTCGCGACGGCTGAAAGCAGTTGCAAAAAATTGAGTGCCGTGCGCTCGCCGGTGAGCAGGGCGCGCGCCGTTCCGTGCACGTGCACCAGCGTCTGTCCGGCGCTGGCCTGCGCTCCGTCTTTGACCTTCCAGTCGATGGCGACGGCGGCATCGAGCTTGCGAAAGCACGCGTCGAACCACGGGGCGCCGCATATCACCGCGTCATTGCGCGTAATGACGCGCGCGCTGGCTTTGGCATCCGCGGGTATGAGCTGCGCCGTCCTGTCGCCGTTGCCGATGTCCTCCGCCAGCGCGGTGCTGACATTGCTTTCGACGACGGATGTCAATTCCTTCATTTTTGCACTATATTCCGCATTCATAACACGTTCGATTTTACCCGATAGGAGGCGGATATGACAGGGATCATGGGCGTTATCTCTTACGGGTTGGGTACGGTAGTCGGCTTCGTACTGATCGGCGTGCTGGTGTTCTGGTTCATCCAGGACGTCACGCAGAAAAAGCACACGGTGTTGCGCAATTTCCCGGTCATCGGCCGCCTGCGTTTTTTGCTGGAGGAGATGGGCGAGTACTTCCGCCAATATTTCTTCGCCGGCGATCGCGATGAAATGCCGTTCAATCGCGCGACCCGCGGCTGGGTTTACAAAGAAGCCAAGAACGAAGGCGGCATCATCGGCTTCGGCTCGACCAACGACTTGCGCGAGCCGGGCTCGATCATATTCGTCAATCATCCGTACCCGGTGCTCGAGGAGGACCGCCTGCCCACGCCGTCGCTGGTGATCGGCGAAGGTTATTGCCGGCTTCCGTTCGAGGCCAAATCGGTGGTCAACGTGTCCGGCATGAGCTTCGGCGCGATTTCGGCGCCGGCGGTGAGGGCGCTGTCGCGCGGCGCCGGCGTTGCGGGTTGCTGGATGGACACCGGCGAAGGCGGGTTGTCGCCGTACCATCTCGAGGGCAATTGCGACGTCATCATGCAGATAGGCACCGCGAAGTACGGCATACGCAATGCCGACGGTACGCTGTCGGCGCAGCGGGCAAAAGAACTGGCGCAGGTCGTAAAAGCCTTCGAAATAAAATTGTCGCAGGGGGCCAAGCCGGGTAAGGGCGGCGTGCTGCCAGGCGGCAAGGTCACGGAGGAAATCGCGCGCATCCGCGGCATACCGGTGGGCCTGGACTCGATCAGCCCCAATCGCCATCACGACATTGCAAACGTAGACGACTTGCTCGACCGCATCGCCTACGTGCGCGACCTCACCGGCCGGCCGGTCGGCGTGAAGACCGCCATCGGGGGGTGGGATTTTATCAACGAGTTGTGCGAGGCGGTGTTGCGCCGGGGCAGGGAATACGCGCCGGATTTTATTGCGATCGATGGCGGCGAAGGCGGCAGCGGCGCGGCTCCTCAAACACTGATGGACCATGTAAGCCTGCCGATCGCCGAGGCGCTGCCGCGCGTGGTCGACTCGTTATCGCAGTCTGACCTCAAGGGCCGCATCCGCGTGATAGCAGCCGGCAAGCTCGTGACTTCGGCGCGGGCGGCATGGGCGATGTGCGTCGGCGCGGACTTTATCAACACGGCGCGCGGTTTCATGTTCGCGCTCGGCTGCATCCAGGCCATGCGTTGTCATACCAATACCTGCCCGACCGGCGTGACGACCCACAACAAGCGCCTGCAACGCGGGCTGGTGGTCGAGGAAAAGTACCAGCGCGTCGCCAATTACGTGAAAAACATGAACAAGGAAATCGACATGCTCGCGCATTCGTGCGGCTGCCGCCACGCGCGCGAGTTAAAACGCGAGCACGTGCGCATCGTGTTGTCGGCTAACCAGAGCATGGCGCTCAACATGCTGTATCCCTATCCGACACCCGGTGCGCGGCCCGTTGTGCGGGTTGCTGCGGGTGAAGCGGCGGTTTAGTCGATTGGCGGCTGACGCAACGTCGGTGCTAATATAGTTGCAGAAGGCGCAAATCCGCCGCTTCCACAAGACGATCGCGCCGCGATTTTTCGATTGGAGGATCTATGACCACGAGACGCGATTTTCTCAAAGGTGCGGCATTGATTGCGGGAGGCGGCATTGCGCTTCCCGGGCCTGGCCTCGCGGCGGACGACATCGCGGCGGCGTTGCTGCCGGCGGGAACCGTCGAACAGGCGGTCCTGGAATCTTTGCCGGGCAAACGCCCTTTGATCAAGCGCGCCTTCCGTCCGCCCAATTTCGAAACGCCCGTCGAATATTTCAACGAGGTGTTGACGCCGAACGACGCGTTTTTCGTGCGCTACCACCTGTCAAATATTCCGCAGATCGCGGCGGACACGTGGCGGCTGAAAATCGGCGGCGACGCAGTGGACGCACCGTTCGAATTGACTTACGACCAGTTGCGCAAAGAGTTCGAGGCGGTCGAGATCGTAGCGGTCTGCCAGTGCTCGGGTAACCGCCGCGGTTTGTCGAACCCCCATGTGCAGGGCGTGGAATGGGGCTATGGCGCGATGGGCAATGCGCGCTGGAAAGGCGTGCGCCTCAAGGACATACTGAACAAGGCAAAGATCAAGCAGAGCGCGCTGGAAATTTCTTTCGACGGCGCCGATTCCGGGGCGCTGGCGACCACGCCGGATTTCGTAAAAAGCCTGCCGGCCTGGCGGGCGATGGACGAGAACACGCTTGTCGCGTACGAAATGAACGGCGAGAACATGCCGCACTGGAATGGCCACCCGGCGCGCCTCATCGTGCCCGGCTGGACCGGCACGTATTGGATGAAGCAGCTCGTTTCGATCAATGCGCTGTCGAAACCGCAGCAGGGTTTCTGGATGAATCCCGCATACCGCATTCCGCTCGGCAAGTTCGCGCTGGTCGACCGCTTCATGTCGCAGGAAACCGCGGTGAACACGCCGATCACCGAAATGGTGGTGAACT
>Ga0265332_10000765_pt1 | contig 19751 bp, 14 predicted proteins | sample 41926metaG_FD_202084 | JGI IMG/M metagenome (GOLD analysis project Ga0265332, IMG submission 202084) | Rhizosphere microbial communities from Carex aquatilis grown in University of Washington, Seatle, WA, United States - 4-19-26 metaG | ecosystem: Host-associated > Plants > Roots > Rhizosphere...
AGCTACTTTTGCGCTGCATCGTTCTGTTCCTCCCTGCTCGTCGTCGAACTTCGCGAGAGATCAACGATGACACGGGTTTCAGAACGATGCGCTTCTTTCAACTCTCCCTAACTGGGGTTTCCGGGATGAGGCGGCGCGGCGGCTCAACCCAGATGATCGCGAGGCCGGGCAACTCCTGGCGCGGTTGGAAAAAGCAAGAGGAGGCGTTCGGATGCAATAAAAGTTGCAATCGTCGCATCCAAGTTGACATGGACCGAATAGAGAAACACTTGCTTCCGAGGCGGCGCATTGCTGAGCGGCTGCGTCACGCCGGATTCAGAGTTGCACTGATGTCGGCAGCCGAGTCGTTCGACTTTCTGATCAACGACCGCGTCCGGGTGGCGTTGCGGGTCGCGTTTCCGCGCAGCCGCGATCATCGCGTCACCGTGCGCGAGCGCCAGTACACGTACCGCTATCGGTCGTGGCACTTCAATTTCCATCACCACGGCAAGCTGGAAAAGCGGTACGCGGACGTCGTCATCTGCTTGGCCATGGAACCCCGACACGCCGCGCGCGAGGAAGTCTTTGTGATCCCATGGGAAGCCGTCTCCGGAAAGACCTTCTCGTTACATGCGGGACGGCGCCGCTACGCCGGGCAATACGCGCAGTACGTGAATCGCTGGCAGGTGGTTGCGCGCGCGGTGGCAGAGATACCGGCGCGGCTGGTTGCGTGAGCGACTGTCGCGACATTTGCAGCCGACAAGCACGCGCCTCCAGCCGGCGGGTGTTGATGAATAGGGAACTCCTATTTCTCTACTCTCACCCCGCCAACGACCTGACCGCCGATATCGACCGGGTTCGGGTTCCGGGTTGCCGCAGACAGGCTCGGACGCCGCGAGCATGACCACTGCCGGCGGTTTGCCGGCAGCGATACCGGAGCGCAGCCGGCGGCGCCGGCGTAACGACCGCTCAACTTCGCATAATTTCGACAACGCTACTAGACAATTATGTCCAAATACTATATATCATAGCTCATGATGTTTTTCCGGCCGCTGGCACTTGTCCGGGGGCGCGGCAGCGACGCGCACTCACCGGAGATGCGATTGGTCCTGGCGCTCTTCGAAGACGCCATTCGCTCGGCAACACGACACCCGGCGGGACGCAACCGGCGGGAGCATCGGGAATATCTGAACGCGCGTGCCTGGGTCCAGAACGACGACCGCAATTGGCCGTTCGCGTTCGCAAATGTGTGCGACCTGCTCGGTCTCGATGCCAGCGCGGTCCGCCGACAGGTGCTTCTCGGACGCGTTGTACCGGAGCACAATCGGCGCCGAAGATCGGGTTCCGGGTGCATCGGCACCGGCGCACGCATCCGTGTTGCGCACCCCCCCAACGGGTTCGAAGGACGCGAGGATGACTCTCGGAGGATCGACGGGGGCGACGTTCCAAGATCCTCGTCGTGACCTCGGGTCCTTCGGGATGCGAGTTGCCAATCACCTTTGCGGCCTCACCCCAACCCTCGCCCTGCCGCAAGTGGCATGAGCGAGTGGGAACGGGCCTTCCATCTTCTCGGGTGACCGCGCTGCACGTCGTGGTGATACTTCCGTTCAGGTCTGGATCGCAGGGAAGCGGACTTCCACCTCAAAGCCACCATCGGGAACGTTGCGCGCCGCCGCGCGCGCCCCCATCTGGGCTGCCAGACTGCGCACCAGCGCCAACCCCAGACCGCTGCCCTGGCTGCGCCGCGTCAGCTCGCTCTCGCCGCGGTAGAACGGCTCGAACAGCCTGCGCACATGCTGTGGCGTCACACCCGGCCCGTGGTCCCGCACCGCCACACAAACCTCCGACCCAACGAGGCGGCACGACAAGGCGAGACGTTTGGGGTGATTGTCACCGGCATATTTCACCGCATTGTCGACCAGATTGAAGAGGATCTGCAACACGGCGTCACGCTCGAAACGCACCGCCGGCAACGTCGCTTCCACCTGCACCTCGAGCTCGAATCCCGCGCGCGCGGCGTGCGCACCCAGCAGCTCGGCCGCCTCCACGACCACCGAGCCGAGCGGCGCGGTGACCAGGGCCATCGCGCGCGTACCCTTCTCCAAACGGGAGAACTCGAGCACGTTGTTGATGAGACGAGTCAGCCGTTCCGATTCCGCCGTGATGTGCCGGTAGTACTCGACGCGTTTCGCTTCCGCAGGCACGATGCCGTCGCGCAGCATTTCACCGTACATGCGGATCGCGGTGAGGGGAGTCTTGAGCTCATGGGAAACGGCCGCAACGAAATTGCTGCGACGTTCGGCGTAGGTCACGGTTACCGACACCATGCGGTACAAGGCGAGCAGACCGAGGCCGCCCACCACCACGACGGCGGCACACAACGCATACACGTAGCTGGCGCTGCCAATTCCCGGCAACGGACGCAGCGCCAGCCGCGCGCTCACATCGGCGAAGGGCTCGGCGAAACGATGCTGGTACACGAACGCCGCGGCACCGGCGGGGATGGCCGCCGGCACGCGGGCGTTGGTGAAGTCGACCGTCGCATAGCTCGCCACGTCGTTGCCGCCGAGCGCCCGGGTGCGGAGCCAGTCAGCGAGCGTGTTGAGATCGAGCAGCAAGCCCTGGCGATAGGTCTGTGCCTCGCGCACCACGGTGCGGTACAGCAGCACGTGACGCGGATCGATCACCCGGCCGAGCATCGGCGCAATCTCGAGCCGCGCCGGCGCGTTTGCGGGCGACTGCTTTGCCGCGTCGGCACGCGGCACGAGCGCGCCGCCCGCGTCCCGCGTGCCCGCATCCGTATCCACCGCCCGCGCGTTCGCAGATGGCGGTGCAAACGCCAGTTCCGTCTTCGCCTGGCGTCCGGCACGCTGCTCCACTCCTTTGTTCAAGGCGCGCAGCGCATCGAACACCGACACCGCGCCTGACGACTGCAGTTGCTCCTTGGCACCCTGCAGATCCGCCTCGTTGCTGGCGGCGACGGTGCTGCCGGGCGCTTGCAACGCGGGCGCCGTCCGGTTGCGCACGACGCCCAGGCTCGCGCCGTCGCGGAAGTACCATCCCGCTGTCCGATCCAGCTCGCTCAAGATTGTGCGTCCCGCCCCCGCATCCTTCTCGTCGGCTTCGGGTGAGCGACCCGTGGGTGTCTGCACAGTTCCGTCTGGATTGATCTGGAAGTAGGCGATGATGAACGGCAGGCTCGGCGCCTCGGCGAGGGGTGAGCGCACGAGGGCTCCGCCCTCCTCTCCCGGCGGAATGTAGTCATGGCTGTATTGGCCGAATGGCCGTTCCTCCTCGCCGGCGAGCAGCTCGGACAAGGCGCGTTCCATCTCGTCAAAAATGCGCTCGGCCACGGCCTGGTGGCGCGTACGCCGTTCCAGCTCCACGCTGGCAACGGCGCGGCGCAACAGCAGGGCAACGGGTACCACGACGATCAGCGCGATCGCCACGAACAGCAAGCGGAAGCGGCGCATCCGTCAACCGGCGAAGCGGTAGCCCTCGCCGCGCACCGTCTCGATGGCCGCACCGGCGGCGGCGATCTTCTTGCGTAACTTCACCATATGCATGTCGACGGTGCGCGTCTCGATTTGTTCGACGTGCGTCATGCCCCAGACCTCGGCCAGCAGCGTGCGGCGGCTGACGATGCGGCCGCGCTCGCGGGCCAGCAACGCCAGCAGGTCGACCTCGCGACGTGAGAGAGCAATGATCGCGCTACCGCTTGTCGCCGTCCGCGTCGACGGATCGACCTGCCAAGCACCGAATGCGAACCGCGCCTGCGGCGCTGCCGAGCCACCGAGGGCGCGGCGCAAAAGAGCATCCACGCGCGCCGTCAGCTCCAGTACTGAGAACGGCTTGGTGACGTAGTCGTCAGCCCCACAGCGGAAACCGCGCACGATATCCGCTTCGGCACCCCGCGCGGTCAACATGAGAATCGCCTGCTGCGGGCGCTGCGCGCGTAGCGCGCCAGAGACATCAAAGCCGCTCAAGCCCGGCAGCATGACGTCCAGCATGACCAGTGCATACCTCGCCGTGAGCGCGAGCTGCAGGCCGTCCTCGCCGCTCTCCACTCCCGTAGGCTGATGTCCGTGGTAGGTCAGGATGTCGCACAGCCCGTCGCGAATCGCCGCTTCATCTTCCACGACCAGGATCGGAGTTTTCGCGTCCATCAGTCGGCGAGTGTAGGCGTTTCGCACCGAAAGCCAAACCCGCCGGCAGACGCCGCCGCCGCTTTTACGATCCTTTTACGATCACCGTGGGCGCGCGCACGTCTGATCCTGCAGACGGATGGCAATGGCGCCAGCCCTCAACCATCGGGTCCGAAGGTGACCCAGAAAGGATCTGCAAATGGAATGGTACGGTGCGCAAGCCAGGAGGCGACGAGTCCGAGTGTTCGTTGCAGGCGGGCTGCTGCTCGCGACGGCGCTGGTCGGCAGCGTCGCGCGCGGCAAGGGGAGCGCCCACCCGCCGCCGCCGGCGCCGGGCCCGGTGCAGTTCACCGCACCGACGACCGGCCCGGTGAGCTTCCGCGGCACCCTCGACCGGAGAACGGTCTTGCGCGGCACCGATGGCCTGGTGCGCATGGAGTTGGCAATCGGCGCACAAGCGCACACGGGGGATCAGCCGGCGCGCCGGCCGACGGACCTGATGGTGATCCTCGACCGTTCCGGATCCATGGGCGGCGAGAAGCTCGAGCAGGCGCGCGCCGCGATCGGCGCACTGATCGCCCAGCTCGACGCGCGCGATCGCTTTGCGCTCGTGACCTATGCGAACGGCGCTACGCTGGCGATTCCGCTGGCAACCGCCGATGCCGACGCGCGCGCACGCTGGCTGACAGCGGTTGCCGCCATCCAAGCGGATGGCGGCACCAACATGTCGAGCGGTCTCGACCTCGGGCTCGATACCATCGAGCGCACCCGCTCCGCCGAACGCGCGCAGCGCGCCATCCTGCTCTCCGACGGTCTCGCCAATCAGGGCGATGCCAGCCACGACGGCCTCCTGCGCCGCGCGGCGCGGGCCGCACGCGGCGAGTACATGCTCACCACCGTCGGCATCGGCGAAGACTTCAACGAGTATCTCATGACCGCATTGGCCGATGCCGGCACGGGCAATTACTACTATTTGAAGGTTGGCGATGATCTGGCGAACGTCTTCGCCCGCGAGCTCGACGCGACCCGCACGACGGTCGCTTCCGGGCTCGCGGTTCGTATCGACCCAACCAGCGGCGTGCGCGTCATTGACGCCGCCGGTTATCCCCTCGAACCGGCACCGGGCGCGCCGCCGAGCGCGGTACTGTTCCGCCCGGGGGCGCTGTTCGCGGGACAGGAGCGCCGCATCTGGGTGACTCTCGCCGTCCCATCGCACAGCGAGGGGGACATCGATCTCGGACGCTTTACGGTCTCCTATGCCAACGGCAACGAGCCGGCGACGTTGGCCTTCGCCCAGGTCCCCCGTGTGACGTGTGTGCGAAGCACCGACGACTTCTACGCCGGGGTCGACGTGTTGTCCTGGTCGCGCTCGGTCGTCGTCGATGCCTACAACAACATGCAGCAGGAAGTCGCGCGCCAGGTAAAGGCCGGCCGCCGGGACGAGGCACTGCAAGCGATCGGACAGTTTCGCGCCGCCGCCGCCCCGATGAATGCGCGCCTGCAGGCCCCACCGGTCGCGGCACAGCTACAGGCGGCGGACAAGCTCGAGGCCGACGTCGCGGCGGCATTCAACGGGCCGAATCAGGCCGCGAAGCAGAATGAGCTGAGCAAGGAACGCAGCGCCGAAGCCCTGGATCTGCGCCGCGCGGGGAGCAAACGTTGAGGGACTGCGACGAGCCACGAGGGCCGCGTTTGAGGACCTATTCTGCCCGTTCCCCGTTCACCCCGAGTCGTTTCAGCGGCCGTATCGAGGGGCGCGCTGCGAGGATACTGCGCACAACCTCCCTCGATACGCCGCCAGAAGAAGGCGGCTACTTGGGATGAACGGAATACGTCATCGCATTTCTGAACGTCAGCACGATGGAGGACATGATGGCAAGCAAGCTAGTCGATCGGATTGCACGACTCCTCACGGCAGATGCACACGGGGTCATCGAGTCACTCGAAGAACGTTCACTGCTCCTCAAGCAGTGTGTGCGTGAAGCCGAGATCGAGCTCAATCGGAAGCAAGCGCGGTTGGACGCCGTGCGGGACGAGGTGAAGCGTCTGCGCGAAGCGCTGGCGCGGGCGGCAGAGGCGACACAAGCGCTCGACGATGATGTGGCGCTTGCCCTTGGCGGCGGTAAGGACGACCTGGCGCGCTTCGCGGCGCGCCGACTGCTGGCGCATCGGCACGACGTCCAGACGCTGCAGACGCGTTTGGCGGAGCGCGAAGCGGAGGTGCAAGCCCTGGCACCGCGGGTTGATGCGCAACAGGCGCAATTCGAGACGCTCCGGGTGCGGGTCCGCGCCGAACTCGCACGGCGCGACGACACGCGCGACCGGAACACCGTGCCGTGCGAATTGCCGGTCGCCGATGAAGAGGTCGAGCTGGAGCTGCTGCGCCGGCGCCAGGGACACGCCGGACGCGCAGAAGGAGGACAGTGATGCACTGCAACACATTTGTTCGCAGCGCCGCCTTCGCGGCAGCCGCGGGCTGTGGCGTCATGCCGTGGCTCCTGGTGGTCGCGCCGCTCTTCGGCGTACACGGCGCCCTGTGGTTCTATCTGGTGGTGGTGTCGGCGGCATACGTCGCCGCAATCGCGCCATCGCTGCGGCGTGGGCTCGGCGCCTGCATGCTGGTGCTCATGCTCGGCGGCGGCATCGCCGCGGTGGCATCGGCGCTCCCGGAGCTGGCCGTCGCGCTCGCGGTCCTGTTGGCACTGGCGCGCAGCGGCTGCCTCTACCACGCGCCGCCGGGACGGGCCGTGGCCGTGGAAATTGGACTCATTGCAGGTGGCCTGCTGTTCGCGCGCTTTCTGGCGGGCAGCTCGCTGCTGTCGGTGATGCTCGCGCTCTGGGGCTTCCTCCTCGTCCAGAGCGTCTTCTTTTTCATTGGAGGCGTAGGGGAACGAAGGCCCGGCGCCGCGCATCAGGATCCGTTCGACGCCGCGTACGAACGTGCCAAGGCGCTGCTCGACGGACTGGCGGTGTAGGACGTTGGGTTAGCCCGGACAAAACTCTCACGCAAAGGCGCAGAGCCGCGAGGCCGCAGAGCTGACGCATTGGAGAAAGGAATTAGCTTCCATAAGATCATTCCTCACGCGGTTCTTTCTTGAGCAAAGATCTCTTGACTCTCTGCATCCTTTGCGGCTTTGCGCCTTTGCGTGACCTTTCTCCCATTGCGGTTCAGGCTGCGGCGCAGCTTACTCCGCCCCGATAGGCGCGCCCTTCTCCGCTACCGAGCGGCGCATGATCAGCACCAGGACGAGCAACAGTACGCCAAACGCCGCCGAGAAAGAGAAGACATCGAAGTAGGCCAGTGACAACGCCTGTCGTGCCCGCTGATGATCGAGCACCCCCAGCGCCATTTGCTGCGACAACGCAGCGTCGCCGGTGTGCCGCACAAAATACTCCTGGCTTTGGTTCAGGAAATGATTGACTGCTGGATTCAACCCGTCGAGGCGCTCATTGAGGCGCAGGACATGGAACTGTTCGCGGCGTTCCTGAATGATCTGGGCGAGCGACGTCCCCACGCTGCCGCCTTCGTTGCGCAGCAGCGCGAGCAGTCCGACGGCGGCGCCGCGCAGCTCCTTCGGAATATAGATGAACGCCGCGACGTTGAGCGGAGCAAACAGCATCGACAGACCCGCAATCACCACCACTCTCGGCCAGACGACCTGCCAAGGGCCGATGTCCAATGTGAGGTGCGCCATCCAGTAGTTCCCGGCGGCCATCGTGAACAATCCACCGGCCATCAGGTAGCGCGCATCGACGCCGCGGCTCAGCAGCATCCCGACGATGAAGAGCATCACGATTGCGGCGACCCCCGCCGGCGACAAAACCAGACCCGATGTCGTTGCGTCGTAGCCGAAGAGCGACTGCAGTAGCGCGGGCAGCGTGACGGTGTTGGCATAGAGCAAGCCGAAGGCGCAGGCAATGATGATGCAACAGGCGCGGAAGTTCCGATCGGCCAGCGTCCGCAGCGCGATGAGTGGATTGGGAATCCGCAACTCCCGATAAATCAGGCCCGAGAGGCAGAGCAGGAAGAGCAGCAGTAGCGCCTGCACGCGCAAGAACGGATCGCCGAGCCAATCCCACTCCTGTCCCTTGCTCAGCACGGTCTCCCAGCAGACCATGGTGACGCTGAGCAGACACAGGCCAAGCGTATCGAAGGGCTGATGTCGCGTGCGTACGCGACGCCGTTCGGCCTTCAGATAGTCCGGATCTTCCACCACGGCACGGCACATGACGAGCGCGAACAGCCCGACCGGGACGTTCAAATAGAAGATCCAGCGCCAGCCGTAGTTGTCGGTAATGAATCCCCCGAGTGTCGGACCAACGACCGGCGCGAGGAGCGCCGCCACGCCGAAGATGGTCATCGCCGCGCCCTGTTTCTCCTGCGGGAATGCGTCCAGCAGCACCGCCTGGCTCGACGGTTGCAATCCGCCCCCGGCCAACCCCTGCAGCACGCGGAAGGCAATCAGCGCGACCAGACTGCCAGCCATCCCGCAGAGTGCGGAGGCCAAAGTAAATATGGCGATCGAAAGCAGGAAGTAATTGCGCCTGCCGAGCCGCAACGCGAGCCAACCAGAAATCGGCAGGACGATCGCATTGGCAGCCAGATAACTCGTGATGACCCATTCACTGTCGGTCGCCGGGGACGACAGCCCGCCGGCGATGTAGCGGAGGGCCACGTTGGCAATGGTCGTGTCCAGAACCTCCATGAAGGTCGGGATCACCACGGCGACGGCGACCAGCCAGGGACTGATCGACCGCTTGGTGAGCGGAATGGCGACCGTGGCCGTGGTCATCGAGCTGTCGGCGACGACGCGACCTGGCCGGCCAGATACGGCTGCAACACCTTCCCCGCGTTCGGCCCGGTGGGACTCGCGTTCACGTGCACATACGGCGTGACGGACAGCCCGATGAACAGTGGCGTAGTGTCCGCATCGTAATCCAGCAGCTCAATGCGCACCGGCAAGCGCTGGACGACTTTGACAAAATTCCCGGTCGCATTCTCCGCGGGCAACAACGCCAGCGTCGAACCGGTCCCCATCGTGAAGCCAGAGATGCGCCCCTCGAAGCGCTGGCGACTGCCGTACATGTCCACATCCACATCGACAGCTTGCCCGATGCGCAGCTTGCTCAACTGCGTCTCCTTGAAATTGGCATCGACCCAGATTTCGGTCAGGGATCGCACGGCCATCATGCCTTGCCCAGCCAGGACGTGATCGCCAGGGTTGACGCTACGGCGTGTCACTACGCCATCGATCTCGGCAACGATGTCGCAATAGCGGAGGTTCAGCTTGGCGTGATCGAGGTTGGATTGGGCCTCGGCCAACTTGGCCTCGGCTTGTTTGACGGGGGGAGCATCCGCCAGCAGTTGGGCCAAGATACGGTCGATATTGCCCTCCGGATCCCGCTTGTAGAAGTCGGCCAACATTTGCTTAGGCGTTGCGTCGAACGAGTAGATCACACCCAGCTGCGCTGCGGTCTGCATGAGATGGCCTTGCGCTTCCTTGACCGCGGAAAACGTTTGGTCCAAATCCGCGGGGACATCGGCGAGATCGTCACCCGTTTCCGGTTTGGGCGGCAGGCCGAGACCGGCGCGCACCTGGTAGACATCTTGCTGTGCCTTCTCGAACTGTGCCTGCGCCACCGACAGGCCTTCGGCGAAGGCATCGAACTCCTGCTTCGACACGACTCCCGACTTGACCAGTGGCCGCTCCCGATCGTAATCCGCTTGGGCTCTGATGAGCGTGGCCTTCCGGGATTGCAGCGTGGCGACTCTGGAGCGCAACTCGGAGACATGGTTGTCCAGGCTCTCGATGGCGTGCGCCAAATTGAACCGCTGGCTGCGCGCCAACCCCTCCAGCCCCCGCACCTGCGCCTGCGCCGCGACGAGGTCGGCCTGTGCGGCCACAACGGCGGCCTGCGCGATGGTCACCTGCAGTTGGTAGGGCTCGGTGTCGAGCTGTACGAGCAGGTCGCCCACATGGACGCGATTGTTGTCGTCTACCAGGACACGCTGCACCTGACCGGCAACGCGCGGCGCGACAAATGTCACGTGGCCGTTCACGAAGGCATCGTCCGTGGACACCGTACTCAAGGCGGTAATCATCCACGGGATACCCTCGATCAAGGCGAGGACGATGAGTCCAGCGCCAACCACCCACAACCACCAGCGCCGCGGACCAGCGCCCGGTGCCGCAGTTGGCGGCTCCGGCACGTGCGCCGCTGACTCGGCCGCCGCTGAATCTCCCAATGAAGTGCCGGGCGCGGGCCGCTCCCCGGGCAAGGTCGAGGTTGGATCAGGCATGGCGCAACCCTCTTTTTGTTAAACGGTGCACTCTGCCGCGAGAAAACGCAACTAGGGCCCTGGGGCCGGTGTCTTTTCTATGGACCGCTCCCCCTTCGGGGAGCCTACGACAGGATTGGTCGCTGCGGGCTGCCAAATCCGACAGGCGGCTAGGGTCCTGCGTCGTGCCGCGGATTGTCCGAAATGTCGGTGGAAAGGAGCTTGACCGATCCGTCTGCGAAGACCAGCATCACCGCGTGCACCGCGCCACGACGAGCCGACACCTGACCGCTGCCGCCGCGTGGCTCATCGTCGCGGCTGCGACGTTCGTTGGCCATGGAGCCGGCGCGGCGTACTTTCACGAGACGCATCGCGCCGACGCGCTCAATCTCAGCGACGTTGCGTTGAAGGCCCACTTCGTCGTCACCGGTATTCCGCACGTGGTCTCCCTCCCCGGTGCCGAAGCCATGGAGATGCTCGCGGCACCCGACGGCATCGGTTTGTTCGAGCAGACGGACGGCATCCGCGCCGGCGCCGGCCGTTGTGGTGAAGACGGGCCCAAAGTACGGCGTTGCGTGCTGACGTGGGAAGCGGGGAACCTCACGCGGTCCAAGGGGGCAGCGGCACGGAAGGCCACGACGCTGACTTTGAAGAGCAGCGGCGGGCAAACTTTGGCGCTGCCTGATTGGGATAAGTGTGCGCCGCATCACGACTGCGACGGCGAGCACTTCACCTTTCTCGGACCCCTCGGACGCTCCGCCTACCTGGCCACCGAGATCGGCTACGGGCACGATTCGCCGTCACTCGTCCTCTTCCACGCCCAGAGCGGTAAGCTGGTTTTCGCCCACTATGGCAGCGAGCCGACGTTCCTGAACCCCGCGGGGACGCTGCTCGTCAACAGCGAGGATTTGAACGATGCGACGTCACTGTTGGTGACGGATCTCGCCGGTGGAATCCCCGCGATCGACCTGCAGTGCCTCGGCGCGCGCAGCGCGGAGAAGTCGTTTGGCGTCACCTTCAAACGGTGGATCTCCGACACGGCATTCGAAATCGGCTTCACCGAAACCCTGGCCGCCAAAGGCAGCACGCCCGCGACCTCCCGCATGCTGCCCGTACGCTTCGAGCGCGACCCCGCCGGCGCGTGGCGGGTGATGAGCACGGTCGACCTGAAGGCCACCGGTATCGAGTGTCGTGAGCGCCGCGCCACTCGTGGAAAATGAGTCGGCGCGCACGCACGCGCGGCTTACTTGGCGACCTGTTTGCTGACCTCGTCGAAGAAGCGCATCGCTTCCACCCGCGTACTGATGCGCAGGAAGCGCTCCGCGATTGGACTACGGGCGGCAATCTCCGGGGAGATGCCGTACTTGCGGAGAAAGGCCACGTAGAGGAAGCCATGCACGTTGGGATCAATCTGGGTCTGCAAGTTGCCGGCGTCGTCCAAGTCACCGCCGCGAAAGCCCGAGTCGGGTGGCGTCGGCAACGTCCGCGGAGCGTCATCCTCGGATCTCGGTTGCGCGCGGGAGAACAGGCTCTCAAACGTATTGGAGGCCGCATCGCGGGCGGTGAGGTTGCGCTTTCCCCCGACGGCCGGCGGATCGAAGAGCGTGATGAGCGTTGCCGGCACCGAGGCGTGATCGTACACGCGGTGGTCGATGGTTCCTCGCTCGATGAGTGGTGACACGATCACCGCGGGTACCCGCACTCCAAGTTGGGCGAAGTCGAACCCGTTGACGTTCAACGAGCTCCCCAGCGCGTCACCCGGCGGTGTCGCCGCGGGCGGCACGACATGGTCGTAAAAGCCGCCGTGCTCGTCGTAAGTGATCAACAACGCGCTGTCCTTCCAATGCGGTGATTGTCGGATCGTCTCGTACACCTCCTTGATGAGCTCCTCGCCCTTGGCCACATCATCGAGCGCGTGTTGCGAGTTGCCGTACGCGTAGTCACTGTACACGCGGCCGTAGTTGGGTTCGATGAAGACGTATTTCGCCGCGAATCCCGGATCGGAGAGAACATCCTTAAATCGGCTCTGCGGCTGAAAACGTCCTTCCAAGCGCTCGTCGAGCATGCCCTTGATGCTGAAGACGTGCGGGAACGGGTCGCCGTGGAACACCAGCCAATCATCGCCGAGACGATCGAAGATGGTGCCGTTTTCGAACGCAAAGCCGGGCCCGATTTCATGCACCAACACGTCCAGACTGCTCGGGCTAGCGTCGAGGCCGCCCGAGGATGCGGCGTGCACGAAGAACCGATTCGGCCACGTCGGACCGGGGATCGAAGAGAACCAGGCGTCACAGACGGCAAACTCACGGGCGAGCGTCGTCAACACCGGGACCTGTGCGGGTTCGAAGCACTTCATCACCAGCGCCGGATCGGGAGCGCGCTGTTCCCAATAATTCTCCACGAAGCCGCTGCAGTTGATCGCCGGATACCGTCTCGTTCCGGACGCCGGATATTTGGCCTCGCGGCCGCACAGTTGCATGAGCACCGCATCGAACTCGTGGCTCGGCCCAGGAAACGGCGGTAGCATCTTCAACGGCGCACCGGTTTCCGGAAAGGCGGCGGTTCCGGTGAGCGGGTTGGGGTTGGCCGTACGATTCCAATTCGGGCCATTCTTGAGTTGGACCAAATCGTCGGCATGCGTCCGCGCACCGGTGACCGCGTCCGTTCCAGCAAGATCGGCAAACCCGAACAAGTGGTCGAAAGATCGGTTTTCGAGCATCAAGACAAAGAGATGTTTGATCGCCGCCATGTCGGAGCCTCCTAGTTTGCTTCCAGCTCGAGTCCTTCGTCTAAAGAGCCACGATCACGAACCGCCAGACGGCACCGCTTTCCTGACCGACCGCGACCTTCGCTTGGATATCGGAAGAGTGATGAGCGTGACCCACCACAGCAGCAAGTACACCCGGGGCACGTATTCCGTCGCGACTGCACCGGGCACCTGGCCATGTTCGCCGAGCGCGTCCTGCGACCCCTAGACCCATTTCCTTGAATCGACTCCAACGCTTTTCTGGAGGAATTTGAGCGATGTCCTCGGCCGCCGCCTGGGCAGCGTTGCAGTCGATCGCCTCCGGGCTCGCGCTCGGCATGGTTCCCCGCGGGCCCGCCTCGCGGCCAAAGCGGATCTCCTGCGCATGCAGGTCCTCATACACGGTGCGGATTTCCTGCTGAAACGCGTCGTGTTGCGCGGCGCAAATCAGTGCATCTGCGGACAAGAGCCGTGGAGCTGACCTCTCCCGCGCATCTGTTGCACACGGCAACCAATCACTTGGGTTTTTCTTTTGACGCTGCTTTGGCCTTCGCCTCAGGCGGGGGATCAAGCGGCTTCAGTTCCGTTCTCGTGTCCGTGATTCGACTCACCGCCTTCATCAAGCTCCGGTTGTCCTTTTCCGCCTCCTTTTCCGGACCAACCACATCTTCATAGACCTCTCCCGTCACCTTTAGCGCTTTGGTCAGCTCGACGTCGCAGAGCTCCGCTAGTTTACTGGAAGACCTACTGTCCGACTCCGGACGATCCAGCGCCGTAATGCATGCGACGATAATCGGATCGAAATTCAGGTTTTCGATGTACTTGCGCTGCATCGTGAGCAGGGCATCCTTGGCAGACCCATCGACCGTGTGAGCGATGCTGCCGACCGCGGCGTTCACTGCGGCCGAGACATCGCTACTGGCAGCGGCCGACACCACTTTGAGTGCCGCGCTTTGAGCGTCCTGCGCAGCTTTCAAGTCGGCGTCCGCCGTCTTCAACGCAGCCTGTTTGTCTGCGTCGTCCGGTGCTGCCGTGGCCGCAGCCTTGGCGGCGTCGTCCGCCTTTTGCTTCGCCACGACGTCGGCATTGGCGTCCTGCAGCTTCTGCAACGCATCGGGCGTCGTCGCCACCGCCGTCCCCTTTGCAGTGCCGCCGAGAGTAGCCAGCGAATCTCCAAAATTGCCCGCGGCGAGCTCGCCCAACAACATGGTGATCATCGCCTTGTCGTATCGGCTCAACAAGACCGCATAGGTGGTGTCAGAAATTGCGCCGTTGGCGTACGCCTCGCACGCACGATACAGGCCATCGCGTAACAGTTGAATGGTCGCCAAGCGGCGGGTCATTTGCGCGAGCGCTTCGGCGCGGGATTTCGACAGCGCGCTCGCCATGCTGCCGTTTCCCTCCGCAGGCGCGTTGGCGGCCTTGACCGCCACGTTGGCACTGAGGGTTGCGTCCAATGCAGCAGACACGGCTTTCGCGACATCCGGGCTGGGTTCTGCGCAGATGATCTGCCGCGGCGTCACCAAGCCGTGCTGGCTATAGACAGGTCTCGTCGTCGTCACCAAACGGAGGTCGGCCGTCGTGGCCAGCGTCTGCCCCTCTCCGAGATTCCGCTTCCGCAGGACGGTACTCGTCCAGTAGTCTCCACACCCTCCTAGCCCCAGGGTGAGGCAGAGCATCAGCACCACCGCCGGGGACCGGAAGTGCTCTGGCTGCCGCTTTTTGCAAGCCTGTGGGCTCCGCATGGAAATTGCGGCCGGGGTTCCTGAGGCATGGGATAAAACTGCGGAGCTTCGCACTCTATTGAGCGGCATCGCTTCCTCCTCTGAAGATCTATGACACTTGCCGGACACGGCACTCCTCAGCCGAGGAAACCCATAAAGGCCTCAAAGGGAAGTAAGACAACGTCGAGTGCAATAGTGAACGGCGACAAGACGGCGACAAGGGTCCGGCTGTCAGAGCTATCGGTCAGCTCGCGTGTGATTCCGAGCAGGTAGTCTGTATTGTAGCAATTCGGATCGCGTGCGCAGGGGACTGGTGGTGTGGGTACGTCGCCCGCAAGTGCGGAGCAGGGCACCATGACCACCGTGAGAATCAGGAGGAGCATGACGGCAAAGACCAGCGCCCGCTGTACACTCATAGCCACCTCAAAAAGCTCCAGGGTGTCGGGTGACGGTGGATCTCCAGCGCTCGAACTCACCGCAACCCGCGCCCGTGCTCCGCTTGTCGCTTCCCAACCTCGGTCCGGCTGGACTCAACGGGTTCCGCAGCACATGAGCGCAGTTCCCCACCCTGACATCCAGATCAGACACAAGGTCAATTGCCCTCACGACTTGCTCAACAACGCAGCGCAGGCCAGTACATCATGTTGGTCTGGTTGTCAAGCAGCTCGTGCGCGGATACGCAACGCAGCGTTACCGGTCAGCTCGCCAACTGCGCGGGACCGCTCGGATGCTGGCCCCGGCCACAGCAAGGACCCCAGTACGGGGTCAGGGCTGGCCTGCTACCGTCCAGGCGCTGCCAGTGCAATCCTCTGACGCCAAACTGCGCCGGCTCACTCTCGATGCAGCGCTGCCGCCGTCTCGTGCACGGCGTCGCGCGGGGCCAGGGCGGGAACCTCGAGCACGAGACGCTCGATCGTGCCGGTGAACGGGAAGGGTGGGTGATAGTCGTCGCAGACCGGAAAGCCGGCGTCGCGACCGACGAGCAGACCAGCGCCGCCGATCTGCCAACGCAGCGGCAGGCGCCGCGGAAGCGGGCCTTCGGCCGCGAGCGTCCCATCGACCACGAGTCTCATCTGGCTCGACCTGCCGGCCCAATTGTACTCGGCGACGAGCGTGTGCCGGCCCGCCGCCACCGGCGCGCTGGCGGCATAACGGAACACTTCGCCCAGCACGTTGAAGACGATCACCGGCTTGCCGTCGAGCAGGTAGCACGCCCAACCGTTGCTCCAGTCGCCCAGCGCACAGAGGATCCCCGCGGCGATGCCAACGACCTCGATGTCCGCCAACAGGCGAAAGCCGCCCCCGAGTGGGGGTAACGCATCCTCTGAAACGGGTCCACCGCCGGGGCGCAATACGGCCCGCCAGCGTGGTCCCCACGGCGAGGGCTCGAGGGCGGTGACGCGGCCCAGAAACGAGTCCATCACCGGCAGCACATTGTTGCGCCCGGCTTCCATCCACCACAACTCGCTCATCGCCTTGAGGCGCTCCGGATGCTGCGCGCCGACGTCCTGCGTTTCCGCGAAATCGTTGCCGAGGTCGAACAGCGCCCAATGATCCGAATCGAGATCATGGCTGCCGGGAATACGCTCGCGCTCGACACTCAACTGCGGGCCGACGTGATCGGTCGTCGCCTTCCAACCATCGTGATAGAGCGCACGACTGCCGAGCATCTCGAAATACTGCAGCCGCCGCGGCGCGGGCGCGGCGGGGTCGCCAAAGACCGGCAGCAGCGAGGCGCCATCGAGCGGTTGCTGGGTCACGCCGGCCAGCGTCTCCGGCACCTCCACGCCCGCTGCCTCGAGGATCGTCGGCATCACGTCGATCGCGTGGCAGAACTGCGAGCGGATTTCACCGCCGGCAGCGCGGCGGCGCGGCCACCGCATGATCAGCGGCGTACGCACGCCGCCGAGCCAGGTGTATCGCTTCCACAAGCGCAGCGGCGTGTTCCCCGCCCAGGCCCACCCCCAGGCGTAGTGGTTGTAGGCACGGAAGCCTCCGAGGTCGTCGATGCGAGCCAGCGTGTCGTCGACGTTGTCGAGCCGATCGTGGAGGAAACGATGCTCGTTGAACGAGCCGATCGGCCCACCCTCGGCGCTGGCGCCGTTGTCGGACAACAGCACGATGAGCGTGTCGTCGAGGATGCCCACGGTACCTAGAAATTCTAGCAGCCGACCGATTTGCGCATCGGTGTGCGAGAGAAAGCCGGCAAAGGCTTCCATACCACGGGCAAACAAACGCCGCTGCTCGGCCGGGAGCTCATCCCACGCCGGAATCCACGGCGGACGTTCAGTGAGCCGCGTCTCCGCCGGAACGATGCCCATTTCGACCTGGCGAGCGAAGGCGTGCGCGCGCCAGCTCTCCCAGCCGGCAGCAAATCGTCCGTCATAGCGGTCGATCCAGGCGCGCGGCGCGTGATGCGGCGCGTGGGTCGCGCCGGGAGCGAAGTAGAGGAAGAACGGCTTGCCTGGCGTCGCCTGCTGCTGGTCTTGCACCATGCGGATCGCCTGGTCGGCGAGATCTTCCGATAGATGGTAGCCCTCCTCGGGTGTTCGCGGCGGATCGACGAAGGCGTTGTCGCGGACCAATGCCGGTGTCCACTGGTTGGTATCGCCGTTGAGGAAACCGTAGTAGCGCTCGAAGCCGAGCCCGAGCGGCCAGCGCTCGAACGGACCCGACGCCGACTGCTCCCACCGCGGCGCCAGGTGCCATTTGCCGACGGCAAAGGTGCTGTAGCCGGCGTCGCGCAGCAAGCGAGGTAGCGTGCCGGCGCTGCGCGGTATACGGGCGTTGTAGCCCGGCAGGGCGATCGGAATGTCGGTCAGAAAGCCCATCCCCACGGCGTGGTGATTGCGACCGGTGAGCACGCAGGCGCGCGTCGGCGAGCACAGGGCAGTGACGTGGAAGCGGTTGAAGCGTACACCGCTCGCGGCGACATCGTCGACTGCGGGGGTTTCAATATCGGCCCCGAAACAACCAAGCTGCGCAAACCCGAGGTCGTCGAGAACAATGAGCAGCACGTGCGGGGCACCGTCGCGCGGCCGCGGCAGCGGCTCGAAGCTCGGCGTCGATTCCGCCATCGTCCGTCCGGCCGCCGCGCGCGTTCGCATCGTCTCCCCTTCCCGGCGAGCCACCCGTCACCGCGGCTCGGCTGTGTATCGATGTCGCAAGACCATATCCTCGCGGCAGCCGGGCATCAACGTCATCGGCCACCCGTTTCCGTGGCGTCCTTCAGCGCACGGAAGAGCCGCGCCAGGTCATTGATCTGATAGTGCGCGTTCAACCCGCTGGGATTCGGCAACAGCCACAGCATCGTGCCACTGAGCATTTCCTCCTGACGCCCAACCTGCGCATCGGGCCGATCGAACGCGATGCGATACGCCTGCACCCCCAGAACGGCGAGGCATTTGGGGCGGTAGCGCCGCAGCAGGCGCGTCAAGCGGCCCTGGCCGGCTTTCAGCTCGGCCGCCGAGAGCTCCGCGGCACCGGCCGTGGCGCGCGCCACGACATTAGTGATCCCGTAGCCGCTTGCGAGCAAGGCGCGGTCCTCGTACGCCGATAGCACTCGATCAGTGAATCCCGCCGCGTACAAGGCGCGCCAGAAGCGGTTTCCGGGCCGCGCGAAGTGATGGCCGGTGGCGGCCGAGTACAGCCCCGGGTTGATGCCGCAAAACAGCACGCGCAGGTCCGGCGCAATGACGTTTGGTATCGGCTTGCCGGCTGCCGCCCGGAGGTCTTCCTTGGTTGGCCGGACCTCATCTCTCGTTCGCATGCTTCGTCCCTCTGCCACAGTTGCGACCTTCGGGCAAAACGCGGACAGCATCTCTGAAAAAGCACTTCAATTTATCATGATAATTTGTAGTGCTGACTCGGGGCGAGCTTCGAGGCAAAAGGACGGATGAGCCGCTTGGAAAGCACGGGCCAAGGTGCGGAAGCTCCGCAAAGGAAAGGGCCGGTGGCTTCCGCCACCGGCCCTTCGACGCAACAGGCGAGACGCCTGTGCTATTCTCGTTGTCCAGGCTCAAGCATCGAAGTACAGGTTGAATTCGTGCGGATGCGGACGCAACCGCATGGCGTTCACCTCGTTGGCCATCTTGTACTCGATCCACGTGTCGATCACGTCCGGCGTGAACACGTCCCCCGCCAGCAGAAACTCGTGATCCTTCTGCAGATTGCCCAACGCCTCGTCCAGGCTCGCCGGCATGCTCGGCACGTCCTGCAACTCCTCCGGCGTCAACGCGTAGATATCTTTGTCGAGCGGCTCCCCCGGGCTCAGCCGCTTCTGGATCCCGTCCAACCCCGCCAGCATCATCGCCGCGAACGCCAGATACCCGTTCGCCGTCGGATCCGGAAACCGCACCTCCACCCGCTTCGCCTTCGGGCTCGGGCTGTACATCGGAATGCGGCACGCCGCGCTGCGGTTGCGGCTCGAATACGCCAGGTTCACCGGCGCCTCGAACCCCGGCACCAGCCGCCGGTAGCTGTTCGTCGTCGGGTTGGTGAACGCCGCCAGCGCCGGCGCGTGCTTGAGGATCCCCGCGATGTAGTGCATCCCCAGCTCACTGATCCCGCCGTACCCGTTACCCGCAAACAGCGGCTTCTCGCCCTTCCAGATGCTCTGGTGGCAGTGCATGCCGCTGCCGTTGTCCCCGAAAATCGGCTTCGGCATGAACGTCGCCGTCTTGCCGTGCTTGCGCGCTACGTTCTTCACAATGTACTTGTACCAGTTCAACGCGTCGGCCATCTTCACCAACGACATGAACCGCATGTCGATCTCCGCCTGCCCCGCCGTCGCCACCTCATGGTGCTGGCGCTCGATCCGGATCCCCACCGCTTCCATCGTCCGCGTCATCTCGGTGCGGATGTCCTGCTGCGAGTCG
>Ga0265332_10000767_pt1 | contig 19742 bp, 12 predicted proteins | sample 41926metaG_FD_202084 | JGI IMG/M metagenome (GOLD analysis project Ga0265332, IMG submission 202084) | Rhizosphere microbial communities from Carex aquatilis grown in University of Washington, Seatle, WA, United States - 4-19-26 metaG | ecosystem: Host-associated > Plants > Roots > Rhizosphere...
CCCATCATCGTGCCCATGACGCGCTCCCCCCAAGTGTTAGAATTCGGGCCGATACATCTTAGGTGAACCCCGATGGAATTTGCAGAACAGCTTCGCGTTGAAGTCCAGCGCTCCGTGGCGGCCTCCCTGGCCGAAGACATCGGCACCGGCGACCTCACCGCCCGCCTTATCCCGACCAATCGCACCGCTCGCGGCCGCGTGATCACCCGCGAAGATGCCGTGCTGTGCGGCACCGCGTGGTTCGACGCCGCCTTCACCGCGCTGGAACCCGACGCCTCGGTGATCTGGCATGCCCGCGACGGCGAGCGTATCAAGCCCGGCCAACTGCTGTGCGAAGTGGATGCCAGCGCCCGCGCACTGCTCACCGCCGAGCGCACCGCGCTGAACTTCGTTCAGCTGCTGTCCGGCACCGCGACCCTCACGTCCACCTTCGTGCAGGCTGTGGCCGGCACCCAGGCCAAGATCGTCGACACCCGCAAGACCCTGCCCGGCCTGCGCCTGGCGCAGAAGTACGCGGTCAAGGTCGGCGGCGGCACCAATCATCGCGTCGGCCTCTACGACGGCATCCTGATCAAGGAAAACCACATCATCGCTGCCGGCAGCATCAAGGCGGTGATCGAGCAGGCCCGCGCCATCGCCCCATCCAATGTGTTCATCGAAGTCGAAGTCGAGAACCTGGTCCAGCTCGAGGAAGCCCTCGTCGCAGGCGCCAAGATGATCCTCCTCGACAACATGACGCTCGACGAGATGCGCGACGCGGTCGGCATCAACAAGGGCCGCGCCGAACTGGAAGCCTCTGGCGGCGTCAACCTGGAGCGCGTGCGCGCCATCGCCGAAACCGGCGTGGACCGCATCTCCATCGGCAGCCTGACCAAGGACGTGCGTGCCATCGACCTGTCCCTGCGTCACGTCGAGGAATAAGCCGCAATCCATGCGGGCCCGGTCGGATGCCGGGCCTTTTTCATTTCAGGAATCGTGTCTCCGACCATGAACATCGAATTCGACGGTCCCACCTCCACCGCCAACGCGAACACCCTGCGCCAGGTCATCGAAGCCCTGCTGGAACGCATCCAGGACCGGGACGAGGAGCTAGACCTGTCCAGCCTGTCACGCATTCGCGTCGTCGACGACCTGCCCACAGCCGAGCGGCACTTCGGCGCCGCGCCGGTCGCCGACGAGCATCTGTCGCGCATCGTCGCCGACGAGGGCAAGCTGGCCCTGCTCTTCGATGGCAGCAAGCTGTGGCAGATCCTGTCCGGTGACGGCGCCGAGATCGCACGCCTGATCCACCACCTGCATAAGGAATGCTGGCGCCTGCACGATGCCCAGGCCACATTGGAAGCGGTAGCCGAAACCCCGCTGGCCAGAGCGCTGGCGCCCATCGTCAGCGCCATGTGGCAGGAATACCGCATCAACCGGCGCAGCGCCTGGTCGGTGCCGCCCGACGCCGACCTGCTGCTGAACCACCTGGCCGCGCTGCTGCAGGCCCTGCCGGACGGCATGCAGGAGGAAATCACACTGTACTTCGCCGACCAGGACCTGGACGGCCTGTTCGCCAAGAGCATGGGCCGCATCGCCCACCTGATGCAGGCCGTCGCCCATGTGCAGGGCTATCTGGACGGCCTCGACCAGCCGCTGTCAGCCATCAGCGCCGAAATGCACGAGCTGGTGTCCAAGTCCTTCCTGTCGCCGATCTGGGCCGCCACCGCCCAGCACCTGGCCGCCGGCCACGCCATCGGCCCCGGCGAACTGGCCGACATCCCGCTGCGCCGCGACCTGCAGGCCGCCTTTGCCAGCTTCGGCCTGCAGATCCGCGAGACCGACGACGGCAGCGACGTGTGGGTGGACGTGCAACCTCTGGCCAAGCCCGAAACCCTGCACTGAGCGGCCCGGCTCAGGACGCCTCCGCGAAGCAGGCCCGCTGGCGGCCGCCGCTCTTGGCCCGGTACATGGCCTTGTCGGCCATGGCGATGAGCTCCGTCGCACCGGTCGCATCATGGGGATAGCGGGACACACCGATGCTGCCGCCGGACTGCAAGGCCTGGCCCTTGTGCATGACGGGCTGGGCCAGCGCCCTCAGCGCTTTCTCGGCCAGGTGCGCAATCGCTTCAGGATCGTCGGCGCCGTCGAGCAGCATGATGAACTCGTCACCGCCCAGGCGGGCCACCGTATCGCTGGCCCGCACCAGTTGCTGCAGGCGCACCGCAGCAGCGCACAGCACCGCATCCCCGGCCGCGTGACCAAGGCTGTCGTTGATAGTCTTGAAGTTGTCCAGGTCAATGAACAACAGCGCCAGATGCCCGTCGTTGCGGCGCGCATGGGCCAGGGCCTGGTCGAGCCGGTCGAGGAACAGGCGCCGGTTCGGCAACCCCGTCAGGCTGTCATGGCTCGCCAGGCGGTCCAACGCCCGCTGCTTGTCTTCCAGGCTATCGAACTGGGCACGGATCTGCTGCTGCATGTCCTCAATGCTGCGCGCGAGCACACCGATCTCATCCTGCCTGGCGCTCGGCAGGCGTCCACTGGGCAGGCCGGGCGCATAGCCACGCACCGCCAGCACAATCTGGTGGAGCGGCCGGGTCAGCGCCCGCGCCAGCAGGAAGGCCAGCAGCACGGCAAGCGCACTGAAACCCACGACGATGCGCAGCGTTGCGCCCCCCAGACGGGCGCTCTGTTCAACCACCACAGCAAGCGGCTGGGACAAGCCCAGGATGAAATCGTCCTCGCTGTGCAGGCTAGTGAAATGCTGGCGCACGAAAGCGGCCACCACGGCCTCCCGCCCCGCTGGCCGGGACGTGGTCACCAGTTGCCCGGCCTGCTCTGTCCGCCCTGTCAGCAGAGCTTCGGTCGCCGGAAACTGTTCCTGCACGGAGGCCCGCTGCCCCCGATCGAAGGCAAACGCCTGGCCGGGGTCGGGATGAACCAGGAAATCGCCACGCCCGTTGCTCAGGTACAGCTGCAGACCGGGCGGCAGGTCGGCCGCCAACTGGGCAAACAGTCCGTTCAGATCCACGTTGATCACCACCAGGCCGAGGACCGGCCCGTCCGCCCGATCCCGGATCGGCGCAGCCACCTGTATTGACGGCTTGCCCTGCCCCGCATGGGCGCCGACTTCGTGGTTGATCTCCGCCCGCGAGACATACACAGCTCCCGCCGGCAGCTTCACCGTCTCGAAGACATACGGGTAATGCCCTTTTTCCTGCAGCTCATCCCCTTCGATACGCACCACGCCACTGACGTCCCGGTCGACACGGATCCTTTCCAGGCCATGGTCGGCAGCGTCGATGAGGCGCATCTGAAAATATTCAGGGTGAGTTTCCAGCATACGCTGGAAGAGCAGCGCCACATTGCGCTCACTGCTGATCTGCATAGCCGGGTCGGCACGCCGCAGCAGGCGTGCGGCCTGGGGATGCTCGGCGATCAGGCACACGTCACGGGCGGTGTTCTCGAGGCCGACCGTCAGCTGGCGTACCAGCACCCGCGTCGACGTGAGCAGGCGCTCTTCCGCCGCGGCCACCAGCATCGCGCGGCTCTCGGCGTAGCCGTAGTAGCCGGTCAGCCCGGCGGCCAGCACTCCGACGAGGGCCAGCGCAAGGCCCAGGCGTACCGCAATGCCCACCTTCATGGCGCCAGCACCCGTGTGGCCCGGTCGCCCGAGTGGATGCGCGCCCACAAGGCTTCCCGCCGGGGCGCATCCTCGACCGCCGCCAGCCAGACGATGCGGTCCGACGAAGTGCCCGCATCCGACTCGACCAGGGTGTTGGCCAGGCCCTGGCGACGGGCCAGCAGGCCGCTGGCCGTGTCGCCGAGCAGGTGGTCGATCCAGGCATGGACCAGATCGACGTCCCGGGCACCGCGGGTGACAGCCCAGCAATCGAGCCAGGCCAACGCACCTTCGCGGGGAATCACATAGCCCACGTCCGCGCCGGCGGCGCGCAGCATGTGCAACTGCTGCAAGCCGTAGTTGGCGAACATCAGCGCGACACGATGGCGCAGGAACAACTGCACCGACTCCTCGGGACGGTTGTAGAAGCCCAGCACGTTACGGCGCAGTTCGATCAGCTTGTGCACAGCCCGCGCCCACTCCGAACCCTGCAGACGAAATGGCGATGGAAAGCCGAGCGCCTGGGCGGCCAGCGAGAAACTGTGGGCACCACCGCTGTAGGCCAGCACCTTGCCCTTGTTGCGAGGCTCCCACAGCGCCGAAATGGACACGGGAGCTTCGGCAAACTGGCGGCGGTCGTAGATCAACCCCATCGTCGAATACGTGTAGGGAATCGCGTAGGCCTCAGCCCTGCCCTGGCGGACATGGACCAGTCCCGGGATATCAGCCAGCTTGCGGAAACGCGGCAACTGGCGGCGCGTGCCGGCGATCCGCGCCGGGTCCACGGGCTGGACCAGATCGGCAGCGATGTAGCGTTGCAGTTCGGCGGTATTGACGGCCATGACGTCGAAATCGCGCCCGCCGTTGGCGCTGACCTTCTGCCACAGGCTCTCGTCAGTATCGATCACCGTCAGCTCGACCCGCGCGCCGCTCTTCTGCTCGAAGCTGCGGACCACTTCCGCATCCGCATAGCCCGGCCAGGCGAGCACGCGCAATACGCCGGCCGCGTGGGCGCCCGCAGCGAAAACGCCGGACAGGATGAAGACCACCAGCCTCACGGGCGGCGCCAGACGGAGGGATACACCACGCAACTTCATCCAAAGGATGATACGCGTCACGCCCCGCGCCTCGGTGGCACTCCGTCACTCAAAATCCGTGCGGGAACGCCCAATACAGGCATCAACTCACAGCAACTGGCGCAGTCGTTCCAGCAGGCGCGGCAGTTCATTCTCCAGTTCGAGCAGCGCTGTTCGCGATGCCGCCGCGGCCCCTTCGGCAGCTCCCTTCAGCGGCGCCTCGACCGCAGCGGCGGCCTGCTGGATGCGCACCAGCCCCAGACTGGCCGCACTGCCCTTGAGGGAATGGGCGGCACGCTGGGCAGAATCCAGGTCGCCGGCATCCAGAGCCCCCCGGATGCGCACGACCTCCCCCTCATGGGTATCGACGAACATCGCCAGCAGACGCCGATAGGTGGCGAACTTCCCGCGCACAAGACTGAGGCCGAAAGCCAGATCCAGGCCATCGATGGCGGCCAGGGCCTCCCGCAGCGCCTGCTCCTTCCCGGCCGATACCGCCGCATCCCCCTGCTCGCCGTGGCCGACCACGGGCGCCGGGGCCCGGGGCGGCATCCAGTGGATCAACGCGGCAAACAGGCTGTCGGGGTCCACCGGCTTGGCGACGTGGTCATTCATGCCGGCACCCAGACAGGCACGCCGGTCCTCGTCGAAAGCGTTGGCCGTCATCGCCAGAATCGGCAGGGACGCGCACTGGGGCAGTTGGCGCAGCGCATGCGTGGCCTCCAGGCCATCCATATTCGGCATCTGCACATCCATCAGGACCAGATCGTAGGCATTGTGGGCGGCCTTTTGCAGTGCCTCCACGCCATCGTTGGCCACATCCACGCGCAGGCCGGTCTCTTCCAGCAGCGCGAGGGCCACTTCCTGGTTCACCGGGTTGTCTTCGGCCAGCAGGATGTAGCGGCCGCGCAGCGGCGACAGATCCATGGCCGCCGGCGCGGCCGGGCGCGAGGTCACACCGGAGAACACCTCGACGATGGCATCGTGCAGCATCGACGGTGTGACCGGTTTGCTCAACTGGGACTGGATACCCATCGTGTGCAGTTGCTCGACGGTCCACTCGCTGCTGTACGCGGTGGCCAGGATGATCTTTGCATCGGAACCGAGGGCCTGGATCTGGCGGCTCGTTTCGATGCCGTCCATGCCGGGCATCGCCCAGTCCATCAGGATCAGATTGAACGGGCTGCCACCCAGCTGCGCCTCGCGGGCCAGAGCCACCGCATGCTCACCGGAATCCGCCGTTGTCACCCGTACGGCGAACGCGTTGAGCATGTCCTCCAGCGCCGTGCGCGCGTCGGCATTGTCGTCCACCACCAGCACGTGCAGGGTCTCGTCGAGCCTCACCCGGCCGCGGGGGGCCGGCGCATCGGCAGCACGCTGCAGCGGCAGCTCGAACCAGAAAGTACTGCCCTTGCCGAATACGCTATCGACGCCGACACAGCCCCCCATCAATTCGACCAGGCGCTTGCTGATCGCCAGTCCAAGACCGGTGCCGCCGAACTTGCGGGTGGTCGACGCATCGGCCTGTGTGAAGGCCTGGAACAGGCGGTTACGCTGTTCTTCGCTGAGGCCGATGCCGGTGTCGCTGACTTCGAAGCGCACCATCACCGCGCTGGAATCCTCGCCCAGCAGCCGCGCCCGGAAGATCACGCAACCGGCATCGGTGAACTTGACCGCGTTGCTGGCGAAATTGACCAAGATCTGCCCGAGGTGCATCTGGTCACCGTGCAACATCGCCGGGATGGCCGGATCGATGCGGTTGATGACCTCCAGCCCCTTCTCGGCAGCCCGGTCGCAGATCAGATCGTTGAGGTTACGGAAGACCCGATCGAGCTCGAAATCGGCGTTCTCGATGGTCAGCTTGCCGGCCTCGATCTTCGAGAAATCGAGGATGTCGTTGATGATGCCCAGCAGATGGCGCGCCGCCTGGGAGATCTTGTCGAGTTGCTCGATCTGCCGCGAATCAACCGCCGAGCGGCGGATCAGGTGGGTCAGGCCGACAATCGCGTTCATCGGCGTGCGGATCTCGTGGCTCATGTTGGCAAGGAAGCTGCTCTTGAAACGGCTTGCCTCCTCCGCAGCCTCCTTGGCCACGGCCAGTTCACGGGTGCGCTGGTCCACCAGATCCTCAAGATGCAACTGGATGTCCCGCAGTTCATGGGTGCGCTGGTCGAACATACCGGCCAGCTCTTCCAGCTCGTCGTGGGTACCCAGCGGTGCGCAATGGCGCTCCGGGCTGCCGTCGGCGGCGGCCACCCGCTCCCGCAGCAGCACGATGGGGCGCGACACCGAGAAGCCGATCCAGTAGGCGATCGCGATCGCCACCAGGGTCAGGATCAGGCCCAGCAGCGCCACGTCGCCGATGGCACTGAAGGCTGGTGCCAGATAGTGCTGGCGCGGCGCCGATACTTCAAGTTGCAGCCCGAGGCCATCGAGAAAGCTGCGGCTGTTGTCATTGACGGACTTCCGCGCGATCAGCAGGTCGCTGACATCGGAGGCAGGATGCTCGAAAAGGGTCTGCTCAGCCACCAGCAGGCGATGGCCCAGCAGCGGATCAGCAGGCAGCACGCGGCGGGCCACCGCCCCCAGGTCGTACACCACCACCAGCACCCCTTGCGTCGTGCTGTAGTAGGTCACCGGCACGAAAACGACCCAGTGCCCTTGGCTGCGATCGATCAGGTAGCTGACCACACCATTGGCCAGCGCGCTGCGCAGTTCGGACGAGGCCTCGTAGGTTGGCAGCGTATCCAGCGTCGAATACACCGGCTTGCCGTCGTAGCCGAGCAAGGCCACGGCGAAGACGTCACGCCCCTCGCGGAAGTTCTTGATCAGCTCCGGCAGGTAAGTCTCGCGCCCCTGGGCGTCGTTGAGGCCGTTCACCACCAGCGGGTTCCTGACCAGCACGTTGGCGCTTTCGAGCAGGTAGTCGAAGCGCTGCAGCAGCAGCCGGGCATCCTGGCGGGCCCTCTCCTCCAGTTCGTGGGTCAGGTTGGTGGTAATTGCCGAATGCAAGCGGAAACCCACCGTGGTCGCCACGGTGACCATCGACAAGGCTACGAACAGCCCGAAGACCCAGGTGATCCGCCGACGGACACTGCGGGTGATGAAAGCCAGTTTCATTCTGCGGCCACGATACGGCCACGGGCGTCGAAACGCGCCAGGCGCAGTTGCCCGCGCTCCAGTGCATCGTGACGCGCCACGGTGAAAGGCGGGTTGTAGTCACGCAACACGCCGGGATAGGCATGCAGGGACTCCAGCGCGCTACGCACCGCAGCATGGTCGTCGCCCCCCGCCTGGCGGGCCGCCTTGGCCAGCATGTGGGTCAGCTCGTAGGCGTGCACGCTGGCGATCAGTGACGGCAGCATCTCGTCGCGCCCGAGGGCGTAACGTTCCCGGTAGTGCTGGAGAAACTTCCTGAAACGAGGATTCGTCGCAGCATCATCGAGCAGGACGGATTGCACGAAACGCAGGTCCACCCGCTGCAACGCCCCCTGGGTCGTCTGCCAGAAATCGCCGCCGGTCAGCCCCACGTGGGCAAACACCGGCGGCGTTTTTTCCTGGCGTGCCATCGCCTGCACGATCTTTTGGCTCTCCACCGCATTGGCCACCAGTACTACCGCGCCAGCCTCGCGGCCAGTGATGGCCCTCACCCGCGCTTCGGTCCCCGCATCGCCCACATTGAACCACTCGATCTCCACGCGGCCGGCCGGCAGCTTTTCGATGATGGGCTTGAGCACCTCGTCGTTGCTGCGCCCCCAGGCAGAGCGTTCGAGCAGCACAACCACCCGACCGCCAACGCGCAGTGCGTGCTCCAGCAGAAAGGGAGCCGCCAAACTGTCGCTGACCGAAACACGGAAGGTGTAGTTCGGGCGATGCCCGTGCTCGACCAGGCCGCGCCCGGTTCCCCACGGAATCAGGAAAGGGATCTGCAGGCGATGGATGTCCTCCAGCTCGTCTGCGATGACGGCTGTCTGCACACCGCCGACAACGGCCAATAGTGACGGCATGGCTGCGAAACGGGCGAGGTTCTGCCGCCCCACCTGCGCATTGGTAGCGTGATCCAGACCGACCACCCGCAGCGGCACGCCCCGGATGCCACCGTCCGCGTTGATCTCCTCGACGGCCAGTTGCACCCCCCGGTAGATGGCCCCGCCGCCCTGGGCGCTGCGCATCGAGAAATCCGCATCGATGCCAACCACCAGCGGCGGACGCCGCGCACCAGCCGCCGCCTGGGCGCCCTCCTGCCGCTGGTGGCGCAGTTCCTCGGTCTTGACCAGCAGGTCATAACCCACGTCGAAGCCAAACTTGTCGGCAATCGGCGCCAGTGCCTTGCGAAAGGCCTCGCGCTCCTCCGGAGTCAGAGTATGGATCTCGACACCAGCAGCCCGGACAGTCTCGATGAACTGGGCCTCGCGGCGGGACGTTTCCTCGCGTTCCCACACCGTGAGCGTCTGGGCATTTCGCCGGATGACCTCACGCATCTCTGGCGACAGCGATTCGAACACCGTCTTGCTGGCCGAGAACACGTAAGCCAGATAGGCATGGTTGCTGAGGGTCAGGTACTTCTGCACCTCGTGGAAACGCATTCCGACAATGGCGACCAGCGGGTTTTCCTCGCCGTCCACCGCACCATCGGCCAGCGCCTTGTAGGTAGCGTGAAAATCGATCGGGATGGCCTGGGCACCGAGCACCTCGAACTGGTCGGCGATGATGCGGCTCTTCATCGTCCGGATGCGCAGCTTCGCAAAATCCTGCGGGCGGCGGATCGGCGTGTTGGCGGTGAATTGCTTGAAACCGTTTTCCCAGAACGCCAGGCCGACCAGATCGATCCCGTTGAGCTTGGACAGCAGCATGCGGCCCGGTTCGCTGTCGAGCATCGCGTACAGTTCTTCCCGGCTCGTGAAGTAGAACGGCAGGTCGGCGTACTGCATGGCCGGAATGGCCGAACTGAGCTTGGCAGTGGGCGTCAGCACCAGATCGAGCTTGCCGCTGCGCGCCATTTCCAGCATTTGGTCGTCGCTACCCAGCTGCTGGTCGGGAAACACCGTAACCTTCAGCTTGCCCTTGCTCTGCTCGCCGACCTGTTCGGCAAAACGCAGCGCCGCGGCGTGCAGCGCGCTGCCGGCGGCGATATTCAATCCCAGGCGCAGCTCACGCACATCGCTGGCCGTAGCACCGGGGCCCGCCGTACCATTGGACGCCTCCGGCCGCTCCCCGCGCGGGCCGACCCACCACAGCACCAGCAACACACCGATCACCACGAAAACAGCCAGTGACAGCACACGAATCGGGTGTTTGCTCATCAGTTTTTCTATTCAGGCTTGATGGCCAATGATATACCGATCGAAACCCCTTGTAGTGGCATGGTCTTGACTCGAACCTTCGATCAACTGCCGCAGACTCGGTCGGACAGGCGAACGACGGAGCCGCCGTACCCGTACTCAATAATGCGGCGGAATCTCGTCACGCAGGTCGTGAGCCTCCGCCGTCGGCGTAGGCGATTGCATCTGCTGGTAGAGCAGGCGGATCTGGCGTTGCAGCGCATCGATCTGCTCCTGCTGGCGGTGGACGGTCATATTGAGACTGTCCACCAGGTCTTCGGTGAGGGCGAGCTTGATCTCGATCTCGGTCAGTCGGGATTCCATGGCGTCCCCTTCGGCGGGCTGTGGTCGGAGACGGATTGTCCCCGAAGATCACGACGAACGTCGAGATGCTATCGCGCAAGACTTGATCACTCGGCTCAGGCATAGCCGTCGTAGGAACTGCAGGGCCCTCCAGCGGGGAAATTCATACTTGAGAACATTTCTCAAATGCAGTAAAAACAATGAAGACTCACGCTGAGGCCATGTACGGAGAATTTCTCCGTACCATCCAGGTGAATTCTCCACCAAGCTAGTGATCCAACATGCAGGCACCGGAAAAAATCATCGCATTACAGATTTCGTCCCAAGTCAGCCGTATTGACGCCGGAATGTACATCTTTCGCTACAGTCTCGATGCCCAAAGCACCTCCAAGGTCTGCATCAGCCTGAGTCCGACCCCACTCGGCGACGGAGTGATCGACTTCTTTCCGTCCGAGGGCGTTCGCGACAACACGCTCGCCTCACCCAGCGACTGTATCGTGGCCCGAGTAAAGGGTGGCCCGGCAAACATACTGGTCACAACCTTCAGGTCCGAAGACGATACCAGCAACGTCCATTTGCGCATGGACCGCATCTCAACGGCCCCCTCCCCCGCACCAGCCAGACCGACCGCCACTTCACAGACGCAACTGGAACTGCTCGGCCATATCGAAACGCAAGGTGACGTCATCTCCCACAATACCTGGCTGGGGGATCCGACGACCCGCCTGCGTCTCGAAGGCTTCTCGATCAACTGGCCGAACGCACCTAGCGGCATGACCCTGGCCTATTCATGCCGTACCGGGGCCGACGGTGAGCGCTATATGGGCGTCCCCGGCCAATTCATCGGCAGCCGCGGCAAAGGCAAACCGATCACGCTGGTCACGTTCGCCCTCACCGGGCCACGCTCGGCCGATTTCGAGCTGAGCGGCAAGGCAGTCTTCGCCGGCGAAGCCCCGCTCGCCATTGCATCAGGCAAGGTACTTTCAGGCCCCACTGGAACGGAACATCTCGTGGCACTACAACTCGAGATCACCCCAAAGTCCGTTGCAGCCTCGCCGTGGAATGACCACCCCAGCCTGCAGGTCTTCCGCAAGCCATAAAGTACCCGGCCGGGGGGGCCATAACAGCCGTACGATCCAGCAAGGAATCTGGCTGCAAACCATCCCGGACACGCCGGATTCGCAGCCTCAATGGGCCCGCCGCACACGACCGCCCCCTCGCCCCTTGCAGCACGTAACGCAACATGAAGATCACCTACGACCACCTTGCAAGCCTCATCCCAGGCCTGAATCAGGATCAGCCAAAAACCCTGCTTCACATCGGCTGCGGCAAAGCCGACAGGACACGCCTGCCGGAGTGCTTTCAGGACAGTCGCTGGCAGGAAATCAGACTGGACATCGACCCCGCCGTCCAGCCAGACATCATTTCCAGCATCACCGAAATGCCTGCCGTCGAAACCGGCAGCATGGACGCCATCTGGTCATCGCACAATCTGGAGCACTTGGAAGACTTCCAAGTCCCTCAAGCCCTGGCCGAGATCCGGCGAGCACTCAAAGCAGGCGGTTTTGCGCTGATCACGCTCCCTAACCTCGAGCGGATCGCTCAACTAATCGTCGAAGGGAAGATCGACGAGACTATTTATGTATCTCCAGCCGGTCCGATTACGCCACTGGACATGTTGTTTGGCCATCAGGCCTCGATCGCGCGTGGTAATCAATACATGGCACACAGGACGGGCTTCACCGCAAAGCGCCTCGGCATGCATCTGATCGACGCCGGCTTTGCCGAAGTGAGGATTATCACTCCCCCAGAGGGAGACCTATGGGCACTCGCTATGCTCTGACCCCACGACGGGGTAGCAAACAAATACCCATTCATCTGCCGCACAACCATTGAATTCAATATTGCAGGAATAGAGAAGGTCAGGAATCAATCGTTGCCGCACGCCGACCATCCCCCGTGTGTCATCACATGATTACTTAACCGTCCAGCCCTTATGCCAAACAAACGCTCCACACCGCTGGCCGCCTTATTCCCGCAAAATCCTTGCCCTAAGGCTGCGCAAGCATATTCACAGCCGATAGCTGCGCTCGCCGTGGATGGGATCAGCGAGTTCTACGCGCTGCAACTTGCCATCTGGCAGCTCCGCGACCAGGATTTGCAGCAGTGTTTTCCATTGGAGACGATGGAAGGACGGGTCGGTTTTTTAGCCTGGTGCGTCGGTAGCGGCGGACAGGAGTACCAAGCGCTACGCAAACTGACGCCCTTCTGGAATAACCTGGCCCAACCCGCTGCGCTGCCGTACAGCGAATGGGCGGGAGGAGTCTCGCGCTTCCTGCTACTCGCGATCAGACACCGTGCAGACCTCAACATCGACTTGGCACTGCCCGACGCGGACAGCCAGGCGGCGGCATTGGGTTGGATGTGGTGCACCGGAGGCTGGCGTGATTTTGCCCCTGAGCTCTTGCGCATCACAGCCCAGCAAGCGCGCTTTCTCCTTGACCAGGATGATCTGGTACAAAGCCGCTTCGCACAGCTCGTATACAGGCAACGTCCAGACCTGCAAACCGCATTCGATCTTTGCACAGACCATGGGCAAAGCGATTTTAGGGCTTGGCTGACCCAGCATGCTCAAACCGAGACTGCGCTACCCTTACTGCAGGATGCTCTGCACGACGCCGCCCAGGTGACACCTTCGCATCTCCCTGTCACTCCGTCAGCCCAATCCCCATTCGGCGTAAACCTCATCGGCTACGCCTTTGGCGAACTTGGCATCGGTGAAGACGTACGCATGGCCGCTCATGCATGCCACGCAGCGGGCATTCCCTTTTGCGTCATCAACTTTGCTCCTGGCAGCAACATCCGCCAGGAAGACCGCAGTATTGCGCACTGGGTAACCGATACCCCGCGTTACAGCATCAATATTGTCTGCCTGACTGCACTGGAGCACCTTCGGCTTTTCGTGGAACGCGGCTCAGAATTCTTCGCAGACCGCTACACCATCGGCTACTGGCCGTGGGAGCTGCAAGACTGGCCTGCCAACTGGGAGCATTGCTTCAACCTCATCGATGAAGCCTGGGCTTCGAGCCGCCATATCGAACAAGCCATGCGCCGCGTCAGCCCGGTACCGGTGCACTGGATGCCTATGGCCGTACGCCTGCCGGCAGAAGTCGACACCTCCGCGCCACCGCAACGCACCCGTTTCGACCTGCCGTCGGAGAAGACACTGTTCGTGTTTTCGTTCGACGGCAATTCCTTCATCCAGCGCAAGAACCCACTCGGCGTGCTTGAAGCATTCCTTCGTGCCTTCCCGGCTAGCGACGAGCGCAGCAACGACGTCGGACTGGTCATCAAGTGCATGCGCCCCGACCAGCACAACCATGCCTGGCAGCACATACAGGCCACAGCCCGGCACGACCCGCGCATCATCATCATTGACGCCATGCTCGACAAGGCCGAGGTGCTGGAACTGTATCGCGCTTGCGATTGTTTCGTCTCCCTGCACCGCGCCGAAGGCTTCGGCCGCGGCATTGCCGAAGCCCTGCTCTTGGGCCTGGAGGTCATCGCGACCGACTACGGCGGCAGCGTCGATTTCTGCCGCCCGGCTGGCGCCCACCTCGTACCCTCCCAACCGCGCCCGCTCAAGCCACAGGACTACGTGGAAGCCCGCGGCAATTACTGGGCCGAGCCCGACCTCGACGCTGCCGCCCAGGCCATGCGCCAAATCGCCATTTCCAAACAGGTAATGCTACCTGCCGCAAAGACTGCCGAAGCGCGCAAGCACATCCATTCCCAAAGTGTATTTTTCGCGCCCGACATCATCGGCACGCGCTATCGCCAACGCCTCACCACACTCCACGCCGCGCTGGCCCCCGCGACCTGCGCAGCCCAAACATCGCGCGCAACTCCCCCCTAGAGCCACGCCCATGAAAACTCTCTGCATCACCGGCATCGCCCACCCCACTCTGGACGCCATCACCCAGCTGCTTTTCGCCAGCGGCCTCGCCCCTGCGCGCCCCTCGCCGCGCAATGACGACATGGACATCGGCGCCTGGCACCAACGCGTGCTATCCCAGCACACCAACATCAGTACGGCCCCCCAGCTTGGCCGGCTATGGGAGCAGCTCGCGGCGGACATCTTCCTGGGCAATCTCGACGCGCCGATCTGGGGCTGGAACGACCCGCAGAGCCTGGCGCTGCTCGACTTCTGGCACCACTTCGACCCGCACCTCTACTTCGTCCTCGTCTGTATACCGCCCCAGCAAGCCCTGGCCCAGGCCATCGCCAGCCCGATCGACGACAGCACCCCGGATGAAGTCCTGCAGAGCTGGTACGCCGCCCACCAGACCATGCTGCGCTTCCACCTGCGCCACCCGGAACGCAGCCTGCTCGTCATGGCCGACGACACGCTCAACCACCCTGCACAACTAGTCGACACCCTGACCCACCAGTGGGAACTTCCGCTGCAGCCCAGCCATGGCACGACTGTTGAGCCCTCACACACCGACGCCGTGGCGGCCAACCTCGCTCACCAACTCCTGCAAGGGCGCAGCATCGAACCCGCCCTGCAACAAGAAATCCGCGCCAGCCTCACCCCTCTGTCCCAAGACTGCGAACTGGCGCCGGAAGCATTCAGTACCGATGACATCATCGCCGCCTACCGCCAACTCTGCGACCGGAGCAAAGAAGCTGAAGCCCTGGAAGGCGCACGCGCCGAACTCGCCACGACGCGCGCCACCCTCGACAAGCAAATCAAGCAAATCGCAGACCTTGCTAAGTCCTGCGACGAACTGGGCCAGCTCGCCAACGAGCGCAAAGCCCGGATCGACGCATTGAACCAAGACAAGAGCAGCCTCGCCGCTGACCTCAACGACGCCCGCGCAGAAGGTGAACTGCTGCTCGCTCAACTGCACCAAGTGCAGGAAGAACTCGAAAGCCGGTTCATCAAGGAACAGCAAACCGCCCAGCAGCTCACAACAACACACGCTGCGCTGGAAACCCTTACCCAAGACAAGGCCGCGCTCACCACCGCACGCGACGCCCTCAACAAACAAGTCGCCGACCTCACCAAGGCCCGCGACGAGCAGACCCGACTCACCAACGAGCACAAAACCCAGATCGACGCCCTGAACAAGGACAAGACCACCCTCGCCGCCGACCTCAGCGACGCCCGCGAAGAAGGTGAGCTCCTGCTTGCCCAACTGCACCAGGTCCAGGAAGAACTCGAGCACTACTTCCTCGAACACCAAAAACTCAAGCACGAACGCCAAGTCCAGGACGAACGCTGGCAGCGTATGCTGCAGCGCACCCCCAATTACTGTGACTTCGCCTCTGTCACCGCCAACCCGGCCGCGCAGCATAGCGCCCTCGACTGGCAGCTCGAAGAATTGGAAACCGCCGGCCGACACATCCCGCAGCTTGCCTGCCAGACGCTACTCATCAACGGCACCGCGGCCATCCGCATTCCGCGTAACGCCGGCCAGGCCCTGCTGCACTGGCCTGCCGACGACGACGCAACCGACCTACTGCTTGCCCCAGGCGTAGAGTCTGCACAGGCTCCCTTGGCACGCCTGGCCACCAGCGACCTCGTACTACTGGAGAACCTCGCAAGCGTATTCCAGCAGGCCCTTCAAACGCCTGCCGACCTGCAACTACCTGCCGACTTCCCGGCCACTGAGCTACAAACAGCCCTGTCTCAGCTCCCGCAGCAACTCGCCGCGCTGCCACCTGCGCTGCGCTACGACCGCGTAACACTCAAGAACAACCAGACCAATCCCGACTACGAACACCTCTGGTTCGTGCTCGACAACCTGTCACTCGGCACCCGGCGCCTGGCACAGTTCGAATTCCGCCTGTCGTGCGCCAACGTCGGCCCGCGCCGCTTCGGTACGCACCCCAAGCTGGAATTCCCGCAGCATGTGGGCCAAGCCCCGCTGCCCGGTTGGTTCGACGAAAGCTACGATGACCACGGCGCGAAGCTCGAACTGCGCTTCGCCCTGCCCGACGCAATGGACGTGCAGGTCTGGGGGCAACTCGGCGACGCCGATCGCCACTTCCTGCGCGCCCTCATCGACGCCCTGCCCGGTCTCCTCGCCACCCTGCAAGCCAGCGGTGTCCAAATCGGCCGCACCTGGCAAGACTGGCTCAAGCTCGCCGATGACAGCCGCCGCATCCTGACCCTGCGTGCTCCGCTTGAAGACGCCGTCGTTGCCTGAAGCAAACCTTGAGCACATGCACGCCGTTACACGCTGGCAGGACACCACCTCATGAACGCCCCCCTAAAACCCGCCGCTCCACACGCCACCCTCGCCTGCATTGAGATGGCCCACCGCCTCGCCCCACCACAGGCTGTCATCCATATTGGAGCAGGCCAAGGACATGGTGTGCTGCACCAATGGCAACATTGGCAAGTGAAGCACGCGCGCGTCATCGACGCCGACAACAGCCGTCTGCAGTGGTTGCACACGCTCATCGCCGCCCAGCCGGAGGGCGTCACTCCACCCGACTGGCAAGCGCTGGCCGCCGTAGTGGCAGACCACGATGGCGAAGTCGACTTCCACCACGTCAGCAACCCTGCCGAAGACGGCCTGCTGTCCGTCGGCGCCCTGCTAGGCCTGTGGCCCAACCTGCACGCCCTGCCACATCACCCACGCCCCGCCCGGCGCCTGGACACCCTGCTCGCCGAATATCCGCTGCCCAGGCACCTAGACAACTCGCCCGGCGCGCACCCCACCTGGCTCATCATCGACTGCCTGCCCGCGCTGCGTATCCTGCAAGGCGCCACGCGCACCCTGCCAACAGTGGGCGTCGTATGCCTGCGCGCCGTACTCGACCCCGCACGGCTCGACGACCCCGCGGCCGGCCTCGCCGCCGCCACCCACTTTCTGGCCGAACAAGGTTTCATGTGCGTGCACGTGGGCGAAACCAACCACCCTGCGGTGGGTGAAGCCCTCTTCCTGCGCGACGAAACAACCGCACTCCAGGCTGAACACCGCGCCCTGCAGCAACAGTTGGCCCAGTTCGCCCACTCTGTCGATCAACTCACGCACGCGCGCGATCAACATGCCCAGCTCGCCACAGATCGTCAGGCCCAGCTCGACACCCTGAGCCAGGCAAAGACTGCACTCACGGCGGAACGCGACACCCTCGCTCAGGAGAAGGCCACGCTCGCCACCGAGCGCGATGCACTTAATGCGCAAAAGGCGCAACTCACCCAAGCACTGGAAGCGGCCGAGCAAGCCAAAGCAGACGCGCTGGCCGCTCGCGAAGCCGAGGCCAAGGCGAAAACCGAAGCACTCGCTGCACGTGACGCCGAGACCCAGGCTAAAGCCGTCATGACCGCCGCACGCGACGAGCAGACCAAACTCGCCACGGAGCGCGCCACCCAGCTTGATGCACTGACCCAAGCCAAAGCGGCCGCCGATCAGCTCACCATCGATCGTCAGGCCCAGATCGACACCCTCACCAAGGAAAAGACTGCACTCACAGCCGAACGCGATGCCCTCGCCCAGGAGAAGGCCACGCTCACCACCGAGCGCGATGCACTTAATGCGCAAAAGGCGCAACTCACCCAAGCACTGGAAGCGGCCGAGCAAGCCAAAGCAGAAGCGCTGGCCGCTCGCGAAGCCGAGGCCAAGGCGAAAACCGAAGCACTCGCTGCACGTGACGCCGAGACCCAGGCTAAAGCCGTCATGACCGCCGCACGCGACGAGCAGACCAAACTCGCCACGGACCGCGCCACCCAGCTTGATACCCTGACCCAAGCCAAAGCGGCCGCTGACCAGCTCACCATCGATCGTCAGGCCCAGATCGACACCCTCGCCAAGGAAAAGACTGCACTCACAGCCGAACGCGATGCCCTCGCTCAGGAGAGGGCTACGCTCGCCACCGAGCACGATGCGCTAAACACGCAAAAGGCTCAACTCGCCCAAGCACTGGAAGCGGCCGAGCAAACCAAAGCAGAAGCACTAGCCGCTCGCGAAGCCGAGGCCAAGGCGAAAACCGAAGCACTGACCGCCCGTGACACCCTGCAAAAGCAAATAATCGAGCTGACAGCCTCTCGCGACGAGCAGGCCAAGCTGGCCACCGACCGCACAGCCCAGATCGAAGCGCTGAACAGGGCCAATGCCACCGCTGAAAAGCTCGCCGCCGACCGCCAAGCCCAGCTCGACACCCTCGCAAAGGAAAGATCCACGCTAACCAGCGAATGCGATGCTCTCACGCAAGCCATCACCGAGGGGCAGCACCGGCAGCAGTTGCTGGAAGAAGAAATGATCAAGGCCAACGCCCAACTCGAACTCATCAAGGACCTGCTGCTGCGGGAGCCGGGGCTGTAAGGGGCAGACATGCTACGAACGCTTAGCGCCCTTCTTGCCCGCTGGTTTGGCACTGCGCCAGTGGCGGATGCCCCGCCCCCTAAGGCTTCCTCCCAGCCTGCCGCGACCCCTCCCGCCTCGTCAGCCGAGCTCCACACCAGCCCCCCCCCTGCTCAACCCGTCGCCTACGACGAAAATCTGCTCGAACGCGCCCGCACGCAGTGGCAATTTGGCGACTGGAACAGCCTAGCCCAACTCGAACGCGACACCCTGCAGCACCATCCCGACCGCGCCAAGCTAGCGTTACTAGCGGCGGCGGGCCGTCTGCAAACCGATCGCGGCGACGAGGCCCGGCTTTACCTCCGCCTGGCCCAGGACTGGGGCGTAAGCAAAAAGCTGCTGGCGCAAATTCTGGCGGCCGGCGTGCACAACAGCTTGGGACGCGCCGCAGCTCTTGCCGGCAAACAGACAGCAGCCCTGCAGCACTTCAAATCAGCCATTGATGTCGGCACTCCTGGAGCAGCAACCCAGCTACTCCTCCAGGCCCGCACGGGCGAACAACTCCAACAGCTTGGCCTACATGGCGGTACTGCCCACCTCAACACCAATGCAGACCACGGCCCCGCCCTCAAGCTCACGCCCCTCGCAACACACATCGATACGCTCACCGATGCGCTGCAGGAACACAAAGCCGAACTCGACGCTCAGCTCAAAAAGCAGGCCGACGAACTCATCCGCGTGCGCAAATTTCTGGACAGCAGCCTGAAAAACGAAGTCAGCAACGCTGCCAAACAAATCGAAGCCTTCATGGGCCTTCAAAACTATTTCGCAACAGGCGAACTGCCCAGCGTTAACACCGAACGTCATAGCTGGCCTGTCAGCCCGGACTTTGCCATCTACCTAATCGAACTCATCGAACTCAACGACTACGACCTCATCATCGAGTTCGGTTCGGGCATCTCCACCGTCATCATCGCCAAAACACTCGCCAAAATGGCCAGTCGGAGGCAAGGCAAGCCCTCCGTCACGTTCGCCTCGTTCGACCACCTGGATCAGTACTATCAGCAGACCCGCGCCCACCTGCGGCAGGCTGGGCTGCTGGATACGGTACAACTCACCCTTGCGC
>Ga0265332_10000772_pt1 | contig 19710 bp, 13 predicted proteins | sample 41926metaG_FD_202084 | JGI IMG/M metagenome (GOLD analysis project Ga0265332, IMG submission 202084) | Rhizosphere microbial communities from Carex aquatilis grown in University of Washington, Seatle, WA, United States - 4-19-26 metaG | ecosystem: Host-associated > Plants > Roots > Rhizosphere...
TGGTGTTTGAAGTCGTCGATAACGCGATCGACGAGGCGCTCGCCGGTCATTGTGACGAGATAACGATCACCATCCATCCTGACAATTCCATCAGCGTCCAGGACAACGGGCGCGGCATTCCGACCGAGATAAAAAACGACGACGAGCAGAAGCGCAGCGCGGCTGAAATCGTCATGACCGAATTGCACGCCGGCGGAAAGTTCGACAACAACTCTTACAAGATTTCGGGCGGCCTGCATGGGGTCGGCGTCTCGGTCGTCAATGCGCTTTCGGAGTGGCTGCGATTGACCATACGCCGCGACGGCAAAAGCTACCAGATGGAGTTTCGCGACGGCGTGCCGGTGGCGCCGCTCAAAGAAACCGGCAAGACCGAAAAACGCGGCACCGAGGTGCATTTCCTCGCCAGCAAAGCCACCTTCATACTGATCGAGTATCACCACGACATCCTGGCAAAGCGGCTGCGCGAACTGTCGTTCCTGAATAACGGCGTAAAAATTGCGTTGATCGATCAACGCTCGGGCAAGCAGGAGAATTTCTCGTTTACGGGCGGCGTAAAAGGGTTCGTCGAGTACATGAACCGCAGCAAATCGGCGCTGCACCAGAAAATATTTTATGCCGAAGGCTCGAAAGAAGGCATTACGGTCGAAGTGGCGATGCAGTGGAACGATTCTTACGCGGAATCCGTGCAGTGCTTTACCAACAACATACCCCAACGCGATGGCGGCACGCATCTGACCGCGTTGCGCGCGGCGATGACGCGCACGCTCAACAGCTTTATCGAGCAGAACGAATTGGCCAAAAGGGCCAAGGTCGAGACCTCGGGTGACGATATGCGCGAAGGCCTGACCTGCGTGCTTTCGGTCAAAGTGCCGGAACCCAAGTTTTCTTCGCAAACCAAGGACAAGCTGGTATCGAGCGAGGTGCAGCCGGTCGTTCAGGAAATCATCTCGGCCAAGTTAAATGAGTTTTTGCTCGAAAGCCCGAATGACGCGAAGATGATCACGACCAAGATCATCGAAGCGGCGCGCGCGCGCGAGGCCGCGCGCAAAGCGCGCGAAATGACGCGCCGCAAAGGCGTGCTTGATTCGCTGGGCTTGCCGGGCAAGCTCGCAGATTGCCAGGAAAAAGACCCCGCCCAGTGCGAGCTTTATATCGTCGAGGGCGATTCGGCGGGCGGCTCGGCCAAGCAGGGCCGGGATCGCAAGTTCCAGGCGATCTTGCCGCTCAAAGGCAAAATTCTGAACGTCGAGAAAGCGCGCTTCGACAAACTCCTGTCGTCGCAGGAAATCACGACCCTGATCAACGTGTTGGGTTGCGGTTTCGGCAAGGACGAATACAACGCCGACAAACTGCGTTATCACCGCATCATTATCATGACAGACGCGGACGTGGACGGCTCCCATATCCGGACGTTGCTGCTGACTTTCTTTTACCGGCAGATGCCGGAACTGTTCGAGCGCGGCCACATTTATATTGCGCAACCCCCGCTCTACAAGGTCAAGCACGGCAAAAGCGAGCGCTATATCAAGGACGAACACGAGCTGAAAGAACATCTGCTCAAGCTCGCGTTGGACGATGCCGAGCTTTTTCCGGGCACTGATGCGCCGCCGTTGACCAAGGAATCGCTGGCCCAGGTGGCGAAACAGTACTTTCTGGCAGAGGCGGTGATCGATCGCCTGAGTAGACTGATCGATCCGGCGGTTTTGCAGGCGTTGCTCGTGAACCCGGACATCGATTTGGGCGACGAAAATGCCGCGGCGCAAAGCGCCGCGCGACTGACGGCCGCCCTGGTTGCCGAAGGCGTCAAAATCGAGCCGAGATACGACGAGAAAACCGAGCGCCATCTGCTCGTCATCAAACGCACCCAGCACGGCAACCTGCACCAAACGGCGCTCGACGCGGACTTCATCCAGAGTGGCGACTATGAGCAGATCAAGACAACGGCCCACGTGCTGCAAGGCCTGCTCGGCGCCGGCGCGTATGTGAAGCGCGGCGAGCATAAGCATCTGGTGAGCGACGTCAAGGACGCGCTCAACTGGCTGCTCGACGAGGTCAAGAAAAGCATGGGAATCCAGCGCTATAAAGGCCTGGGCGAAATGAACCCGTCCCAATTGTGGGAAACCACGATGGATCCCAAGGTTCGCAGGCTTCTGCGCGCGCAGATCGAGGATGCGATATCAGCGGACGAAATCTTTACGACGCTGATGGGGGATCTGGTGGAACCGCGCCGCGCCTTTATCGAAACCAATGCGCTAGGCGTGCGCAACCTGGACGTCTGAGCGGATCAGGCAGCGGCCTTCTTCGCTTTGGCCGGCGTTTTGGCCTTTGCCGCCTTGGGTTCGCGCGGGGCAAATTCGAAAGTGACTTTGCCGTCTTCGCCGCGCGTCAGAAATGCCGAGAACGGACGGCCTTTCTTGGAAATGAAGCGGTGCAACAGATCGCTCTTGCCGGTTGTCAGGAGCTTTTGCATTTGCTCGGTTTCAATCGGACGCTGCAGAATGATCTTACCTGAGCGAAAATCGCAGGTCCGCGAGGGGCCTGTCGCTTTCTCGCAGATATAGGCGACACCGCGGCTAAAAACGCGGCCGCCGCATTTGGGACACGCGCCGAGCGCTTCCTGGCCGGAAAAATCGACGGGCTCCGCATCCGCATCGGCGCCGCTCTGGCCGAAGTCAAACTCGGTTTTGAAATCGGGGCTCAGCTTGATTACGGCGATGAACGGTTTACCCATGCGGCTGCGAAAGCCTTGCAGCGGGCCCACGCTGCCTTTGGTGATGAGTTCTTCGACTTCAGCGGGCTCCAGCTGGCGGCCAGCGAGTATTTTCCATAATGCAAAGTCGCACTTCTGGCACTGGAATTTCTTGTAATTTTCCTTGACCACGCCGCCGCACTTCGGACATGGCGTCGTCAGCGTCGAGAAATCCCCGGGCACGGTGTCGCTCTCGTGTTCCTTGGTGTGCTTGACCATTCGACGCACCATGTCGGCGATTTCTCGCATGAATTTATCGCGCGACAGCTTGCCGTGTTCGATCTGGGCGAGCTTGTACTCCCATTCGCCGGTCAGCTCGGGCGAGCTTAACTCGGCGATCTCGAGCCCGCGCAGCAGGGTGATCAGCGAGAATGCCTTGGCTGTTGGCTGCAACTCGCGGCCGGTACGGTGCACGTAACGTTCGTAAATCAGCCCTTCGATGATGGTCGCCCGCGTGGCCGGCGTGCCGAGTCCCTTGGCCCGCATCGCATCGCGTAACTCTTCGTCTTCGATCAATTTGCCCGCGCCTTCCATGGCCGACAGTAACGTGGCTTCCGAGTAACGCGCCGGCGGTTTGGTTTGCAGCGCGGCGACGTTGATACCGGCGACCCGCGGCGATTCCTTCGCGACGACCGGCACCAGCGCCGGCGCATCGTCGGTCTCGGCTTCCTTGCCGTAGATCTGCAGCCAGCCCGCGTTCACCATGATCTTGCCCTCGCTCTTGAACGGCTCGTTCTCGACGCGGGTGATGCGGGTGGTGATCTGAAATTCGGCCGGCGGAAAAAATACGGCGAGAAACCGCTTGGTTACCAGATCGTATATCTTGGCCTCGGCCTCGGAGAGATGCTTCGGCACGATGGACGTGGGGATGATCGCGAAGTGGTCCGAGATTTTCGCGTTATTGAAAATCCGCTTGTTCGGGCGCACCCATTTGTTGGCGAGAATTTGTTTGACGAACGGCTGATAAGGTTTGTCGAGCTCCCGCATCGCCGCAGTGACCGTAGGCAGATAGTCTTCCGGCAACGCACGCGAATCGGTACGCGGATAGGTAAGCACCTTGTGCTTTTCGTACAAGGCCTGTGCGATCGACAATGTCGTTTTCGCGGAGAAGCCGAAACGCGCGTTGCCGTCGCGTTGCAGGCTGGTCAAGTCATACAACAACGGCGACTGCTGGGTGGTGGGTTTGCTTTCCTCTTCCACCACGCCGCTTTTTCCCGCGCACCTGGCTCGGACCGCGTCGGCGCGCGCCCGGTCCCACAGGCGCTCGGGCCGGATATCGCCGTCTTCGGATTTTTTGTCCCTGCTAAATTTTTCGTCGAACCAGCGACCAGTATATTCGCCGGCTTTGCAGGCGAATGTCGCGTGCACTTCAAAGTAGTCGCGCGATACGAATTTTTTGATCTTCTCTTCACGCTCGACCAGGATAGCGAGTGTTGGCGTTTGCACGCGGCCGACCGTCGTCAGATGAAATCCGCCCGACTTGGAATTGAAGGCGGTCATCGCCCGCGTGGCGTTGATGCCAACCAGCCAGTCGGCTTCGGAGCGGCAGACCGCCGCATCGGCGAGTGGTAGCATTTCCTTGTCGCTGCGCAAATGTGCGAAGCCGTCGCGGATTGAAGCCGGTGTCATCGATTGCAACCACAAGCGCTCAACCGGTTTCGTGGTTTTGGCGTAACTTGCGATGTAACGAAAAATCAGTTCACCCTCGCGTCCCGCGTCACAGGCATTGAGCAACGCGGTAACGTTCTTGAGTTTGATGAGTTTCATGAGGAGCTTCAGGCGCTCCTCTGATCTTTCGATCGGCAGCAAATCAAAGTGCGGCGGGACCACTGGCAGATTGGCGAGCGACCATTTTCCGCGCTTGACTTCTACGCCTTCCGGCGGAACGATGGTCAGCAAGTGACCGACCGCCGACGACAAGACGTAGTCGTCGCTTTCGAAATAATCACCGTGCCGCGTAAAGCCCCCGAGGACGCGCGCAATATCGTTCGCGACCGAAGGTTTTTCGGCGATGATGAGCTTCTTGCCTGCAGGCGCGGATTTTTTCGCGGCGACGGATTTCTTGACTGCAGTTGGTTTTTTGGTGGCCATCAGTGGTTTGTGCGTTAAGTCACGGCGCAAGGCCGGGCCGAGCGAGCGCAAGATAATAAGAACAAAAAGCGGACTAGGCAAGCACGTATTCACCACAAGCGCATGAAATAACGCACTGGTACGCGCGAAAAGGCGTCTAACGCACGCGCTGGTAGCGGCCGCCCGGCAAACTTTCGACGAGGCCTTTTAATTCGAGCGTGAGGAGCAGGCCGGCGGCGACATCGGCGCCGACCTGCGCGCGAGCGCATAAAACGTCGAGATCGCAGGGCGAGTGGCCCAAGTGGTTGAGTAATGACGCTTCGTCGCCGTCCAGCGCCGGCGATTCGCGCGTCCGGTTCGTGCGAGCAGGCAATCTGAGTTCGTCGAGAATGTCATTGGCATCGTCGACCAGTTTGGCGCCCTGTTTGATCAGCGCGTGGCATCCTTTGGCGAGCGGCGAATGGATGGAACCGGGCAACGCGAAAACCTCGCGTCCCTGCTCGTTGGCAAACCGCGCCGTGATCAGCGAACCGCTTTGCAACGCCGCTTCAACGACCAGACACCCGAGGCTCATGCCGCTGATCAGCCGGTTGCGGCGCGGAAAATTGGCGGCAAGTGGCGGGGTGCCGAGCGGATACTCGGATATGAGCGCGCCTTTTGCCGCGAGTTCATGGGCGAGGGTCTTGTTGCGCGCAGGATAGACGACGTCGAGGCCGGTGCCGACCAACGCAATGCTGCTGCCGGTGCCTGCGAGACCACCGCGATGCGCGGCGGCATCGATGCCGAGCGCAAGACCGCTGACGATGGTAATTCCCGCGGCACTCAACGCGCGCGCAAACTCGGTGGCGTTGTCGGAACCCTGGGTGGATGAATTGCGGCTGCCCACGATTGCCAGCGCCGGCTGATTCAACAGATCCAGACGACCTTTGACGTACAGCAACGGCGGCGGATCCGCGGTTTGCAACAACAGTTGCGGATAGTCGGCATCGCCGAGAGTGACGATATGGTTGTCCAACTCGGCGAGCCACTCGAGCGCTATATGGGCGCCTTCCGCGTTGCCGCCGCGCGCAATTTCGGTTGCGACCTCTGCGGCGACGAAATTTCGCAGCGCCGCGTGCGTCGCCGCAAGGATTCTCTCGGGCGACCCGAATTCGGTGAGCAGCGTGCGCAGCGTTATAGGACCGACACCGGGAATCAGCGCGAGGCGCAGCCAGTTGCCGGCTTCAGTGAGATCGGTCGTCGGCACGTAAGGAAGGTAACGCCGCTGGACCTCGGTGCGCAGAACTCAAGAATCGCAACGACGGTTTGCGCTTACGGGTTGGTCACGATGTCCAGTATGTTGACGGGCCTCGATGCGTTCATGACCAGCGCGTAGGATGCGCGGTCGAAGACCCGGAATACCAACAGTAAGCCATAACGCTCATCCGGGAGCGTGACGGTTGGAACATTCGTTTTGTCGTTCTTGAATTGAGCACCCGCCGGGCCGATGCGTCCGAAGATGGGAGAATTGCGGTCCCCGAGCGGTTCGTTATGGTAGTTCGTATTCGGATTCTTGTCGCTATACATCAGACCGGTGCGACCCCACAGCGCGCTTTCGCGCAACGTGAATGTCGGCGCGTTTAGATTGCGGTAAATGGCCAGAACATTGCCGACTTCAAGGCCATCGCGCGCGCCACGGTTAAGCGTGATGATCGCGTTGGGGCCGGTTTCAAAAAGCTGGTTGTAAAGCGCGATAATGCGGCCATCGATTTTTTTGCCGGGCGCATGCGGGGCATAGCCGTCCAGAGGAATGTCGCGCGGCGCGGGCAGCAGGTAATCGCCTGCGTAGATTTCCTGCCCTGCGCTAACGATGTCGATGGTGCTCACGTTGCCGAGTCGCTGAACCTTGGCTTCGCCTAGATAAACGGCGACGTAACCGAGCGTCTCGTTGCTGACGGGATCGATCAGCGGATTTCCCGGCCTGAATATCTGCCAATAAAGACCCTTGTCTTTGGTAAGCCCGGTCGCGTAGGCGACATCGCCGGCGCCAATCGTAACCCGGCTTTCCTGCGTCCGGACAATGCGTGGCGCATCGGCGAGCTGATTTTGCGCGATGACCAGCGGCTTGCTGAGGAAGGGTTCGATATCCGCCGTGGGTATCGTCGGAATCGGTTCGGGCGGGAGTTCGGATGTGCGGATTTCCGGGATAACCTTGACGGTCTCCGCGCGCAACAGCTTCAAGCGCATTTCCTCGGCCGACCGGTCAAGGACGATGACGTCGCCCGGATATATCCGGTTTGGATTTCGGATCTGTTCCTGGTTTGCTTTCCACAAGTCGTTCCATTTCCACGGATCTTTAAGGAAGCGCTTGGCGATGGCCCATAGCGTGTCGCCGCGGACGACGACATAGCGGTCTGGTGCGTCAACGGCGAGATCGTCAGTCGTGGCGGCGGGCGCCGATCCTGTATAACTACATAATATAATCAGCGATATAATCAGCTTCTTCATCGCACCCCCGTCTTATTTTGGCGGGCTCGGTTTGGTAGCAGCTCAAACCGGCCGAAAACGTCACATATTAGTTTAAATTGTGCCCGTAATTTGTTAAATTAGCAACACTTATGGCTTTACTGCCTATCCTGCAATACCCTGATCCAAAGCTTTACACCGTAGCCAGACCGGTCAGCGCGGTCAATGACGATATCCGTCAATTAATCAAAAACATGGCGGATACCATGTACGCTGCACCCGGGGTCGGGCTGGCGGCGACCCAGGTCGATGACCACCGGCGCGTAATCGTAATTGACATCTCGGAGATGCACGATCAGCTTCAGGTGTTTATCAACCCGGAAATTTTAAGTGCAAGCGGAACCGCCAAGTGCGAGGAGGGCTGCTTGTCGGTACCGGGTATTTTTGAAAAGGTCGCACGAGCCGAACGCATCAGCGTGCGCGCTCTGGATGCGCGAGGTCAACGTTTCACTCTCGACGCCGAAGGCTTGCTGGCGGTATGTATCCAACACGAGATCGATCACCTCGAGGGCAAGGTATTCGTCGATTATCTGTCGCGGCTCAAACAGCAGCGCATACTCGCCAGGCTCAAAAAACAAAAACGCGAGGTGATGTAATCGTCAATCGCGCCCATTTCGCAACATCCGCCGGCGTGCGTTCGAATGCGCGCATGATGGCGGCGCGGTCCCGATAGCGCGGAATTTCATGACGCTAATATTTGCGGGCACCCCGCCGTTTGCCGCGCTCGCTCTCGATGCGCTGGTCGCGGCGGGTTTCCGGATCGGCCTCGTGCTGACGCAACCCGACCGTCCCGCCGGGCGCGGTTTGCACATGCAACCCAGCGCCGTCAAAGTGTGCGCAGGCGGTCACGGTTTACCGATGGCACAGCCTGCGAACCTGAGGGAACACGAAATCCATGAAACGCTGCGGGCAGTTGGGGCGGACGCCATGGTCGTAGCCGCTTACGGACTGATCCTGCCGCCGATGGTATTGAACATTCCGCCGCGCGGCTGTCTGAATATTCACGCTTCATTACTGCCGCGGTGGCGCGGCGCCGCACCGATTCAGCGTGCGCTGCTCGCCGGCGATAAAGAGACGGGAATTACCATCATGCATATGGACGAAGGCCTCGATACCGGCCCCATCCTGCTCCAGGAGCGTATTGCGATCGCCGAAGACGACACAGCACAATCACTGCACGATAAACTGGCGCAACTTGGTGCGCACGCTATCGTGCGGGCGCTGCGCGCGCCGACGCCGGCGCGTGCGCAGGATGCGACGAACGCGATCTATGCCGCAAAAATCACCAAAGCTGAAGCAACGATTGATTGGTCGCGTAACGCCGTCGACATCTGTCGCCAGGTGCGCGCGTTCAATCCGGCGCCTGGCGCCGCGACAACATGGAGTGGAACACCGCTGAAAATCTGGAACGCGAAGTGGGTGGCGCATGGCCCGGCATCGCCGGCTACCGTCCTGGGTATTGACGCCGACGGTGTTATCGTCGCCGCCGGCAAGGATGCGGTCAAAATCACCGAACTGCAAAAAGCGGGCGCCAAACGCATGAACGCTGCCATGTTTCTCGGCGGCTCGACACTGGGCCTGGGTGCGCGGCTGGGGACTTGAAATTGCGACTATCATGACTACGTTAGTGACGCGGAATTTCATGCATAGCCGCGATAGGAAAATTCATGCTCGGTAACTGGTTCAAAACGACTTTGTTGATGTCGGCTGTCGTCGCGCTGTTCGGCATCGTCGGCGCGACGCTGGGCGGCGCCCAAGGCATGCTGATCGCCCTGCTGCTCGGCGGCGGGATGAATTTCTTCGCGTACTGGTTCTCCGACAAAATGGTGCTGAGCATGTACGGGGCACGCGAAGTCGATGCGGCGAGCGCCCCGGAGTTCTATGGCGTCGTAAGGGAATTGGCCGGACGCGCGGGGTTGCCCATGCCCAAAGTGTACGTGATCGATGAGGCGCAGCCCAATGCGTTCGCCACCGGGCGCAATCCGGAGCACGCAGCCGTGGCGGCGACCACCGGAATTCTGCAGTTACTGACCGCGCGCGAATTGCGCGGGGTGATGGCGCACGAACTTGCGCACGTCAAACACCGCGACATTCTGACGTCGACGATAGCCGCCACCATGGCCGGCGCGATCTCTGCGATTGCGCATTTCGGATTTTTATTCGGCGGCCGCGGCGAAGACAGGCCGAATCCGGTCGTTGCGCTGATCGTGATGATACTGGCGCCCCTTGCCGCGATGCTTATCCAGTTTGCGATTTCGCGCGCGCGTGAATTTGGCGCGGATAGCGGTGGCGCCGAGATTTCCGGAGATCCGCAAGCGTTGGCGGCCGCTCTCGAAAAAATCGAGCGGTATGCCCAAGGTGTACCGATGGCGCCCGCCGAACAACATCCGGAAACTGCGCAAATGATGATCATCAATCCACTCTCCGGCAGCGGCATCGCGGGTTTGTTCAGCACGCATCCGGCAACCGCCGAGCGCATCGCCCGCCTGCTCGCGTTGGCGCGCTGAAGCCAGGCGCGCTGCGAGCCGTGCTAGATATCCAGCGGCTTGCGACCGCCACGGTCGCCACGGTCGCGGGCGGCCGCAATCTGAATTCCGCGCTGACCTCGTTGTGGCCGCGACACCCGCAGCTGACGGCGCAGCAGCGCTCCACGATCGCCGATTTGTGCTACGGCACGCTGCGTTTTGGCATCCAGCTAGAGGCGGTCCTCGTCCACCTGCTTGCCAAGCCTCTGCATGACGAAGCGTTGCGCTGGCTGTTGCTGGTCGCGCTGTATCAGCTGCAATACACGCGTGCCGCTCCATACGCGATCGTCGATCACGCGGTGCGCTGCGCGGCGGCTCTCGGCAAGCCGCAAGCCGGTGGATTGATCAACGCGGTATTGCGCAATTTTCTGCGCCAGCGCGAAGCGCTGCTGGCGAAAGCAGCGGTCAGCGACAGCGGACGTTTTGCATATCCGCACTGGTGGATCGACAAACTGCGCAAACAATATCCGCGTTATTTCGCGGACGTTCTCACCGCCGGCAATCTGCATCCGCCGTTGACGCTGCGCGTGAACCGCCGGCGCATTACGCGCGACGACTATCTTGCGCTGCTTGCGCAAAACGACATCAATGCTGTTGCGGTCGGCGCCGACGGCGTGACGCTATCTCGCGCGATGCCGGTCGAACGCTTGCCAGGCTTTGCCGACGGACTCGTTTCCGTGCAGGACGCCGCCGCGCAACAGGCAGCGCCACTACTCGATGCGCAGCCGGGCATGCGCGTGCTGGACGCCTGTGCCGCGCCGGGCGGCAAAACCACGCATTTGCTGGAAATCGCCGATCTCGCCCTGACAGCGATCGACCATGATTCCGCGCGGCTTGCGCGTGTGCAGCAGAATCTTTTGCGGCTGGGTTTGGGCGCTGCGTTACTGAGCGCTGACGTCAACGACATCGCGGCGTGGTGGGATGGCGCGTTGTTTGAGCGCATACTGGCCGATGTGCCGTGCAGCGCGTCGGGCGTCGTGCGCCGCCATCCGGATATCAAGTGGTTGCGCCGCGCAAGCGACGTCCCGCGTTTTGCAAAGCAGCAGCAGCTCATGCTCGACGGTCTGTGGCGATTGCTGGCTAGTGGTGGTAAATTGCTATATACAACGTGCTCGATTTTCCAGGAAGAGAACTCACTGCAGGTAGCCGATTTTCTCACGCGGCACGCCGATGCCAAACAGCTGCCATTATGCGGAGTGAAAACCTTGGACGGGACACCGGACGGCCAGTTGCTGCCTGATAACGAGCATGACGGTTTCTTTTACGCGCTGCTCCAGAAAATTTAGCAGGCTCGTCGCGTTCTTTGCGTGCGCGCTGGCGCTGGTTGTGTGCGTCACTGCGCGCGCCGAGGGCATCGAGGTGCGTAACGCCGCGCTCGCCGCCGGCGAAGAAGGTTATTTTCTCGAAGCCGACTTCGAGTTTGCACTCAACCCGACACTTGAGGACGCGCTCAACAAAGGCGTGCCGCTCTATTTCCTGCTCGAGTTCGAAGTCATGCGGCCGCGTTGGTACTGGCTGAATGAGAAAGTCCTCAATACCCAACAACAATACCGCCTCGCCTATAACGCGCTCACGCGCCAGTACCGGCTCGGCCTGGGCTCGCTCTTTCAGAATTTCGGCTCGCTGACCGAAGCGCTCGATTTCCTGTCGCGGGTGCGCCGCCGTCAGGTGCTCGAACCCGGTATGCTCAGCAAGGGCAGCACGTACGTGGCGGGCGTGCGGATGCGCCTCGACGTGTCGCAGTTGCCGAAGCCGTTTCAACTGAATGCGCTGGCATCGCGCGACTGGAACTTCGGTTCCGAGTGGCACCGCTGGAGCGTGACGCCGTGACGCCGCAGGTTTCGGGCGTCCGCTTCGGGCTCGGCGGCGGCGGGGTCAAATACCTGCTGAGCTTATGTGCAGTAGTCGGGGCAGTAACGCTTTATCTCCTGGCGACGGCGAGCGCGAACACTGCCTTGTTCGCCCAGCACTATCCGGTGTTGCTGGCATTGAACGGCGGCCTCGCCGTGTGTCTCGCGGGACTGCTCGCTTACCAGTTGTATACGCTGCGCCAGAAACTCAAGGCCGGGGTGTTCGGCGCCAAGCTCACGCTGCGCCTGGTGCTGCTCTTTGCGCTGGTGGCGGTGCTGCCGGGGGTGCTCGTGTACGGCGTGTCGGTGCAGTTTGTCGCGCGCAGCATCGAATCGTGGTTTGACGTGCGCGTTGAAAAAGCGCTGGAGGGCGGGTTGAACCTGGGGCGCACGACGCTCGACAACCTGCTCAAGGATTTGCGCAAAAAGGCCGACATCATGGCGTCGTCGTTGTCGACGCGGCCGGCGGCCGAACATTTGGCCGCCTTGAACACGTTGCGCGAGCAGGCGGGCGCGCAGGAGGCAACGTTGTTCACGCCGCGCGGCAAAGTCCTCGCTTACGCCGGTAACGAGCGCACGGGCCTGATGCCGGATTTGCCGGGGCCGAACGTGCTGCGTCAATTGCGCCAGCAACAGGTTTATAGCGCGGTCGAGGCAATCCCCGACAAAGGCTTGTATCTGCGCGTGCTGGTAGCCGTAAACACGATCAGCCTTTCCGAGGACATGCGAGTGCTGCAATTATTGCAGCGCGTGCCGGAGCAACTGGCGCTGGACGCCGAAATCGTGCAAACCGGCCAGCGCGAATATCAGGAACTGTTGCTCGCGCGCACGGGATTGAAGCGCCTGTACGGGCTCACCCTGACGCTGACCCTGCTGCTCGCGCTGCTCACGGCCTTGTCGCTTGCGTTCGTGTTGAGCGAGCGTTTGTCGGCGCCGCTGAGTTTTCTCGTCGAGGGCACGCGCGCCGTCGCCCAGGGCGACTTCAGTCAGCGCGAGACCGTGGCGAGCAGTGACGAACTCGGCGTGCTGACGCAGTCGTTTAATGCGATGCGGCAGCAACTGGCGGAGGCGCGCGCGACGGCCGAGCGTAACCAGGCGCAACTCACCGATGCGCATACCTACGTGCAAAGCATCCTCGCCAACCTGTCGGCGGGCGTCCTGGCGTTCGACGAGTCGCTGCGCCTGCGCTCTTTCAATCATAGCGCTTCCGCAATCCTCGACGCGGACTTCGCCCAGTTGGGTGGCATCGAGCTCGCGCGCTGGCACGAGCGCGTCCCGGCATTGAAAGAACTCGCCGCCGACGTCGACGCGGCGTTTCGCGCAGGCGCCGGAAACGAATGGTCGAAGCAAATTGAGCGTGCCGGCAAGGGCGGCAATCAAATGCTGCTGCTGCGCGGCACCCGGTTGCCCGCCGGCAGCGGTACCGGTTTCGTGGTCGTGTTCGACGACATTACCCACGTACTGCAGGCACAGCGCGATGCCGCATGGACCGAAGTAGCGCGCCGCCTCGCGCATGAAATCAAGAATCCGCTCACGCCGATCCAGCTGTCGGCGGAACGTCTGCAGCACAAGCTCGCGGCCAAGCTCGGGCTCGCCGACGCCGATATGTTGCAGCGCTCGACGCAGACTATCGTCAATCAGGTGAGCGCCCTGAAGAACATGGTCGAGGCGTTCCGCCAATATGCGCGTATGCCCGAGCCTACGCGGCAGGAACTCGATTTCAATGACCTGGTGCGCGAAGTGTTGATGTTGTACGAGTCGCTCGCGGGGCGTTTGCAGGTCGAACTCGCGCCCGATCTGCCGCGCATCGTCGGCGATTCCGCGCAGCTGCGCCAAGTCATACACAACCTCTTGCAAAATGCCGAGGACGCGCTCGCCGGCGTCGAAAACCCGCGCATCGTTGTGCGTACCCAGCCGCTGGCCGGCGGCCTGTGCGTGACGATCTCGGACAACGGCAGTGGTTTTCCGCATGAACTCATGCAGCGCGCGTTCGAACCGTACGTGACGACCAAGCCGAAAGGCACCGGGCTGGGTCTCGTGATCGTGAAAAAAATCATTGAAGAGCACGGCGGCAGCGTGGAAATTGCAAACGTGTCGCCGCACGGCGCGCGGGTCACGCTGAACTTTCCCGCCGCGGCGGTTCAAGCCGCGGCGGTCAAAACCGCGGCGCGCGCGTGAAACTAAACTGAGCGAATCTGAGCTGGAATGGAGCTATGCAGCAAATCTTAGTGGTCGATGACGAAGTCGGGATCCGCGAACTTTTGTCGGAGATCCTGCGCGATGAAGGCTACCAGGTGCGGCTCGCCGAAAACGCGGGCCAGGCGCGCGCACAACGCGCTCAGGGCCGGCCCGACCTGGTCTTGCTCGATATCTGGATGCCGGATACCGACGGCATCACTTTGTTGAAGGAATGGGCGAGCGCAGGACTGCTCACTATGCCGGTCGTGATGATGTCGGGCCACGGCACGATCGACACTGCGGTTGAAGCCACGCGCATCGGCGCCTATGATTTTCTCGAAAAGCCGATCGCCCTGCAAAAACTGCTCGCGACAGTCGGCCGCGCATTGAAGCGCGGCGAGCCGCAGGCCAAGCCGATGTTGATGCTGGCGACGCTGGGGCGCGCGGCGATTGTGACCGAACTCAAGCAGCGGCTTGAACGGGTTGCCAACCTGAAGTCGCCGCTCATGATGGTGGCCGAGCCCGGCAGCGGCGCTGAACTCTGCGCACGATTCGTGCATCAGCCCAACCCGCTGCCCGGTAAGCCCAATGCGCCGTGGGTCGAACCGGAAAATCTCGCGGTTCTCGCAGAAACGCCGCTCGATTTATTGAACCGGGCGCGCGAGGGAACGTTGTTCTTGCCCGAAGTCGGCGATTTGAACCGCGTGGAACAGAAGGGACTGCTGCTGGTCGCTGCCAAGCTCGAGAAATACAACACGCGGCTGATTTGCGCGACGTCGCGTGCGTTGCCCGAACTCGTTGCGCAAGGCGCCTTCGATGCGAAGCTCTATGGCATCATCGCCGCGGTGACGGTGAACGTGCCGAGCCTGCGCCAACACCGCGAGGACATTCCGGATCTCGCCAATCTGTTTCTGCTGCGCGGCATCGAGGCGAAAGAAACGCCGGCGCGGCATTTCAGTACGGCGGCTTTGAACGCGTTGCGCAATTACGACTGGCCGGGCAATCTGAACCAGCTCGAAAGCGTCGTGCGCACGCTCGCTTTGACCACGGTGGCCGACGAAATCGGCGTCAACGACGTCAACCAGGCCCTGCCGAGCTACGGTGCGCCCCCGGCAGCGGCGCCGTCGGCCCTGCCGCTCGATCTGCCGTTGCGCGAAGCACGCGATGCTTTCGAGCGCGTTTATTTCGAGCACCATATCGCCAAGGAAGGCGGCAACATGAGCCGCGTCGCGGACAGCGTCGGGCTCGAACGCACGCATCTTTATCGTAAATTAAAACAACTGGGCATCAAGCTCGCGCGCCGCGCCGAAGAATAAGCCGCGAATGGTGCGAGACCTGCGCCGCCACGTAGCCAAAGGCCGCGGATTCTAAGATAATTGCGTCTCTCGCAAGTCTTCTGCTCTCCGCAAGGAAACTCTCGAATGGGCTCCCGCCTGGAACTTACGAACGCGATCCGCGCGCTTGCGATGGATGCCGTGCAGCAGGCTAATTCTGGCCACCCCGGCATGCCGATGGGCATGGCGGAAATAGCCGAAGTGTTGTGGCGCCGCCACCTGAAGCACAATCCCGCCGATCCGCACTGGGCCGACCGCGACCGGTTTGTGTTGTCGAACGGTCACGGTTCGATGCTGCTTTACGCAGTGTTGCACCTCACTGGTTACGATTTGTCGATCGAGGAAATCCGCCGCTTCCGGCAATTGCATTCGAAGACGCCCGGGCATCCCGAACTGGGCATGACTCCCGGCGTCGAAACCACGACCGGACCGCTCGGGCAGGGCATCAGCAACGCCGTCGGCATGGCGCTCGCGGAGAAACTGCTCGCGGCCGAATTCAATCGCGATGATCACGCGATCATCGACCATTATACGTACGTGTTTCTCGGCGACGGCTGCCTAATGGAGGGCATTTCGCATGAGGCCTGTTCGCTCGCGGGCACGCTGGGGTTGGGTAAGCTGATCGCGTTCTACGACGACAACGGCATCTCGATCGATGGCCCCGTGCAAGGCTGGTTTACCGACAACACGCCCAATCGCTTCGAGGCTTATGGCTGGCATGTCGTCCCCAATGTCGACGGCCATGATCCAGCGGCGATCGAAGCCGCGTTGAAAGCAGCGCAAGCGGTCGCTGATCGACCGAGCCTCATTTGCTGCAAAACGGTGATTGGCAAGGGCGCACCGCACCGTGCCGGTACTGCCAAGGCGCACGGCGAAGCTCTGGGCGCGGAAGAAGTTGCGGCGACGCGCGCGGGCATCGGCTGGCATTATCCGGCGTTCGAAATTCCAAAATCCGTTTACACGGAATGGGACCGGCGAGCGCAGGGTGCCACGGCGCAGAAGGAATGGGATGCGCGGTTTGCCGCCTATGCATCCGTTCATCCCGAACTCGCGCGCGAATTCAAGCGCCGCATGGCAGGCGATCTGCCTGCCAGCTTCGCCGCTACGCTGGCTGCGTCAGTCGACACGGCGAATGCCAAGGGCGAAACCGTCGCCACGCGCAAAGCTTCGCAGCTGGCGTTGACTCAGCTTGCACCCATCCTGCCGGAACTCATCGGCGGCTCGGCCGACTTGATGGGCAGTGTGTTCACAAATTGGCCGGGCAGCAAGGTTGTTTCACGCACCGTGGCCGGCAACATCGTGAATTTCGGCGTGCGCGAGTTTGCAATGGCGGCGATCACTAACGGCATTGCTCTGCACGGCGGTTATATTCCGGAAACGGGTACGTTTTTGACGTTTTCCGATTATTCGCGCAATGCGTTGCGCATGGCCGCGCTGATGAAATTGCGCAATATATTCGTGTTTACCCACGACTCGATTGGTCTCGGCGAAGACGGCCCGACCCATCAAGCCATCGAGCAGACTGCCAGCCTGCGGCTGATTCCCAATATGGCCGTCTGGCGGCCGTGCGACACGGTGGAATGCGCGGTCGCCTGGGGCGCAGCGCTGCAACGCAAGGTTGGGCCGACGACTTTCATCCTGTCGCGCCAGAACGTCGCATTTCAAAAACGCGATGCGAAACAGATCGCGGCAATCGCGCGCGGCGGCTACGTGCTGGCGGATGCCGAAGGCGGCAAGCCGCGCGCGGTGATCATCGCCACCGGCTCGGAAGTTCCGCTCGCGATGGCGGCGCGCGAAGCCCTGCAAAAAGAGGGCGTCAGCGTGCGCGTCGTGTCGATGCCTTGCACTTCGGCATTCGATGCGCAGGATGCGGTGTACCGCGCGTCGGTATTGCCGCACGGCATTCCGCGCGTCGCCGTCGAGGCCGGCGTCACCGATGGCTGGCGCAAGTACGTCGGAGCGGCGGACTCGCGCGCGGGTGCCGTCGTTGGCATCGATCGCTTCGGCGAATCGGCGCCCGCCGGCGAGCTGTTCAAATATTTCGGTTTCACCGTAGACAACGTGGTCTCGGTGGTAAAAGGTTTGCAATAAGGCATCGTCTGCATTAGCGCGACATTCTGGAGAAAGACATGACAATCAAGGTAGGCATCAATGGATTTGGACGAATCGGTCGGATGGTGTTCCGCGCAGCGGTGCAGCACTTTCCGGACATCGAGATCGTGGGAATCAACGATCTGCTCGAACCGGATTACCTGGCGTACATGCTGCGTTACGACTCAGTGCACGGCCGGTTCAAGGGTGACATCGGCGTGGATGGCAAAACTCTGGTTGTCAACGGCAAGCGCGTACGCCTAACCGCCGAAAAAGACCCTACGCAGCTGAAGTGGGGCGATGTCAGCGCCGATGTCGTCGTCGAATCGACGGGCCTTTTCCTGACCAAGGAAACCTGCGAGAAACATCTGGCGGCGGGCGCAAAGAAAGTGATCATGTCCGCGCCGTCCAAAGACGACACCCCGATGTTCGTGTTCGGCGTGAACGACAAGACGTACAAAGGACAGGCAATCATCTCGAACGCATCCTGCACCACGAACTGTCTGGCCCCGGTGGCGAAGGTGCTCAACGATACCTGGGGTATCAAGCGCGGTCTCATGACGACCGTGCACGCGGCGACGGCGACGCAAAAAACGGTGGACGGCCCCTCCAACAAGGATTGGCGCGGCGGCCGCGGCATCCTGGAAAACATTATTCCGTCGTCGACCGGCGCGGCCAAGGCCGTCGGCGTGGTGATTCCCGAACTCAACAAGAAACTGACCGGCATGTCGTTCCGCGTGCCGACGTCCGATGTTTCCGTCGTTGACCTCACCGTGGAACTCAACAAGCCGGCCACCTACGCGGAAATTTGCGCGAAGATGAAGGCGGAATCGCAAGGCGCCATGAAAGGCGTCCTCGGCTACACCGAGGAAAAGGTTGTGTCGACTGATTTCCGCGACGAAGTTTGCACGTCGGTGTTCGACGCGGAGGCAGGAATCGCACTCGACAGCACTTTCGTGAAAGTCGTTTCCTGGTACGACAATGAATGGGGCTATTCCTGCAAGGTGCTCGAAATGGTACGCGTGGTCGCGAAATAACGGCATCACCGGCGTTCCCCGTGAGCGTAATCAAGATGGAGGACGTGGACCTCGCTGGCAAGCGGGTGTTCATACGCGCGGATCTCAACGTCCCGCAGGACGACGCGGGAAAAATCACCGACGACACGCGGATCCGTGCGTCTGTGCCGGCGATCCAGTACGCGCTCCATGCGGGCGCGGCCGTCATGGTGACTTCGCATCTCGGCCGCCCGACCGAGGGTGAATTTGATCCGGCGGACTCACTGGACCCGATCGCGCAGCGCTTGAGCGAGTTGCTGAAAGTGCCGGTTCCACTCAAGCGCGACTGGATCGGCGGCGTCGACGTCAAGCCTGGCAACGTGGTGATGCTCGAGAACTGCCGATTCAACAAGGGTGAAAAGAAAAACGACGACGCGCTGGCGAAGAAGATGGCGGCATTGTGCGACGTCTATGTGAATGATGCGTTCGGCACCGCGCACCGCGCGGAGGCGACCACGCACGGTATCGCCAAGTTCGCCCCGATTGCGTGTGCGGGACCCTTGATGGCCGCCGAGCTCGACGCGCTCGGCAAAGCGTTGCGCGAGCCGGCGCATCCGCTGGTTGCAATCGTCGCAGGGTCCAAAGTCTCGACCAAGCTGACGATACTTAAATCGCTCGCGGAAAAAGTCGACCAGCTGATCGTAGGCGGCGGTATCGCCAATACATTCATGCTCGCCGTGGGCCAGCGGGTGGGCAAATCGCTCGCGGAGCCCGGCCTGATCGGCGAGGCGCAAGCTATTATCGATTACATGAAAGCGCGCAGCGCGCAGGTCCCGCTGCCGGTCGACGTGGTGGTGGCGGCCGAGCTGTCCGCGCGAGCACGCGCCAATCTCGTCGCCGCCGACGCGGTCGGTGCCGACGACATGATTCTCGATATTGGTCCGCAGACTGCGGAATTGCTGGCCGGGATGATTGTCCGGGCCGGTACCGTTATCTGGAACGGTCCGGTCGGTGTGTTCGAGTTCGACCAGTTCGGCGCGGGGACCGCGCGCATTGCGCGCGCAATTGCCGAGTCGAAAGCATTCTCGATCGCCGGCGGCGGCGACACGCTTGCCGCGATCGCCAAATACGGAATCGCCGACAAGGTTTCCTATATGTCGACCGGCGGCGGGGCATTCCTCGAATTCCTCGAAGGCAAGAAGCTGCCAGCCATTGAAATTCTCGAGCAGCGCGCCCGCAAAGTTTAAGCGCTGGATTTGAGGCCAGAAGCAATTCCGGTTACGCTGTCAGTCACTTTCCATCCTTGAAACGCGCGATCTCCTATGCCCCGCCGCACTAAAATCGTTGCCACGCTGGGCCCCGCGTCAAGCGACAAGAAGACGCTCGCCCGCATGATCGAGGCCGGGCTCGACG
>Ga0265332_10000774_pt1 | contig 19607 bp, 15 predicted proteins | sample 41926metaG_FD_202084 | JGI IMG/M metagenome (GOLD analysis project Ga0265332, IMG submission 202084) | Rhizosphere microbial communities from Carex aquatilis grown in University of Washington, Seatle, WA, United States - 4-19-26 metaG | ecosystem: Host-associated > Plants > Roots > Rhizosphere...
GCCGGGATGAGGTGGCCGATGATGATGTTCTCCTTGAGGCCGAGGAGGTTGTCCTTGGCTCCGCGGATCGCGGCATCGGTGAGCACGCGCGTCGTCTCCTGGAAGCTCGCCGCCGAGATGAACGACTGCGTGGTGAGCGACGCCTTGGTGATGCCGAGGAGGAGCGGCTCGCTCTGCGCGGGCTTGCTCTTCTTCTTCTTGGCGCGATCGTTCGCGTCGCGGAAGACCGCCTTGTCGACGTTCTCCCCTTCGAGGAACTCGGTCTCGCCCGAGTCCATGACGCGCACCTTCTGGAGCATCTGGCGCACGATCACGCCGATGTGCTTGTCGTTGATCTTCACGCCCTGCAGGCGGTACACCTCCTGCACTTCGTTGAGGAGGTATTCCTGCACGGCGCGCGGGCCCTTGATCCGCAGGATGTCGTGCGGGTTCACCGGCCCTTCGCTCAGTCGGTCACCGGCGCGCACGCGGTCGCCCTCGTGCACCCGGAGATGCTTGCCCGAGGCGACTTCGTACAGGTGCGCTTCGGTCTGCTCGTCGACCGTGCCGTCCGCCTTGCTCGGCGCGACGAAGATCTCGCGCTTGCCGCGCTTGATCTCGCCGAACCGCACGATGCCGTCGACTTCGGAGATCGTCGCCGGGTCCTTCGGACGGCGCGCTTCGAAGAGTTCGGCCACGCGCGGGAGACCGCCCGTGATGTCGCGGGTCTTGTACGCTTCGCGCGAGATCTTCGCGAGGATCGTGCCGGCGTGGATCTCGTCGCCGTTCTCCACGATGAGCTGCGCGCCCACCGGGATCACGAAGTCGCGCACGCGCTTCTCCTTGCCCGCCTTCGTGCTCCAGATCTCGATGTGCGGGTGGAGCTTCTTCTCGCGGTCTTCGATCACGACGCGCTGACGGAGGCCCGTCAGTTCGTCGAGCTCCTCGGACACCGACTCTTCCTCGACGAGGTCGACGAAACGCACTTCGCCGGCGACGTCGCTGATGATCGGGTTGGTGTACGGGTCCCACGTGAAGAGCACCTGCTCCTTCGCGACTTCCTCGCCGTCCTTCACGAGGAGGATCGCGCCGAGCGGCGACTGCAGGCGGGCCGTGATGGCCGCATTCTTGTCCTTCGAGGCGCGGATGAAGATCTCGCCTTCGTACGACGTCACGATCTGCGCGCCGTCGCTGTTCTCGACGTGCAGCAGGCGGTCACCGAACTCGATGATGCCGGCCACCTTCGACTTGCGGGCGGTGTTCTCGGCGATACGCGCCGCGGTGCCGCCGATGTGGAACGTGCGGAGCGTGAGCTGCGTGCCCGGCTCGCCGATCGACTGCGCGGCGATGATGCCGACCGCCTCGCCGATGTCGACCATGTCCATGGTGGCCAGGTTGCGGCCGTAGCACATGCGGCAGAGCCCGCGCTTGGCCTCGCAGGTGAGCACGGAGCGGATCTTGATCGACTCGATGCCCGACTCTTCGATGGCCTTCGCGGTCTCTTCACTGATCATCTGGCCGGCCTCGACGAGCAGGGCGCGGCGTCCGGATTCGTCGAGCAGCTGCGGATCCTCGACGTCCTCGGCCGACACGTTGCCGACGATGCGTTCGGCGAGCGGCTCGATGATGTCCTCGCCTTCCTTCAGCGCGGCCACCTCGAGTCCCATCACCGTGCCGCAATCCTCTTCCGTGATCGTCACGTCCTGCGCCACGTCGCAGAGACGACGCGTGAGATAGCCGGCGTCGGCCGTCTTGAGCGCCGTGTCAGCGAGACCCTTGCGGGCGCCGTGCGTCGACGAGAAGTACTCGAGCACCGAGAGGCCTTCACGGAAGTTCGACTTGATCGGGTTCTCGATGATCTCGCCGATGCCGCCGGTGAGCTTCTTCTGCGGCTTCGCCATCAGGCCGCGCATGCCGGCGAGCTGACGGATCTGGTCGCGCGAACCGCGCGAGCCCGAGTCGAACATCATGAACACCGGGTTGAACCCGTTCTGCGATTCGCGCATGCGCTTGACCATCGCCTCGGCGATGTCGTTGTTCGCGTGCGTCCAGGTGTCGATGACCTTGTTGTAGCGTTCGCCGTTCGTGATGTTGCCCGTCTGGTAGGCCTTCGTGAAGCGCTCGACGCGGGTCGTCGCTTCATCGAGCAGCCCCTGCTTCTCGGCCGGGATCTCGAGATCCTCGATGCCGATCGAGACGCCGCCACGGGTGGCGTTGCGGAAGCCGAAGTCCTTGAGCTTGTCGAGGAGCGCGACCGTCGTCGCCAGACCGGCGTGACGGTACGACTCGAAGACGATCTCGCCGAGGGCCTTCTTCTTCATGTCGCGGTTCTGGAACGGCAGCTCGTCGGGCACGATCTCGTTGAACATGACGCGCCCGGCCGTGGTCACTTCCCACGACTGCTTGCCGCCGCGCTGCACGAAGAACTTGATCGCCGAATGCGTGGTGAGATGGCCGAGGGCCATCGCCATCTCGACTTCGGTCGCCGAGCTGAACTGACGCAGCGCCTTGAGCGCCTTCGGATCCTTGAGCAGCTCCTCGAAGCCGATCGGCGCCTTCGTCGCGAAGTAGCAGCCGAGCACGATGTCCTGGCTGGGCTCCGCGACCGGGCGGCCGTCGGCCGGCTTGAGGATGTTGTTCGACGACAGCATGAGGACGCGTGCCTCGAGCTGCGCTTCATATGAGAGCGGCACGTGCACGGCCATCTGGTCACCGTCGAAGTCGGCGTTGAACGCCGCGCAGACGAGCGGGTGGATACGGATGGCCTTGCCCTCGACCAGCACCGGCTCGAACGCCTGGATGCCCAGGCGGTGGAGCGTCGGCGCGCGGTTGAGGAGCACCGGGTGGTCGCGGATGATCTCTTCGAGGATCTCGTACACCTCGGACGATTCGCGCTCCACGATCTTCTTGGCGCGCTTGACCGTCTCGGCGATGCCCTTCTCGACGAGCTTGTGGATGATGAAGGGCTTGAAGAGTTCCAGCGCCATCGCCTTGGGCAGACCGCACTGGTGCAGCTTCAGCTCGGGACCGACGACGATGACCGAACGGCCCGAGTAGTCCACGCGCTTGCCGAGCAGGTTCTGACGGAACCGGCCCTGCTTGCCCTTGAGCATGTCGGACAGCGACTTGAGCGGACGCTTGCCGCGGCCGCGGATCGCCTTCGAGCGGCGGCCGTTGTCGAACAGCGCGTCGACCGCTTCCTGCAGCATGCGCTTCTCGTTCCGGAGGATGACTTCCGGCGCGCGATGCACGATGAGCTTCTGGAGGCGGTTGTTGCGGTTGATGACGCGACGATAGAGATCGTTGAGATCGGACGTCGCGAAGCGCCCGCCGTCGAGCGGCACGAGCGGGCGGAGATCGGGCGGGATCACGGGGATCACGTCCATGATCATCCATTCCGGCTTGTTGCGCACGTCGGAGTGGTCGCCCGAGTTGCGGAAGGCGTCGACGATCTTGAGACGCTTCAGCATCTGCTTCTTCTTGTGCTGCGACGTCTCGGTGACGACCGAGGCGCGAAGTTCTTCCGCGACCTTGTCGATGTCGAGGCGCTTGAGGAGGTCGCGCACCGCGGGAGCGCCGATGTCGGCGTGGAACGCCGCGTCGCCCTCTTCCTTCGCCTTCATGCGGAGCGTGAGGTACTGCTCTTCGTCGAGGAGCTCGTTCGTGCGCACTTCCTGCTCGCCCGGCTCGATGACGACGTAGTTGGAATAGTAGATCACCTTCTCGAGGTCACGGAGCGTGAGGTCGAGGAGGTTGCCCATCGGGGACGGCAGGGTCTTGAAGAACCAGATGTGGGCGACGGGTACGGCGAGTTCGATGTGCCCCATGCGGTCGCGACGGACCTTGCTCAGGGTCACTTCGACGCCGCAGCGGTCGCAGATCACGCCGCGATAGCGGATGCGCTTGTACTTGCCGCAATGGCATTCCCAGTCCTTGACCGGACCGAAGATGCGCTCGCAGAAGAGGCCGTCCTTCTCCGGCTTGAACGACCGGTAGTTGATGGTCTCGGGCTTGGTGACCTCGCCCCACGACCACCACGACCGCAGGCCGGCCATCTCCAGGCGCTCGCGCTCCTTGGAGTCGCGGGGCCCGCGGATCTCCTCGGGCGACGCGATGCGGACCTGGATGTAATCGAACGCGGATGCGCGGGCGTCCCGCGCGTTACGGAAATCGATCATGAGTTATTCCTCGCCTGCGCTGAAGGGCAACCCGCTGTAACCACCCTCTGCGTTGGCATCCATCGTCACGTGAATCCCGAGGGCCTGCAACTCCTTCACCAGCACGTTGAACGACTCCGGCGTTCCCGGCTCGGGCAGGTTCTGCCCCTTCACGATCGCCTCGTACACGCGCGACCGGCCGTTCACGTCGTCCGACTTCACCGTGAGGATCTCCTGCAGCGTGTGCGCGGCGCCGTACGCCTCGAGCGCCCACACTTCCATCTCGCCGAAGCGCTGGCCGCCGAACTGCGCCTTGCCGGCGAGCGGCTGCTGCGTCACGAGCGAGTACGGTCCGATGCTCCGCGCGTGGATCTTGTCGTCGACCAGGTGCGAGAGCTTGAGCATGTACACGCTGCCCACCGTGACCGGCGACGAGAAGTTCTCGCCCGTGCGGCCGTCGCGGAGGTGGATCTTGCCCGTGGACGTCAGGCCGGCACGCTTCACGAGTTCGTGCGACGCCGCGTTGACGTCGGCCTCCGACTTCGGTCCGAGCATGCCGGCGAGCGCCGGCAGGCCCATCGACTGGAGCATCTCGGCGGCGCTCAGCGCCGCCTTCTTCTCCACTTCCTTGAGCGACTTCTTGATCTCCGTGCGGCGCGCCGCGGGGATCGTCTCGTCGTCCGCCGCCGCCTGGTGGAACGCGACGGCGTGCTTCAGGTCGGCGAGCTCCGCCTCGGCGAGTTCCTTCGCCGCCGACGCGATGTAGTCGCGCACGCGGTGGAAGAGCTCCTTCGTCTCGGCCGAGAGGCCGCGCTTGTTGAGGTCGTTCAGGTCCGCGTCGCGGAGCAGTTCGACCTTCTCCTCGCCGACTTCGGGGCGCAGTTCCGTGAGGAACGTGCGGATCTCCGCGTCGCTCACTTCGAGCATCGGCGTCTTGATGGCGAGCGCGTCGTGCGACCAGCGCAGCGACGCGAGGCGCATGAGGAGGCCGATCTCGCGCTCGTTGGCGCCCGAGAACACGGGCGTCTTGGCGTAGAAGCCGAGGATCTTCGCGGCCCACCCGAGGTGGGTCTCGAGGATCTGCCCGACGTTCATTCGGGACGGCACGCCGAGCGGGTTGAGGACGATGTCGACCGGCCGGCCATCCGGCAGGAACGGCATGTCTTCTTCCGGCACGATGCGCGCCACGATGCCCTTGTTGCCGTGACGGCCGGCCATCTTGTCGCCCACCGAGATCTTGCGCTTCTCGGCGAGGTAGACCTTCACGAGCTGGATGACGCCCGGCGGGAGTTCGTCGGGCTGGAGGATGCGGTCGATGCGCTCTTCCGCCTTCTCCTCGATCTTGCCCTTCACGTGGTTCGCGGCCTCGATGATCTCGCGCATCGCGTCGTTGACCTTCTTGTTCTCGACGCGGAACGTCTTGAGGTCGAGCGTCGCGAGGCGGATGCTCTCGAGCACCTCGGGCGTGAGCTTCGTGCCGGCCGGGATCGCCTCTTCGACGGTCCCCGACTTGAGCGCGAGCTGCACGACCTGCCCTTCGAGCATCTCCTTGAGTTCGGCGTCGCGGACGTCGTTGACGCGCACCTTCTCCTCACCCTCGAGGCGGCGCACTTCGCCGATCCGCTCGCCGCGGTCCTTCTCGACGACCTGGTCTTCGATGCGCGAGAAGATCTTCACGTCGATGACCACGCCTTCCATGCCCGGGCTCACCTTGAGCGACGAGTCCTTCACGTCCTTCGCCTTCTCGCCGAAGATCGCGGTCAGCAGCTTCTCTTCCGGCGACAGCTCCGTCTCGCCCTTCGGCGTGATCTTGCCGACGAGGATGTCGCCCGGGCGCACGTGCGCGCCGATGCGGACGATGCCGCGCTCGTCGAGGTCGACGAGCGAGTCTTCCGAGACGTTCGGGATCTCTCGCGTGATCTCTTCCTGCCCGCGCTTCGTGTCGCGCACGTGCAGTTCGAGCTCCTGGATGTGGATCGACGAGTAGACGTCGTCCTTCACGAGGCGCTCGGAGAGGATGATGGCGTCTTCGAAGTTGTGGCCGTACCAGCTCATGAACGCGACGAGCACGTTGGAGCCGAGGGCCAGCTGGCCATGCTCCGTCGCGGCGCCGTCGGCGAGCACGTCGCCGGCCTTCACCTTCTGCCCGAGCTTCACGATCGGGCGCTGGTTGATGGCCGTGTCCTGGTTGGTGCGCCAGTACTTCTTGATGCGGTAGCGGTCCTGCTGCGTGAGCCGCGCGAGCGGCTCGTCGGCACCCTTCTTGCCCTTCTCCGCCGGCCCGGCGTCGACGAGGATCTCGTCGGCCGTCACGCGCGTCACGATGCCCGCGCGCTTGGCGATGACCGTCGCGCCCGAATCGCGCGCCACGGTCTCTTCGAGGCCCGTGCCGACGAACGGCGTCTGCGGATTGAGCAGCGGCACCGACTGGCGCTGCATGTTCGAGCCCATCAGCGCGCGGTTGGCGTCGTCGTGCTCGAGGAACGGGATGAGCGCCGCGGCGATCGAGACGAGCTGCTCGGGCGCGACGTCCATGTAATCGATGCGGCCGGGCGAGACGAGCGGGAAGTCGCCCTGCTGGCGGCAGAGCACCAGTTCGTCGAGGAACGTGTTGTCCTCGCCGAGCGGCGCCGACGCCTGCGCGATGGTCGCTTCCTCTTCGCGGTTGGCGTCGAGCCAGGCGATCTCGTTCGTCACCTTGCCGTTCTTCACGACGCGGTACGGCGTCTCGATGAAGCCGAGGTCGTTGACGCGCGCGAAGCACGCCAGCGACGTGATGAGGCCGATGTTCGGACCTTCCGGCGTCTCGATCGGGCACATGCGCCCGTACTGCGAGTAGTGCACGTCGCGCACTTCGAAGCCGGCGCGCTCACGCGTGAGGCCGCCCGGTCCGAGCGCCGACAGGCGGCGCTTGTGCGTCAGCTCGGCGAGCGGGTTCGTCTGGTCCATGAACTGCGACAGCTGCGACGACCCGAAGAACGCTTGGATGACCGCCGAGACCGTGCGCGCGTTGACGAGGTCGTCGAGCGCGATCTTCTCGGTGTCCTGGTTGATGCTCATGCGCTCCTTGACCAGGCGCGCCATGCGCGAGAGGCCGACGGAGAACTGGTTGGCGATGAGCTCGCCCACCGAGCGGATGCGGCGGTTGCCCAGGTGGTCGATGTCGTCCACGTGCCCGCGCCCCTCGTGGAGTTCCACGAGGTAGCGGACGATCGCGACGAAGTCGTCCTTGGTGAGCACCGTGTGGCTCGCCGGCGTGTTGAGGCCGAGGCGCTGGTTGATCTTGTAGCGGCCGACGCGGCCGAGGTCGTAGCGCTTCGGGCTGAAGAAGAGGCGCTCGAGGGCCTGCTTCGCCGTCTCCTTGTTCGGCGCGTCGCCGGGCCGGAGGAGCGAGTAGATCTGCTTGAGCGCTTCGTCCTCGCCGTGCGTCGGGTCCTTGGCGAGCGTGTTCTTGATGAGCGTGCTCTCGGCGCGGCCGCTGGGCACGAAGCACTGGACCTTGATCAGGTTGTGCTTGCGGAGGCGCTTGGCGAGCGTCTCCTTGAGCGCCTGGCCGGCTTCGGCGACGACTTCGCCCGTCTCCGGGTCGATGGCGTCGACGGCGAGGACGCGCGGGATCGGGCGCTCCTGGCGCTCGATCGCCTCGAGCTCGTCGCGCACGTCGACGGTCGTGTAGCTGGCGAAGACCTTCACCGTGTCGATCTTCTGGCGGCGGAGGCGGTTGAAGACCTCTTCCGTGAGCTCGTCGCCCTGACGGACGAGGAGCACGTTCTCGGAGCGCTCGCGCTCGGCGCGGGCCTTCTTGGTCTTGGCCTTCGGCGCGTCTTCCGCCGTGGCCTCGCCGGGCAGCTCGATGTCCTCGGCGATGATCGCGCCGACGACTTCCCGGTTCTCGGCGCGCCCTTCGCGCTTGCGCGTCAGGTCGAGCTCGCGGACCGCGAAGAAGAGGCGGAGGATGTCCGCGTTGTTCCCGAAGCCGAAGGCGCGGAGGAGCGCGGTGGCCGGGAACTTCTTCTTCTTGTCGATGTGGACGTAGATGACGTCGTGGATGTCGACGGTGAACTCGACCCACGAGCCGCGGAACGGGATGATGCGCGCCGAGATGAGGCGCTGGCCGTTCGGGTGGGTCGACTCCTCGAACACGACGCCCGGGGAGCGGTGGAGCTGGCTCACGATCACGCGTTCGGCGCCGTTGATGACGAAGGTGCCGAGCGGCGTGAGGAGCGGGAGCTCACCGAGATAGACTTCCTTCTCGATCTGGTTCTTGACGCGCTTCTTGCCGTCGGCCGCGTTCTCCTCGTACACCGTGAGGGTCAGCGTGGCCTTGAGCGGCGCCGAATACGTCATGTCGCGCTCGATGCACTCGCCGACCGTGTACTTCGGTTCGCCGAGCGTGTAGCGCTTGAAGTCGAGCGAGAAATTCTCGTGGACGTCGGTGATCGGGAACAGGTCTTTGAAGACCCGCTCGAGGCCGACGTCTTCGCGATCGTGCGCGGCGGCGTCGAGCTGGAGCAGCGACTCGAACGCGCGCGTCTGGATGTCGAGCAGGTGGGGCATGCCCATGCCGTGCTCGAGCTTTCCGAAGGAAATCTGTTTGATCATATCAACCCGGGTTCACCCGTATACAGGCGAAAACCGCCCCACCCCGTCGCCGCGGGTGTTCGCGGCGTGGAGGGGAGCGCAGAAGACTTCAGTTGTAACGAGGAGCGAATGCGTGCATTGCGGAGACCAAGTGAGGGGGGAGGAGCGTGCCGGAGCGCGAGGGCGCCCCGGCACGGACCACCATCCCTTACTTGATCTCGACGACGGCGCCCTGCTCTTCCAGCTTGGCCTTCATCGTCGCGGCCTCTTCCTTGGTCGCGCTCGCCTTGACGCTGGTCGGCGCGCCGTCGACGAGGTCCTTCGCTTCCTTCAGGCCGAGGCCCGTCAACTCGCGGACGACCTTGATGACCTGGATCTTCTTCGCGCCGGCTTCCTTGAGCATGACGTTGAATTCCGTCTGCTCTTCGACGGCGGCCGCCGGAGCGCCGGCGGCGGGGCCGCCCGCGGCGACGGCCGAGATCGTCACGTTGAACTTCGTCTTGAAAGCGTCGATCAGGTCGGCGAGCTCGATGACGGTCATGCCGCCGATCGCCTCGAGGATCTCGTCCTTACCCATGGTCGCGTTAGCCATTGTCACTATCTCCTTGGATGCCCAGGCGGTGCTGGGGCGTTGTTGGTCAGGCAGACGCCTGGGGAATCATGTTGGATGCTTCGTCGAGCTGGGTCTTTCTCGCCTCGAGGGCGAGCGCGAACATGGAGAGGACGCTGTTGAAGCAGCCGAGCAGCTGGCCGAGCGCTTCGTCGCGGGTCGGCATCGACGCGAGCTTCTTGATCGTCGCGGCGTCGACCTGCGCGCCCTCATAGAGCCCACCCTTCACCGCCGGACGCGCGTCGTTCTCCTTCGCGAAATCCGTCAGCACCTTGGCGGCGGCGATCGCGTCCTTCGCGACGACGACGCCCGTGGGGCCCTTCAACCGCACGCCGGCGAGACCGCTTTCGTTCACGGCCTTGAGGGCGAGGGAGTTCTTGATCACGACATATTCCACCCCGGCCTTGCGCAGGCGGCGGCGGAGGTCGGTCATGCGCTTCACGTTGAGACCCGTGAAGTCCGTATAGTAGAGGGCGCTGGCGCCCACCATCTTCGCCTTGAGCTCGGCGACGAGCTTTTCCTTTTCTGGTCGCTTCATCGCTCGTTACCGGTAGGGAGTGGTGTCGACGCGCACGCCCGGGCCCATCGTGCTGCTGACGGCGACCGTCTTGACGTACACGCCCTTGGCCGCTGCCGGCTTCTGGCGGACGATCGTGTCCATGAGGGCCTGGAAGTTCGTCTCGAGGGATTCGATCGGGAACGAGACCTTGCCGATGGCGGCGTGCACGTTGCCGCCCTTGTCGACGCGGAACTCGATCTTGCCGGCCTTCGTCTCCTTCACCGCCTGCCCGACGTTGAACGTCACGGTGCCGGCCTTCGGGTTCGGCATCAACCCGCGCGGACCGAGCACGCGACCGAGCGCGCCGAGCTGCCCCATCTGGTCCGGGGTCGCGATCAGCACGTCGAAGTCGAGCCAGCCTTCCTTGATCTTCGCGATGTACTCGGTGCCGACGAAGTCGGCGCCGGCCGTCTCGGCTTCCTTCGCCTTGTCGCCGACGGCGATGACGAGCACGCGCACCGACTTGCCGGTGCCGGCCGGGAGCACGACCGTGCCGCGGACGACCTGGTCGGCGTGGCGCGGGTCGACGCCGAGGCGGATCGCGACGTCGACGGTCTCGTCGAACTTCGCGAACGACGCCTTCTTGATGATCTCGAGCGCGGCCTTCGGCTGATAGTTGGCCTCGACCGTGCGGAGCTCACTCGCCTTGCGGAACTTCTTGCCGTGGGTGCGCATCAGTCGATGACCTCCACGCCCATCGAGCGCGCGGCGCCCGCGACCATCGCGATCGCCGAGTCGATCGACTCGGTGTTCAGGTCGGGCATCTTCAGTTCCGCGATCTGCTTGCACTGCGCGCGGGTGATCTTGCCCACCTTGTTGCGATTCGGCTGACCCGAGCCCTTCTCGAGGCCCAACGCCTTCTTGATGAGGATCGCCGCGGGCGGCGTCTTCAGGATGAAGGTGAAGGACTTGTCGGCATAGATCGTGATCTCGACCGGGAGAATCGTATCCTGGCCCTGCGTCCGAGCGTTGAACTCTTTGCAGAACGCCATGATGTTGATTCCCTGCGGGCCGAGCGCGGTGCCGACCGGAGGGGCCGGGTTCGCCTTGCCTGCAGGGATCTGCAGCTTGACGAAACCGGTGACCTTCTTTGCCATGGGACTCCCCTAGACACGTATAGCGGACCAGTGTCCGGGCACGAAAACGCGCCGGAAACGGTGCCGCTGACTTCCACGGTGTGATTTACGTCGTCGTGGTATCCGACGGTGCGCTACTCGCTGGGTTGCAGCTGCCCCGCGCAAGGGCACGTACTCACTTCTGTTTGAACTACTACCGCAGTGTACAGTGAACGGTTCACGGTGAACGGTGAACCGTACACGCCCTTCCGCTAGTGCGCGCGGAGCTGGAGGTAATCGAGCTCCACCGAGGTGGGCCGCCCGAACAGCGACACGCTCACCCGCACCTTCCCCTTGTCCGCCATCACGTCCTCGACCGTCCCGTTGAAATCGGAGAACGGGCCTTCCGTGATCGCCACCGCCTGGCCGACGAGGAACGGGATCTCCTCCTTCGGCGCCTCTTCCACCGCTTCGTCGGCGATGCCGAGGAGGCGGTTCACTTCGTCGGGGCGCAGCGCCTGCGGTTCGCGTTCCTTGCTCCCGACGAACTTGATCACGCCCTGGATCCCGTTCACCGTGTGCAGCGACTCCTGGTCGAGGATCATCTCGACGAGGACGTAGCCCGGATACACCTTCCGCTCGACGGCGACCTTCTTGCCGTTCTTGATCTCGACGACCTGCTCCGTGGGCACGAGCGCCTGCCGGATGGCGCGCTGCTCGGCCGGCGCCGGATCGGCGTCGATCTTTCGCTGCAGGAGCGAACGCACCTTGTTCTCGTGGCCAGAGGTCGTCTGGACCGCGTAAAAACGATGCGTCACCTCAGGCCCCCAACAGCTTGGGGATCCAATTGACCAGCACCTGCTGCAGGATGCCGTCCATCACGAAGATGATGAGCCCGATGAAGAGCGAGAGCGCGATGACGCCGATCGACAGCTGACGCACCTGCGGCCAATCGGGCCACGTGACGCGCTTCATCTCGGCCATCACGTCATGGTAGAACGTGACGACGCGCGTGAGCGCACCGGGCTGCTGCGGGACGACCGGGGTGGTCATTTACTTCGTCTCTTTGTGCAGGACGTGCTTGTTGCAACGCGGGCAGTACTTCTTCCACTCCACGCGCTCCGGGTGGAGCCGCTTGTTCTTCATCGTGAAGTAGTTGCGATTCTTGCAGTCACTGCACGCCAGGATGATCTTCTCACGGGGCATGGCCCGGGCCTCTCGATTTCAAAACAACGCGTGTATTGACGGTTCACGGTTGACCGTCCCCGTGGCACGGACGTGCCATGTCGTACAACTCCGCCTGCACCTGCGCCGTCACCGGCTTCGATCACTCGCAGAGCACGCAACCGGGATCGAACCGGTGACCTCATCCTTACCAAGGATGTGCTCTACCGACTGAGCTATGCGTGCATCACCGCGCCCTGCCCCGCTTGCCGCACCTGCTGCGCCTGCTGCGCCTGCCGTTTCGATCACCTGCGCACCTGCGGTCCTGCGTCCCATCAGAGCGGGAGACGGGGCTCGAACCCGCGACATCAAGCTTGGAAGGCTTGCGCTCTACCAGCTGAGCTACTCCCGCGAACCCGGCCCTGCCTGTCGCGGACTACCCTCTCCGCACCGCCGACTTCCCAATGGTGGGGGAAGGATTCGAACCTTCGAAGGCTTGCGCCGGCAGATTTACAGTCTGCTCTCGTTGGCCACTTGAGTACCCCACCGCGCTGCCCCGACCAGACGTGCATCGCGCTCTGCGCAAACAACCGAGTCCGACTGACAGCGACAGCAGAGCTGACGGCGAGAATCGAACTCGCAACCGCCTGATTACAAATCAGGTGCTCTGCCAATTGAGCTACGTCAGCGGCAGGCTATTTGCGCGAGACTCATAGAATACCCAACCGGCGGACCTAAGTCAAGCCGTTGAGTGGCACCGCGTTAGGCGTGTTGCACCGCCCTCAGTGCACCTTCTTCCAACGCGTGCCCGTGGGGGAGTCCTCGATGGCTATCCCCTTTTCTTCCAACGCTTTGCGCACCGCGTCGGCAGCCGCAAAATCCCGCCGCTGACGGGCCGCCGTGCGCTCCGCGAGCTGCGCCTCGACCCACGACGCGAGCGCGCCATCGTCGATCACGCGGTCGGGGATGATGTCGAACACCGCGTTCACCTGACGGAACGCCTCGCGGGCGCGCGTCAGCGGCTCGACTTCGTTGCCGCGCTTGTCGAGCTCGCGATTGGCGGCGGTGATGAACTCGAAGAGCGCGCCCATCGCGCGGGGGGCGTTGAGGTCGTCGCCGAAGGCGTTCGTCGCCTCGACGAGCAGCGTCTCCGCCGCCTCGGCGAGGCCGGGCGTGCCGGTGCGCTCGCGGTCGAGCCGTTCCGCGAAATCGCCGACGCGGCGCACCGCCTCCATCGACCCCTCGAGCGCCTCGCCGGAGAGGTTGAGCTGCTTGCGGTAGTGCGTCGAGAAGACGAAGTGCCGCAGCGCCGCCGCGCTCACGCCGTTGGCGCGCAGGTCGCTGACGTTGCTCACGTTGCCGACGCGCTTCGCCATCTTCGCGCCGTCGGTGAGGAGGAACTCGCCGTGGCACCAGAAGCGCGCGAAGGGCTTGCCCGTGGCGGCTTCGCTCTGCGCGATCTCGTCGTCGTGATGCGGGAACACGAGGTCGATGCCGCCGGCGTGCAGGTCGATGGTCTCGCCGAGGATGGACATGGCCATCGCCGAGCATTCGAGATGCCAGCCGGGACGGCCGCGGCCCCACGGGGAATCCCATGCGGCTTCGCTGGCTTCGTCCTCGGGCTTGGCCGCCTTCCAGAGCGCGAAGTCCTGCGCGTTCTCCTTGGCGTAGTCGTCCTGCGCGACGCGCGCGCCCGACCGGATCTCGCGGGTGTCGAGACGCGAGAGCTTGCCGTAGCCGGGGAACTTGTCGATGGCGAAGTAGACGGAGCCGTCGTCCGCCTTGTACGCGACGCCCTTCTCCTCGAGGCGCTGCACGAGGGCGATCATCTCCGGGATGAAATCCGTGGCGCGCGGGTAATGCTCGGCGCGCTGGATGCGGAGGTACTCGCGGTCGGCGTGGAAGACGTCGATCACCGGGTCGGTGACCTGGCGGATGGTCTTCTGCTGCTCGGTGGCGCGCTTGATGATCTTGTCGTCGACGTCGGTGAGGTTCATCACTTGTTCGACGCCCCATCCGCGCAGCCGGAGCACGCGCCGCAGCAGATCCTCGAAGAGGAACGTGCGGAAATTGCCGAGGTGGGCGGGGTTGTAGACGGTCGGCCCGCACGTGTAGAGGCGCACGGAGTGGCCGTCGGCAGGGGCGAACGTTTCGATCTCGCGCGAGAGCGAGTTGTAGAGACGGAAGTCGGGCACGTCTCAAAGGTACAGTAAGAGGAGTCGGAGGTGGAGGGTCGCGGATCGCGTGGTCACGATGCGTCGTCGAGTTCCGCGGGGGCGCCGCCTTCCGCCACGCGACCGGGGTTCGCCGAGGCGACGATGCGCGAGCCGCGCACGCGGATGCCGAGGGCGAGGCAGGTGCTGAGGATCTCCTCGGCGGAGGCGCGGGCGAGCGGGATGCGGAGCGCGCGCCCGTGCCGGACGACGCCGGCATGATGCGCGGCGAGGAGCCCCTCGGCGGCGAGCGGGCCGTGCACCTCGAGTTCCAGCGCACCCGGATCGGCGTCGGCGTCGAGCAGGCGGCCGGCGTGCAGCGTGACGACGCGCGCCGCGACCGGGGAGAGGAGCGCGCGGTGCCGCGCCGTCACGAGGATGGCGTGCCCCGCGCGCTGGAGTTCGGCGAGGAACGCCGCGTACCGCCGGCGTTCGCTGGCGGCGAGCCCGGCGAGGGGATCGTCGATGCAGAGGAGGACGGGCCGTTCGAGGAGCGCGTGGGCGACGCGGAGCCGCGCGCGGAATCCCGCGGTGAGCTGGCCGACGCGCAGGTGCGCGACCTCGGTGAGCGCGGCGCGCGCGAGGATGCCGGGCACGTCGTCGTCGGTGTCGCGGCCGGCGAGGTCGCGCTGCGTGCGCGCGTACTCGAGCGCGGCGCGCACCGTGAGGAATCCGAGCGCGTCGCTCGCCTCGTCGACCCAGGCGGCGGGCGCGCGCCAGACGGCGCCCGAGTCGGGCGAGAGGAGGCCCGCGGCGAGGAGAAGCAGGGTCGTCTTGCCCGAGCCCGCGGCACCGCAGATGCCGACGCACTCCGAGCGGCCTACCTGGAGCGACACCTCGCGCAGCACCGTGACGACGGCGGAGCAGCCGTCGATGCCGGCGCGGAAACGCCGCGAGACGCGGCGGAGGTCGAGAGCGGTGGCGGACACGGCGGCACGATGCCGCCGGTCGCGCCGGAACGTGTCACCCGTTCTCCGCCGGGGCGGGCGGAACGTTGCGCTCCGCGTGGGCGCGCGGCGCATCCCCATAGATGCCTTCGATGAGCACCTTGCGCACGAGCACCATCACCACGGCGAGCATCGGCACGGCGACGAGAAGACCGGCGGGCCCGAGGAGCTTGCCGACCATGAGCACGGCGAGGATCGAGAAGACCGGCGGGAGGTGCACGCCCTTCTGCATGATCAGGGGCGCGACGACGTTGCCCTCGATGAGGTGCACGACCACGCCGATGAGGAGCACGACGAGCGCGCCCGTGACGCCGCCGGCGCCGCCGAGCACGAAGAGCGCGGGGGCGACCGTCGAGACGAGCGTGCCGAAGAACGGCACGATCGCGGCGAGGCCGGCGAAGATCCCGAAGGTGAGCCAGTACGGGACGTTCACCATCCAGAACAGGAACGCGGTGAGCGCGCCGAGCACGGTCATCGCGATGAGCTGCGAGATGGTCCAGGCGCGCAACGTCTGCGCGAGCGCGGCGAGCACGTCGCGCGCGCGGTCGCGGTAGCGCGGCGGCGTGACGGCGATGAGCATCCCTTCGTACGTCCGGGGATGGAGCGCAAGGTAGAGACCCATGACGAGCACGGAGACGATCTCGATGAAGCCGTGGACGACGTCGAAGACGTGCGGGATGAGTCCCGAGATGAATCCCTCGGCCTCGGCGAGCGCCGAGTTGACGAGATCGGCCTGCCGATCGGCGCCGACGTACGGCTCGAGCGCGGGGAACCGCTCGACGAGCCCGGCGACGCGATGTTGCCAGGCGACGGCGAAGTCGGGGAGACGCGTGACAAGCTGGCGCGTCTGCTCGACGACGGGCGGGACGAGGAGCGCCCAGATGCCGTAGACGCCGGCGACGGTGATGAGGAGCGCGAGGAAGATCGCGACGGACGGCTTGATGTGCAGGCGCCGCGCGATCGCGTCCCGCAGGGCGTCGAGGTAGACGCCAAGCAGGATCGCGAGGAAGAACAGGAGGAGGATCGACGCGACGCTTCGCGCGAACCAGAGGAGCAGGAAGATCGCGACGACGCCGGCGAGCCCCGGCGTCAGCTGGACGAGCCGGACCTTCGCCGCCGCGTCGGGGCGGGCGTCGGACAACGCTACTTCTTCTCCTGACGCGCGTCCTCGACTTCGGCGTGCACGGTCTCTTCACCGGCGCCGATGCGCTTGGGCGCCGCGGCGCTGCCCGAGGGAAGCAGGCCCATCTTCTGCTTCAGTTCCATGAGGCGCTGGTCGGCGCTCGCCGAGCCCGCGACCTTCTCGAGGCGCTTGAAGTCCGACGCGAGGCGATCGCCCGAGAATTCCTCGTCGATCTCGCTCGAGGCTTTGATCATGCGCTCGTTCTGCTCGACCTTCTCTTCCATGCGGGCGAAGGCTTCGAAGGCGCTCTTCTCCGACATCCCCGACATGGTCTCGGCGATGCGCTGCTGCGCCTGCGCGCGACGCTGGCGGGCGAGGAGGAGGTTCTTCTTGCGCTTGGCCTCTTCGATCTTGTCGTTGAGGTCGCGGAGCTGGTTCTTGAGCTTCTCGGTCTCGGCGGCGTGCGACTGCCACGTCTGCTGCAGCTGCTCGGCGTGCCCCTGATGTTCGCTCTGGCGCATGAGCGCCTGCTTGGCGAGATCCTCCCGCCCTTCCTTGAGCGCGAGCATCGCCTTCTGCTCCCAATCGTCGGCGGCGCGGGCCTCGGCGTCGGCCTGGTCCTTGAGGCGTTTTTCGTCGGCGATCGCGCTGGCCACCTGCTGCTTGGCCTTGGCGAGCTGGTTGCGCATGTCGACGACGATCTGGTCGAGCATCTTCTCCGGATTCTCGGCCTTCGAGATCAGGTCGTTGATGTTCGACTTGAAGAGCGTGGCGATGCGATCGAAGATGCCCATCGTCAGCGAGCCTCGCGGTACGACGCCAGTTCGCGGATGTGCGACGCGAGCGCCAGGGTGATGCTTTCGTAAGCGGCGAGGAACTCCTCGAAGTCGAGATGCGCGAGTTCGAGGGCCTCGGTGAGGACGACGGTGTTGTTCTGGATGCCGTACGACCCGTGGAGCAGGTCGGTGGCGTTCATCTCGAGGAGCCGGCGCGTGAGGCCGTTGAGCGACTTCGCGTCGGCCGGGAGGTCCATGACCTTCACGCGGAGGACGACGACCGGCGGCGAGAAGTGCACCACGACGCCGAAGTCGAGTTCGCCCGCGGGCTTCACGTTCCAGAGCCCGTCCTGGACTTCGGTGTGCGTCGCCCCGTCGGCCGACAGGCGGTCGAGGAAACTCTCGATGTCTTCGTGTGTGACCATTGATGGGCCTCGCTGATGGTGCGTCTGGCTGCCTTACGGTGTGCACCCGCGTGGAAGTTTCACTCAGACACACCGGTTCGGACAGGGGGTGGGCGCGGTCAGGCTCCGGAGCGTTTGATCTGGAAGAGGCGTTCCCGGGCGAGGCGCCGGCCCGTCGGCGACTGGGCTAGGCCGCCGCCCGCGGTCTCGCGGTAGCGGACGTCCATGTCGCGGCCGATCTCGCCCATCACATCGATCACTTCGTCGGCGGGAATGGCGAAGGTGATGCCGGCGAGCGCCATCTCGATGGCGGCGAGGGCGATGGCCGCGCCGGTCGCGTTGCGGAAGACGCAGGGGAGTTCGACCAAACCGCCGAGGGGGTCACAGACGAGCCCGAGGGTTCCCTGCTGCGCGAGCGCGACGGCGTGCCCGCACTGCGACGGGGTGCCGCCGAGCATCTCGACGGCGGCGCCGGCGGCCATGCCGGCCGCGGCACCCGTCTCGGCCTGGCAGCCGCCTTCGGCTCCCGAGAGCGAGGCGCGTTCGGCGACGACGGCGCCGATGAGGCCGGCGGTGGCGAGCGCGTCGATGACTTTGGCGTCGGGGATACCGCGCGCGCTCGCGATGCCCGTGAGCACGGACGGAAGGACACCGGCGCCGCCGGCCGTCGGCGCGGCGACGATGACGCCCATCGCGGCATTCACTTCCTGCACGGCGAGGGCACGCGCGAGGACGTCGGTGAAGATGGAGCCGGCCATCGGACCGCTGGTGCTCTTGGCGAGCTTCGCGGCGTCGCCGCCGACGAGTCCGCTCGCGCTGTACAGATCGCCGACGAGTCCCTGCGCGGTCGCGCCGCGCATGACGACCAGCGCGCGGCGGAGCGCGTCGCGGATCTCCTCGACGGGGCGCCCCTGATCGCGCGCCTCGGCGTCGAGCGCCACGGCGCTGAGCGTGCGGCCCGACGACTCGGCGTCGGCGATGGCCGATTGCAACGACGTGTACATGCGTCAACCACTCCGGGAGCTGCGGGTTGCTTCGGGCGTCACGCGCGGCGCGCGATCAGCCGCTGACCTTGTCGAGGCGGTGCGTCCATCGCACCCACGAGAGGGCGCGGATCGCCTCGCGCACGTTCTCGCCGGGCATCTCGTCGATCTCGATCACCATGAAGGCGTCGCCGCCGCGTTCCTTTCTCGTGAGGCGGAGCGTGGCGATGTTGATGCCGCCGTCGGCGAGGATCTGCGCGATGCGCGCGATGGAGCCTTTCACGTCTTCGGCGACGAGCACGATGGTGTGGTGATTGCCGTGCACTTCGACGGGAAAGCCGTCGACCTCGGTGATATGGATGCGGCCGGCGCCGAGCGACTCGCCGATCATCGAGTGCTTGCGGTGCCCGCGCTCGAGGGTGATGCGGACGGTGTTCGGGTGCGCGTCGTCGGAGATCGTCGTCTTCTCGAAGACGAAGGCGAGGCCTTCGCGATCGGCGATGTCGAGGGCCGTGCGGATGCGGTCGTCGTCGGGGCGGAAGCCCATGAGGCCGCCGGCGATGGCCTTGTCGGTGCCGTGCCCCTCACCGGTGCGGGCGAAGGAGCCGTGCAGCTCGATGGTGGCGCGTTCGGGCGTGCCGCCGACGAGGCCGCGCGCGAGGAGGCCGATGCGGCAGGCGCCGGCGGTGTGGCTGCTGCTCGGGCCGACCATGACGGGCCCGATGATGTCGAGGAGAGAAACCACTAAAGCCGTTTACGGTTAACGGTTTACCGTAAACGGTTTACCGTCTACGGCTGTTGGGAGGGTTGCGAAAGTCTATCGGCGCGCGAGCATCGGCTTGAGGTAGGTGCCCGTATGGCTCGACGCCACGGCCGCGACATGCTCGGGCGTGCCCGCGGCGACGATGCTGCCGCCGCGCGATCCGCCGTCGGGGCCCAGGTCGACGATCCAATCCGCCGTCTTGATGACGTCGAGGTTGTGCTCGATGACGAGCACGGTGTTGCCGCGGTCGACGAGACGGTGGAGCACGTCGAGGAGCATGCGGACGTCCTCGA
>Ga0265332_10000777_pt1 | contig 19532 bp, 16 predicted proteins | sample 41926metaG_FD_202084 | JGI IMG/M metagenome (GOLD analysis project Ga0265332, IMG submission 202084) | Rhizosphere microbial communities from Carex aquatilis grown in University of Washington, Seatle, WA, United States - 4-19-26 metaG | ecosystem: Host-associated > Plants > Roots > Rhizosphere...
GACGCAACAGCTCGATGCGATCGCCGTCGGCGAGGCGGGCATCCGCCGCGACGACACGGCCGCGCACCGCGAACGCGAGGCCGGCGAGGTCGAGCTTCCACGCGGCGACGAGCCCGGAACGGCGAATCGCGTCGGCCGCCGTTGCGGCCTCCGGCAGTTCCAGCGCGACGCAGTCCTGCGCATCGGCAGTCGCATAAACCACGTCTATTTTCATGCACTGCCCCGTTGCGCCACCTCGGCGCGGCGGACGAACGCATCGATGAAGCTGTCGGCGATATGCCTGAACACCGGCCCCACGAGGCGCTCGAGAAAGTGCGTCGCGAACTCGTAGGCGAGGTCGAACTCGATCTTGGACGCGTCGGGCGCAAGGCTGATGAAGCGCCATTCGCCCTGCAGATGGCGAAACGGTCCGTCCTTCAGCGTGACGACGATCGACTCGGGCCGCCGGTTCGCATTCTCGGTCGTGAAATGCGCACGGACGCCGTGGTAGTCGATGTCGAGCCGCGCAGTCTTTCCGCCCTCGTGGGTCTCGAACACGCGCGCGCCGCCGCACCACGGCAGGAATCCAGGATAGTCCTCCACCCGGTCGACGAGGTCGAACATCGCTTCCGCGGAGTAGGGGACCAGCACCGACTTTTTCACGCGCTGCATATGGAGGTTGGTAAGATTCGGCACCCGTCACCGGCATTGCGCAGGCGTTCCCGCGGCCGGCCATGGAGTGGCGCATGAGCATCGTCGACAACAGAAAAGCCTATCACGACTATTTCATCGAGGAGCGATTCGAGGCCGGACTCTCCCTCGAAGGCTGGGAGGTGAAGGCGATTCGCGCGGGGCGGGCGCAGCTCAAGGAAGCGTACGTGATCGTGAAGAACGGCGAGATCATGCTGATCGGAGCGCACATCACGCCGCTCGCGACCGCGTCGACGCACGTGCACGCCGATCCTACCCGCACGCGCCGACTCCTGCTGCACAAGAGCGAGATCAACCGGCTCATCGGCCAGGTGGAGCGCGCCGGCTACACGATGGTGCCGCTGAACCTGCACTACACCAAGGGGCGCATCAAGCTCGACATGGGTCTTGCCAAGGGCAAGAAGCAGTACGACAAGCGGGCCACCGTGAAGGAGCGCGAGTGGACCCGCGAACAGCAGCGGCTGATGCGCGACCGCACCGGCACCGCACGGGCGCCGCGGCGGGCCTGATCGGCAACGGCAGGACGCGCGGCTGCGGCGGATCGTCGCACAGGCGCAATGCTCGCGGCGTGATTGTGTTCGCTCGCTTCAGCTCGCGGATCGCGTGCCGGCGCGATCTTGCAGCAGCGCGACCGCAGCGCGCACACCGCTGCACGTCGCCGCCTCGAGCGTGGCCGGATAATCCGGATCTGTGTAGTCCCCCGCGAGGTAGACGCCGTGATCGACCCGTCCCGCGGCGGGGCGCGCGAGCTCGGGCGTGCACGCGTAGGTGGCGCGGCGTTCGGCGATGACGCGCGACCAGGCGAGCGGCGCCAGCGTCCGGTGCCGGCGCTGCAACTGGGCATCGACTTCGCTCACGAGCGTCGCCTGATCGAGCGCGTCGTGCGGGCCGCTCGTGCTGATCACGACGGCGACGAGTCCGCGGGCGCCGCCGGGCAGCGCACCACGGGCCGCGGCGTTGCGGTCGAAGATCCATTGGCCGGGCGCGTCGTCGAGGCGCATCACCGGCAGCGGCAGACGCAGCGGCTCCGCATGGGCGAGGTAGATCGTCGTGATCGATTCGTAGGAAAAGGCCGCCACCGCGGCGAGCGGCGCGCGCCAGGCGGGATCTTCCGACGCTGTGCCCAGCATCGTGGCGAGTTGATGCGGCCCGACGGCGACGACTGCCGCGTCGAATGATTCCGCGTCGGCTCCCGTGTTGACCTCGATGCGCTCGCCGACGCGAGCAATGCCGCGTACCGTGATGCCCGTCCGCACGCTGCCGCCGCGCGCGCCGACGAAGCGTGCCGCTGCATCGGGGAAGAGCGCGCTGAGATCGGCGGCGGGGACGAGCATGTCGGATGCGCGCGCGCCGCCGCCGAACGTCTCGCGCAGCACGTTGACGAAATGCTGTGCAGACGCCGCTTCGGGCGGCGTATTGAGCGCGGCGATGCACAGCGGCTCCCACACGGCCTCCATCGCGTGGAGCGGCGTGCCGGCGAAGCACTGGCTGACGGTCATGCCCTTGGGAACCCGGAAATTGGCCTGGGCGAGACGGCGGAACCCCGTAAGCAGCGCGACGCGTTCGCGCCACGTGAGGCCGCGTGCGGCAAGCATCGCGCCAGCGAGGTGAAGCGGAGCCGGCAGCGGCCACGCGGACAGCGCGACGGTCCCGGACGGCGCGTCGCCGAAGGGGCGAAGCGTCAGCGGGATGCGCGAAAAGAGTGCGTTGGCCTTCCGCTCCCCATGCACCTCGGCGATGAGATCGAGCGTCTGCCGGTTCGCGCCCACGAGCAGGTGCTGTCCGTTGTCGAGCGCGGCGCCGTCCTGCACCACGCGCCGCGCGCGTCCGCCGAGCACGCGTGCCTGCTCCAGCACGGTGACGATGATGCCGGCGCGCGCGAGCGTGACCGCCGCGGCGCAGCCGGACCAGCCGCCTCCGACGACGACGACGTGCGCGGCCGCGCCTTCGCTCACGCCCGGTCAGCCCCGCCGCGACGTGCGAAAGGCGATCCAGAGCTTGCGCAGCGGCGTCAGTGCGATCCGGTGGTCCAGCACTGCGTAGCCATCGCGCTCGATCTCGTCGAGGAGCGCCGCGTAGATGGCCGCCATGATGAGCCCGGGCCGCTGTGTCGCGCGGTCTTCGGCGGGCAGCGCGTCCTGCGCGCGCCCGTACCACACGCGGGCGCGGGTCACCTGTTCGGCCATCAGCGCGCGGAATGCGGCGCCGGCCTCGCGCCGCAGCAGCGCCGATGCGGCGATGCCGTGGCGCGCAAGCTCGTCCTGCGGAAGATAGATGCGGCCGCGGCGCGCGTCCTCGCCGACGTCGCGGATGATGTTGGTGAGCTGGAACGCGATGCCGAGATCGCGGGCGTAGACGCGCGTTGCCGGGTTCGTGTAGCCGAAGATCTCCGCTGACATCAGGCCGACGACGCCGGCGACGCGGTCGCAATAGAGGAGGAGGTCGTCGAAGTCGAGGTAGCGGTGGCGGTCGAGGTCCATCGCCATCCCGTCGATGACCATCTGCAGTTCCGCCTCCTTCAGCGGGTACTCGCGGACGATCGATGCGAGCGCCTGTGCGACCGGATGCTGCGGCGCGCCCGAAAACGCGGCGCTGACCTCCGTGCGCCACCACGCGAGTTTCGCCGCGGCGATGCCCGGATCGGTCGTCTCGTCGACGACATCGTCCACTTCGCGGCAGAAGGCATACAGCGCGGTGATCGCGCGCCGCCGCTGCGGCGGCAGGAACATGAAGCTGTAGTAGAAGCTCGATCCGCTCTTCGCGGCGCGCTGCGCGCAGTATTCGTCCGGCGTCATGCCGCGGCCCCGCTGCCTGCAGCGAGATGCCGCCGCGCCGGGAACAGCGCACGGCAGGCCACGGCGGTCCAGTCGCCGCGCGACAGCGCCGGACGGTGCCGGAAGACGTCGCCGCCTGCGGCATCGATGCCGTCGAGAATCCGGTGTCCGCCGGCCATCACGCCGGCAAGCTCGAGCGCGAGGCGCCACGGCAGCGCGCGCGTGAGCGGGCGTCCGGATTCGAGCAATGCCCGCGTACGCGCCGTCTCGAAGCCCATCAGCGCGCACCACGCGGGATCGCAGCGTCCTTCGCCGATCTGCGCCTCGGTGACGCCGAAGCGGCGCAGGTCCTCCTGCGGCAGGTAGACGCGGCCGCGCTGCCAGTCGGACGCGACGTCCTGCCAGAAGTTGACGAGCTGCAGCGCGGTGCAGATGGCGTCGCTCGCGCGCTCGTTGGCAGCCGTTGCCGCGCCGTAGAGATGCAGCAGCAGGCGGCCGATCGGGTTCGCGGAGCGGCGGCAATAGTCGAAGAGATCGTCGATGTCCGCATAGCGCTGCGTCGTGACGTCCTGGCGGAACGCCGAGAGCAGCGCATGCATCGGCGCGGTCGGCAGCCGATGCGCGGCGACGGCGGCGGCGAGCTCCGGGAATGGCGGCATCGGGGGAATCGTGCCGGCCGCAATCGCGTCGAGAGCGCGGTCAAAAGCGTCGAGTTCCGCCAGCCGTTGCGCGGACGGCGCGTCGCCTTCGTCGGCGATGTCGTCGGCCGCGCGGGCGAAGCGATAGATCGCGACGATCGCTCCCCGGAGGCGCCTTGGCACCAGCAGCGAAGCGACGGGAAAGTTCTCGTAATGGGCGACCGACATCCGTAAGGCGGCGCCAGGCGCCGAAAGCAACACATTTCCCCGGAGGACCGCCACCCGGGACGCATCGCCTCGCGATGGCGAAGGAAGGCGGTTTCCGCTATACTTTTGAGTTTGGCGGAAGCAGCCGCGAAAGTGGCGGAATTGGTAGACGCACCGGCCTTAGGAGCCGGCGGGGCAGCCCTTGGGGGTTCGAGTCCCCCCTTTCGCACCACGATCGAAAAATAGCAAGGATTCGGAGCACATGCAAACCAGCCTGGAAACGATCGGCCAGCTCGAGCGACGCCTCAACATGGCGGTTCCGCTGGCGGAGATCGAGAGCGAGGTCGACAAGCGCCTGAAGCGCCTCGCCAAGAACGTGAAGATCGCCGGATTTCGCCCGGGCAAGGTGCCGATGAAGATGGTGCTGGCCCAGTACGGCGGCCAGGTGCGCTCCGACGTCATCTCGGATGCGCTGCAGTCGACGTTCAGCGATGCGGTCCGCGCGCAGAACCTGCGGGTCGCCGGCAATCCGCGCATCGAGCCGCGCCAGGACGCAGCGACACCGGATCAGCTCGAATTCTCGGCCGTCTTCGAGGTCTACCCGGAGGTCCGCGTCGGCGATCTCTCCGACGTCGTCATCGAGCGTCCCGTCGCCGCCGTGGGCCCGGAGGACATCGACCACACGCTCGACGTGCTGTGCAAGCAGCGCACCCGCTACGAGCACGTGACCCGGCCCGCGGCGAGCGGCGATCGCGTGATCGTCGACTTCTCGGGACGGATCGACGGCGAGGAATTTCCCGGTGGGCAAGCGAAGGACTTCGCGATCGTCATCGGCGAGGCGGCAATGCTGCCCGAGTTCGAGGCGGCGGTCACCGGCATCGCCGAAGGCGAGACGAAGACCTTCGGGCTCATGTTTCCGGCCGATTACCACGGCAAGGAAGTCGCGGGAAAGCAAGCCGAATTCACGCTGACCGCGAAGGTCGTCTCCGCGCCGCACGTTCCGCCGGTCGATCGCGCGTTCGCGCTGGCGTTCGGCATCGCGAGCGGAAGCGTCGACGACCTCCGGTCCGAAGTCGAGGCGAATCTCAGGCTCGAGCTGAAGCGCAAGATCGAGACGAAGGTGCGCGGCCAGGCGTTGACCGCGCTGCGGCGCAAGGCGGAGTTCGCCGTGCCGAAGTCGCTGGTCGAGGCCGAAGCGCAGAACATGGCGCAGCGGATGGCCGCCGACCTTGCGCAGAAGGGCATGAAGCCGTCGGAACTCGCGCTGTCGCCCGACCTGTTCCGGCCGAATGCCGAGGAGCGCGTTGCGCTGGGCCTCGTCGTCGCGGAAGTGGTCCGGAACGAAAAGCTGCAGGCGCGGCCCGAGCAGGTGCGCGCCGTCGTCGACGAGGCCGCGCAGACGTTCGAGCAACCGGAGGCCGTCGTCCGCTGGCATTACGAGAAGCCGGAGCGCCTTGCCGAGTTTGAAATGCAGGCCCTCGAGCGCAATGTAGTGGACTGGGTGCTCGCGCGGGCGAAGGTCGAGGACAGGCCGGCCACGTTCGCCGAGCTGATGGGGCCGACCGGCAGCTGATCGACGCGACTGTGGTCCACAGCAACGGACTGCATGCGCTGCACATCGGGCGCCGATTGCCCAGCGTGCCGCGCGTGACCCCGTAGCGGGCGAGCCCCGGCGCGCACGTAGCGACTGCCGGTCCGCACTACAATGGCGGCAACGAACCGAATGGACGGGACAAACATGAAATCACCCCAGGGCCTCGGACTGATTCCGATGGTCATCGAGCAGAGCGGGCGCGGCGAGCGCGCCTACGACATCTATTCGCGCCTCCTCAAGGAGCGCGTCGTGTTCCTCGTCGGACCCGTCGAGGAAAACACCGCGAATCTCGTCGTTGCGCAGATGCTCTTCCTCGAGTCCGAGAACCCGGACAAGGACATCCATTTCTACATCAACTCGCCGGGCGGCTCGATCGCCGCCGGCATGGCGATCTACGACACGATGCAGTTCATCAAGCCCGACGTGTCGACGACCTGCATCGGCATGGCAGCCAGCATGGGTGCGTTCCTGCTCGCGGCCGGCGCCAAGGGAAAGCGCTTCGCGCTGCCCAATTCCACGGTGATGATCCATCAGCCGCTGGGCGGGTTCCAGGGGCAGGCATCGGACATCGAGATCCACGCGAAATACATTCTTTCACTGCGTGAACGGCTGAACCGGCTGATGGCGCTGCACACGGGCCGGTCGATCGAGGACATCTCGCGCGAGACCGACCGCGACAATTTCCTCACCGCCGACGAAGCCCTGAAGTTCGGATTGATCGACAAAGTCTTGCAGAAGCGGGCCGAGGGCGGGTAAAGTCGGCGCGAGGGGGCGCATCGCCGGGGCGTAGTACCCGCGCGCCGCCCCGGCGATTTACGGACAAAGATGGCGGACAAACCTACCGGCGACAAGCTCCTCTACTGCTCTTTCTGCGGCAAGAGCCAGCACGAGGTGCGCAAGCTCATCGCCGGCCCGTCGGTGTTCATCTGCGACGAGTGCATCGAGCTCTGCAACGACATCATCCGCGAGGAAGGCTCGACGGCGGAGTCGACGCGCGCCGACAAGAGCAAGCTGCCGTCGCCGCACGAGATCCGCCAGATCCTCGACCAGTACGTGATCGGCCAGGACCTCGCGAAGAGAATCCTCGCGGTCGCCGTCTACAACCACTACAAGCGGCTCGAGTCCGGCGGCAAGGACGACGACGTCGAGCTCGCCAAGAGCAACATCCTGCTGATCGGGCCCACGGGGTCTGGCAAGACACTGCTCGCGCAGACGCTCGCGCGCCTGCTCGACGTGCCCTTCGTCATTGCGGACGCGACGACGCTCACCGAGGCGGGCTACGTCGGCGAGGACGTCGAGAACATCATCCAGAAGCTGCTGCAGAAGTGCGACTACGACATCGAGAAGGCGCAGCGCGGCATCGTCTACATCGACGAGATCGACAAGATCTCGCGCAAGAGCGACAACCCGTCGATCACGCGTGACGTCTCCGGCGAGGGCGTGCAGCAGGCGCTGCTGAAGCTCATCGAAGGGACGATCGCCTCGGTGCCGCCGCAAGGCGGGCGCAAGCACCCGAACCAGGAATTCGTCCAGGTCGACACCACCAACATCCTGTTCGTCTGCGGCGGCGCGTTCGACGGCCTCGAGAAGATCATCCGGCACCGCACGGCGAAGACGGGCATCGGCTTCGGCGCCGAGGTATCGAGCCCCGACGACCGCAAGGACATCAGCCTGCTGCTGCGCGAATGCGAGCCGGAGGACCTGATCAAGTTCGGGCTGATCCCCGAGTTTGTGGGCCGGCTTCCGGTGGTGGCCACGCTGGAGGAACTGGACGAGTCGGCACTGATCCAGATCCTCGTCGAGCCGAAGAATGCGCTGGTGAAGCAGTACCAGAAGATGTTCCGGATGGAGGGCGTCGAGCTCGAGATCCGCGAAGGCGCGCTGCGCGCCATCTCGAGCAAGGCGCTGGCGCGCAAGACCGGCGCGCGCGGCCTGCGCTCGATCCTCGAGCAGGTGCTGCTCGACGTCATGTACGACCTGCCGTCGCACAACAACCTCGTGCGCGTGGTCGTCGACGAAGCGACCATTGCCAACGACGGCAAGCCGCTCCTGATGTTCGCCGACCAGCCGAAGGTCGCTTCCGCCCATTCCTAGCTGTTGCGTCGCCGCGGGCGGCGCGAGGCGCCTTTTTTGTATTCCCAGCCGCGTCGACGCGACACCTTCGCCCGTTGAAACGGCGCCGGAATTCAGTCTGCATCGGCTGGCCGTATTGCGGCGCCGCTTAACGGGCGCGATGCCGTGGCACGGGACGTGAGTCGCCGTTTCGTGCCGACCTGTCTCGCTGCGCCATTCGGTGCGCTTCTCTTTTCCAGCGGCACCCGGCAAACCGCGGTCTCCCCGGGGCGGCATCGTGCGGCAGATCGCCGCGCCGGGGTCGTCGTCGGTCAACAAGTGCGGCGCAGCGCCGTTTGGCAGCATCGCGAGAACGGCGCTGCGAATCGTTCTTTGCGCGCCAATGCCGTGATTTCCAAGGATTCCCTCCCAATCTGCTGATCCGCGTAGCCGGCCGAACGGCGGCTCCCTTCGCCGAACAAGGGGATGCAGACACAGGATTCCGCGTTGATTCGTTGTATGCAACACGCTGACCCGATGGGGAATTTGTGGCTTTTTCGGCGGTCGTATTGACAGTTGGGCCCGCCGGCCCCATTTTGCACACGTACCCCTACACGAGACTCGCAATGGCCACCGAACCTACCGTTTCCGCCGACACTGCCTCGCTGCCGCTCCTCCCGCTCCGGGACGTCGTTGTCTTCCCGCACATGGTGATCCCGCTGTTCGTCGGACGGCCGAAGTCCATAAAGGCGCTCGACGTCGCGATGGACACCGGCAAGCACATCCTGCTGGTCGCGCAGAAGTCCGCCGCCAAGGACGATCCGTCCGCCGAGGACCTCTATCCGATCGGCAGCGTCGCGACCGTGCTGCAGATGCTTAAGCTTCCGGACGGCACCGTGAAGGTGCTGGTGGAAGGCACGCAGCGGGCCCGCATCGACCGCGTCGTCGACGAAGGCGAATACATGTCGGCGCTGGCCACCTATCTGTCCACGGACACCGGGCGCCCGCACGAGATCGAGGCGATGCGGCGCGCGCTGCTCGCGCAGTTCGACCAGTACGTGAAGCTCAACAAGAAGATCCCGCCGGAAATCCTGACGTCGATGGCCGGCGTCGACGACGGCGGCCGCCTCGCCGACGCGATCGCCGCGCATCTGCCGCTGAAGCTCGAGCAGAAGCAGGAAATTCTCGAGATGGGCGACGTCGGAAAGCGCCTCGAGCACCTGCTCGGCGTGCTCGAAGGCGAGGTCGACATCCTTCAGGTGGAGAAGCGCATCCGCGGCCGTGTGAAGCGGCAGATGGAGAAGAGCCAGCGCGAGTACTACCTCAACGAGCAGGTGAAGGCGATCCAGAAGGAACTGGGCGAGGGCGACGAGAACGCCGATCTCGAGGAGATGGAAAAACGCATCAAGGCCGCCAAGATGTCGAAGGAGTCCGAGACGAAGGCGCTCGCCGAATTCAAGAAGCTCAAGATGATGTCGCCGATGTCGGCCGAGGCGACCGTCGTGCGCAACTATATCGACACGCTGCTGGCACTGCCGTGGCGCAAGAAGAGCAAGATAAGCAAGGACCTCGCCGCCGCGGTGAAAACGCTCGATGCCGATCACTACGGCCTCGAGAAGGTCAAGGAGCGCATCGTCGAGTACCTCGCCGTGCAGCAGCGGGTCGACCGCCTCAAGGGCCCGATCCTGTGCCTCGTCGGGCCGCCCGGCGTCGGCAAGACTTCGCTCGGCCAGTCGATCGCCAGGGCGACAAACCGCAAGTTCGTGCGGATGAGCCTCGGCGGCGTGCGCGACGAGGCCGAGATCCGCGGCCACCGGCGCACCTACATCGGGTCGATGCCCGGCAAGATCCTGCAGAACATGACCAAGGTCGGCGTGCGCAACCCGCTGTTCCTGCTGGACGAAGTCGACAAGATGGGCATGGACTTCCGCGGCGATCCCTCGTCGGCGCTGCTGGAGGTGCTCGACCCCGAGCAGAACAACACGTTCGTCGACCATTACGTCGAAGTCGAGTACGACCTTTCCGACGTGATGTTCGTCGCGACGGCGAACACACTCAACATCCCGCCGCCTCTGATGGACCGGATGGAGATCATCCGCCTGTCGGGCTATACGGAAGACGAGAAGGTCGCCATCGCGCGCCAGTACCTGCTGCCGAAGCAGATGAAGAACGCCGGGCTGAAGGACAACGAGCTGCACGTTGCCGAATCGGCGCTGCGCGACATCGCGCGCTACTACACGCGTGAGGCCGGCGTGCGCAACTTCGAGCGCGAAGTCTCGAAGATCTGCCGCAAGGTGGTGAAGGCGCTGGTGCTGCGCCAGAGCGAAGGCAAGCAGCGCGTCGCCAAGGGCCCGGTCGACGTCAACTCGAAGAACCTCGACAAGTACCTCGGCGTGCGCCGCTACACGTACGGCATGGCGGAGAAGAAGAACCAGGTGGGCCAGGTCACCGGCCTTGCATGGACCGAAGTCGGCGGCGATCTGCTGACGATCGAAGCCGTGGCGCTGCCGGGCAAGGGAAAGACGACGACGACCGGCAAGCTGGGCGAGGTGATGAACGAGTCGATCGCGGCTGCGCTGTCGGTCGTGCGCCACCGCTCGAAGATGCTGGGCATCGCGGCCGACTTCTACCAGAAGACGGACCTCCACATCCACCTGCCGGAAGGCGCGACGCCGAAGGACGGCCCGTCCGCGGGCGGCGCCATCGTCACGGCGATCGTGTCGATCCTCACCGGCATTCCGGTGCGGGCCGACGTCGCGATGACGGGGGAAATCACGCTGCGCGGTGAAGTGCTGCCGATCGGCGGATTGAAGGAAAAGCTGCTCGCCGCAGGACGCGGCGGGATCAAGACGGTGCTGATTCCCGAGGAAAACGTGAAGGACCTCGCCGAAGTGCCCGACGAGATCAAGAACCGCCTCGAGATCAGGCCGGTGCGCTGGATCGAGCAGGTGCTGGAAGCCGCGCTGGAGCGGCAGCCGGCGCCGCTGCCGGATACGGTGGCGGAAGCGCCGGCAGTTCCGTCGGCGCCCGCGGCCGACGAGACGCCGGCGCTGATCAAGCACTGAAAGCAGCACGTTGCAACGCGCGGCGCACGGGACCGGCCACGGCCCCGTGCGATGCGCGCACGTCGCGATCGGAATGCGTAGGCGACGGCGCGCTTGACAGTCGGAAATCGCGGTTGCTATAACGTTCCTCCGGCCCGTCATTCCGACGCGGGCCTTCCCGACACATCGTTCGACGCAAACGGCGCCTGCCGGTCGCGCGGGCGCATCCACCAGGGGACATTCGTGAACAAATCCGAAATGATCGACTCGATCGCACGGCACGCCGACATCTCGAAAGCCGCCGCGGGACGGGCGCTCGACGCCGTCGTGAGCTCGATCAAGGCCTCGCTCAAGAAGGGCGACGTCGTGACGCTGGTCGGCTTCGGTTCGTTCTTCGTCGGCAAGCGCAGTGCGCGCGCCGGGCGCAACCCGCGGACGAACGAGCCCATCAAGATCCGCGCCGCGAAGGTTCCGAAGTTCCGCGCTGGCAAAGCGCTGAAGGATGCGGTAAACTAACGCGTTGATTTTCCGGCGCGTGGCGGTCATTCCGCCGCCGGCCGTTCGTCGGGTGCTTAGCTCAGTTGGTAGAGCGTCGCCCTTACAAGGCGAATGTCGGCGGTTCGACCCCGTCAGCACCCACCAAGTGCAGTGAGGCGTCACTGTCGATGCAGCTGCAAGATTCAGCTGCAAGATTCAGCTGCGAGATGCAGTTGCAAGATGCAGTTGCAAGATGCGGTTGCAGCAGCGCAGGACGCGGACCGAGATTGACGAGATTGGAGTGGTAGTTCAGTTGGTTAGAATACCGGCCTGTCACGCCGGGGGTCGCGGGTTCGAGTCCCGTCCACTCCGCCAATAAACAAGGGGCGAACGCGAGTTCGCCCTTTTTGATTGCCGTCCCACGGGGCCGCCTTCCGGCGGCCGCGAAGGCGGCGCGCGAAGCGAGTTCCGACGCATGTACGATCTTCTCCACAAGCACAAGCGCATCGCGCAGCTCATCCTCGCGCTGATCTCGCTGCCGTTCGCCTTCTTCGGCGTCGACTACTACTTCCGGAGCGGGGACACGGCCGCCGATGTGGCCACCTACAAGGGCGGGCGCATCACGCAGGCCGAGTTCACGCAGTCGCTGCGCGATCAGCAGGAGAACCTGACGCGGGCGCAGCGGCCGTTCGACCCGGCGATGTTCGACAATCCCGAGGTCCGGTTCCAGATCCTGCAGCAGCTGATCCGCCAGCGCATCATCGAGAAGAAGGGCGACGACCTGCATTTCCGCGTGACGAGCGCGCAGGTGGTCGACCAGATCGCCGCGGACCCCCGCTTCCAGGTCGGCGGCAAGTTCTCGCTCGAGGCGTACAAGGCGGCGCTCGACGGTGCGCGCGTGCCGGAGACCGCGTACGAGGAAAGCATCCGCCGGGAGATCCTCGGCGAGCGCTTCGTCGACCCGATCGCACGCGGCAGCATCGTCGCGGGCCCGACGCGCGTGGCGTTCGTGACGCTGCTCGAGCAGGCGCGCGACGTCGCGGTGGCGACGATCGACGCCGAGCCGTTCGCGCGCGACGTCAAGGTCGACGCCGCCGCGGTCAAGGCGTTCTACGACGCCAACGCGGGCCTCTTCAAGACGCCCGAGGAAGTGAATTTCGAATACGTGATCCTGACGCCGGACGCGTTGTCGGCCGAAGTGACGGTCACGCCGGACGAGGTGAAGGCGCAATACGCCGCGCAGTCGAAGCAGTTCACGCAGGAAGAGCAGCGGCAGGCGGCGCACATCCTCATCGCAGTCAAGCCGGATGCGTCTGCCTCCGACAAGGCGGCCGCGAAGAAGAAGGCCGAGGACATCCTCGCGCAGGCGAAGGCCAATCCGGCGAAGTTCGCGGAGCTTGCGAAGCAGTATTCGCAGGATCCGGGGTCGGCCGCACAGGGCGGCGATCTCGGCAGCAATCCGCGCGGCACGATGGTGAAGGCGTTCGACGACGCCGTGTTCGCGGCGAAGCCGGGCGACATCGTCGGCCCGGTCGAGACCGATTTCGGCTACCACGTGATCAGGGTCGACGGCATCACGCCGATGCGCGCGCGGTCGCTGGACGAGGTGCGTCCGCAGATCGAGGCCGATCTCAAGAAGCAGAAGGTGATGCAGAAGTTCGCCGCCGCCGCGGATCAGTTCCAGAATCTCGTCTACGAGCAGGCTGATACGCTGGCGGGGGTCGCGAAGGCGCTGAATCTCACGGTCAAGACGTCGGGCCTCGTCACGCGCGCCAAGGCGCAGGAGCTCGCCCAGGGCAACGCGAAGTTCATCGAGACGCTGTGGGCGCCCGAGTCGCTCGCGGCGAAGCGCAATACCGAGGCGATCGAGATCGGTCCCAACACGCTGATCGCCGGACGCGTCACCGAATACAGGCCCGCGGCGCCGCGGCCGTTCGAGCAGGTGAAGGACGAGATCCAGCGCCAGCTCGTCGCGAAGCAGGCGAGCGAGCAGGCGCAGGCGCGCGGCCGCGAGAAGCTCGCGGCGCTCGAGGCCGGCAAGAGCGAAAAGGCGGAGGGCATCACGTTCGGCGCCCCGGTGACGCTGCGCCGCAATCAGATGCAGCCGGGCTTCCCGCCGGAGGCGACGGTGCGCATTTTCCAGGCCGACCCGGCGAAGCTGCCGGGGTACGTGGGCGCGGCAAACGAGCGCGGCGGCTACTCGATCTACAAGATTCTGAACGCGATCACGCCGCCGCCGCCCGATCCGGCGAAGCTCGCCGCCGCGGCAACGCGCATCGGCGAGATGCAGAGCCGCGAGCTCTTCGACGCCTACGTCGCGACGCTCAAGGCGAAGGCGGACATCAAGATCAATCAGGCCAACCTCGAGAAGAAGTGACCTGACGCGGGAATATTCTCCCGCAAAAAAAGCACGGCGGCCCGCGGGCCGCCGTTTTCGCATCCTGCGCGCCGCGCGCGCCTCAGCCCATGCACTGCTCCCGCAGAAGGCTTTCGACGCGCTCGCGCTCGCGCGCTTTGGCGGCGTCATCCATGTCGACGCGCTTGCCGTTCTCGTCGATCCGGTAGAGCGGGTCGCCCGACTGGATGACGCGCAGGTTGCCGCGCAGCGTCTGGCAGGCCTCGCGTTTCTTCATCTCGTCGGCGCGCGCCTTCTCGGCGGCCTTCTCGTCCTGATCCTTCTGCGCGAGACGCTTCTTCTGCTCGAGATCCCGGTTCGCCATGTCCTTCACGGCGTCCGGATTCGACGGCGCCGGCGCCGTGGACGTGACGACCTCGCTCTTCGTTCCCGGCGGGGGTGGCTGATCGGAATACACGACGTGGCCGCTGGCATCGACCCACTTGTAGAGGGCGGCCGCGGCCGGCGCCGCGGCGGCGAAGAGCGCCAGCACCGCAGGCACGACGAGCAGCGTGCGTCCCCGGCGCAGCCACGCTGCACTTTCCTGGGGATGACCGGCCGTACGCAGGGGCATCGCGCCTCCTCGCATGTTTAATCACGTTGGCAAGGTAATCCAACGCCGCGGACCCGTCAAACGGACCGGGCGCCGCCATCCGTCACGTCGGTCGTGCCGAACGGCCCGCAGTTCGGCGCGCCGCGACCATTTCGAAAGGGGCCCGACGCGGGTATAATCGATTTTTGCGCATAGGAGAAATGCATGCGTGTCGTCCGGAAAGCGCTCACCTTCGACGACGTCCTCCTCGTCCCCGCGCATTCCTCGATCGTCCCCCGCGACGTCAGCCTCGAATCCCGGCTCACCCGGAGCATAACGCTCAACATTCCGCTCGTGTCCGCCGCGATGGACACGGTGACCGAGGCGCGCCTTGCGATTGCGCTGGCACAGGAAGGCGGCCTTGGCATCGTGCACAAGAACATGCCGCTGGCGATGCAGGCCGCCGAAGTCGCAAAGGTCAAGCGGTTCGAGAGCGGCGTCGTCAAGGATCCTCTGACGGTTCCGCCGACGATGTCGGTGCGCGACGTGCTCGCGCTGAAGCGCGCCAACCGGTTCTCGGGCCTGCCGGTCGTCGACGGCGGGCGCGTGGTCGGCATCGTGACCAACCGCGACCTCCGGTTCGAAACAAATCTCGATCAGCCGGTCTCGAAGATCATGACGCCGCGCGATCGGCTCGTGACCGTGCCCGAGGGCGCCGATCTCGAGGTGGCGAAGGAGCTGATGCACCGGCACCGGCTGGAGCGCGTGCTGGTCGTCAACGACGCGATGGAGCTGCGCGGCCTCGTCACGGTCAAGGACATCCTGAAGGCGACCGAGCACCCGAACGCGTGCAAGGACGAGCAGGGACGGCTGCGCGTCGGCGCGGCTGTGGGAGTCGCCTCGGACAACGAGGAACGCGTCGCCGCGCTGGTCGCGGCCGGCGTCGACGTCATCGTCGTGGACACCGCGCACGGCCATTCGCAGGGCGTGCTCGACCGCGTGCAATGGGTCAAGAAGACCTATCCGCAGGTGCAGGTCATCGGCGGCAACATCGCGACGGCCACGGGCGCGAAGGCCCTCGTCGATCACGGCGCCGACGCGGTCAAGGTCGGCATCGGCCCGGGATCGATCTGCACGACGCGCATCGTCGCCGGCGTGGGCGTGCCGCAGATCACCGCGATCCAGAATGCCATCGAAGGCGCCGCGAAGGCGGGCGTTCCGGTGATTGCGGATGGCGGCGTGCGCTATTCCGGCGACATCGCGAAGGCGATCGCCGCCGGCGCGTCGATTGTGATGATGGGAAGCCTCTTCGCCGGCACCGAGGAATCGCCGGGCGACATCGAGCTCTACCAGGGCCGCTCGTACAAGAGCTACCGCGGGATGGGATCGCTGGGCGCGATGCAGCAGGGGAGTTCCGACCGCTATTTCCAGGAGCTGGAAGCGCTCGGCGACGCCGAGAAGCTCGTCCCCGAAGGCATCGAAGGGCGCGTCCCGTTCAAGGGCCCGGTCGTCAACGTGATCCACCAGCTGATGGGCGGATTGCGCGCCGCCATGGGGTACTGCGGCTGCGCGACGGTCGAGGAGCTTCGCACCCGCGCCGAGTTCGTCGAGATCACGTCGGCCGGCATCCGCGAATCGCACGTGCACGACGTCCAGATCGTCAAGGAAGCGCCGAACTACCGTGTCGAGTAGCCCAGCGCCGGCGGCGGCAGATCGCCCATGATCCTGAAGCGCGCACGGCCCGCGCTGCCGTTCATCTTCATCACGGTGTTCGTCGACGTGCTGGGCATCGGCATCGCGCTGCCCGTGCTGCCGGCGCTGGTGGGCGAGCTCGCGGGCAACCGCGAGATGCAGTCCTACTGGTACGGCGCGCTCGTCATCACGTACGGGCTGATGCAGTTCGTCTGCGCGCCGTTTCTGGGCGCCTTGTCCGACCGGTTCGGCCGGCGCCCCCTGCTGCTGTGGTCGCTGCTCGGGCTCGGCACGCATTTCTTCCTGCTTGCGATCGCACCGACGCTGCCGCTCATGCTCGCGGCGCGCGTGCTGGGCGGGGCCGCCGGCGCGAGCTTCGCCGTCGCCAACGCCTATGCCGCAGACGTGACGCCTCCCGAGCAGCGCGCGAAGGGCTTCGGCATTCTCGGCGCCGCGTTCGGTCTCGGCTTCATCTTCGGGCCGATGGCGGGGGGCCTCCTCGGCGAAGTCAGCCTGCGCCTGCCTTTCTACGTCGCGGCCGGGCTCTCGCTCCTGAACGCGACCTACGGCTTTCTCGCCGTGCCGGAATCGCTGCCGGCGGAGCGGCGCTCGAAATTCTCGTTTGCCCGCGCCAATCCGCTCGCCGCGCTGCCGCGCCTGATGCGTCGTCCGAACGTCGGCGGGCTCGTCATCGTCGTCGCGCTCGCCGTGCTCGCGCAGCTGATGCTGCAGGTGAGCTGGGTGCTCTACACGACGTTTCGCTTCGGCTGGGGTCCGCGCGACAATGGCTGGGCGCTCTTCACCGTCGGCGTCGTCGCCGTGATCGTGCAGGGCGGGCTGATGGCGCCGCTCCTGCGGCGCTTCGGCGAGGTGCGGCTCGCCTTCGCCGGCCTCGCGACGGGCACCGTTGCATACTTCTGCTACGGGATCGTCACGGCGGGATGGGTGATGTACGCGATCATCGTCGCCAACTTCCTCTCGTTCGCCGCGGGCCCCGCGCTGCAGGCGCTGATCTCGAAGGCGGTCGGCGTGAAGGAGCAGGGCGTGTCGATGGCGGCGGTGACGTCGATCAACAGCATCATGTTCGTGCTGGCGCCGCTCATCAGCACACCGCTGCTCGCAGTCGTCTCGCACCTTCCGCCGAACGACTGGCGCATCGGCGCGACGTTCTACGTGAGCGCGGTGCTCCAGGCGATTGCACTCTTCCTCCTGTGGCAGCACTTCCGTCGCGGCCCGGTCGCGGCGACCGCTGACACCGCAAGCTGACGGTGGGCCCATGCACGACAAGATCCTGATCCTCGATTTCGGCGCCCAGTACACGCAGCTGATCGCGCGCCGGCTGCGCGAAACGCACGTCTATTGCGAGATTCACCCGTTCGACGTCGACGACGCCTTCGTGCGCACGTTCGCGCCGAAGGGCATCATCCTTTCCGGCGGCCCGGAGAGCGTCACGGGCGGCGACACGCCGCGCGCGCCGGAAGCCGTGTGGACGCAGGGCGTTCCCGTCCTCGGGATCTGCTATGGAATGCAGACGATGGCGGCGCAACTGGGCGGCACCGTCGAGTCGGGTCACGTTCGCGAGTTCGGCTACGCGGAAGTGCGCGCGCGGGGCCACTCGGCGCTTCTGAAGGGCCTGCAGGATCGCGCGAACGCCGAGGGGCACGGCCTCCTCGACGTCTGGATGAGCCACGGCGACAAGGTCACGGCGATGCCGCCGGGATTCAAGCTCATCGGCTCGTCCGACACCTGCGCAATTGCGGCGATGGCAGACGAGTCGCGCCACTTCTATGCGGTCCAGTTCCATCCGGAGGTGACGCACACGACGCAGGGCGCGGCGGTGCTCGCGCGCTTCGCGCACGACATCTGCGGCTGCGGCAGCGACTGGAACATGGCCGACTACGCCGGCGAGGCGATCGCGGCGATCCGCACGCAGGTGGGCAATGAGGAAGTGATCCTCGGGCTCTCCGGCGGCGTCGATTCGTCGGTGGCGGCGGCGCTGATCCACGAGGCGATCGGCGACCGGCTGACCTGCGTGTTCGTCGACCATGGTCTCCTGCGCCAGAACGAAGCGGCGCAGGTGATGGACACCTTCGAAACGCATCTCGGCGTGCGCGTGCTTCACGTCGACGCGAGCGACGCGATGTATGCGGCGCTCGCCGGCGTCGCCGATCCCGAGCAGAAGCGGCGGATCATCGGCAAGCTCTTCGTCGACGTCTTCCAGCGCGAGGCCGCGAAGCTGCCGAACGCCAAATGGCTCGCGCAGGGAACGATCTATCCCGACGTCATCGAGTCGGCGGGGGCTGCGACCAAAAAGGCGCACACGATCAAGTCGCACCACAACGTCGGCGGACTTCCGGAGTCGCTGCATCTCAAGCTGCTGGAGCCGCTGCGCGAGCTCTTCAAGGACGAAGTGCGCGAGCTGGGACTTGCACTTGGCCTGCCGCGCGAAATGGTGTTCCGGCATCCGTTTCCGGGTCCGGGCCTCGGCGTGCGCATCCTTGGCGCGGTGACGCCCGAGGCGGCGAACCTGGTGCGCCGCGCCGACGCGATCTTCATCGAAGAGCTGCGGCAGGCGCGCGACGCCGCCGGGAAGAGCTGGTACGACCTCACCGCGCAGGCATTCGCCGTGTTCCTGCCGGTGCGCTCGGTGGGCGTGATGGGTGACGGGCGCACCTACGAGCACGTCGTTGCGCTCCGCGCCGTGCAGACGACCGATTTCATGACGGCGCATTGCGCACCGTTGCCGCACGACCTGCTCGCCAAGGTCGCGAACCGCATCATCAACGAAGTGCGCGGCATCAACCGCGTCACATTCGACATCTCGAGCAAGCCGCCTGCGACCATCGAATGGGAGTGACCGGATCGTGAACGCGACCGCCGAAGCACCGGCGCTGACCGCCTTTCGCCGCCTCGCCGTCAAGCGCGGACTCCTCCCGGGAGTCCTGCACGGCCAGCGTTTTGCCGACTTCGTCGTCGTATCGGCCGCCGCCGCGCAGGGCTTCGCGCCGGAGCGGGAATACACCGAGACCGAAGTGAACGAGCACCTGAAGGCATTTCTGGCCGGCGCAGGCGCGATGCTCGCCACGGATCACGTCGATCTGCGGCGCTGGCTCGTCGACTGCCGGCTCCTCGAGCGCGACGGCTTCGGCCGGCGTTACGTGCGTGCGGTCGCGCCGGAGGGGTTCGCCACTACCGTCGAAGGCCTCCGCGGCGCCGACCTCGCGGCGATCGCCCGCGACGCATGCACGGCCGACGCGCAGACCCGCGCCGAGCGCAAGGCGCGCTGGACCGCTGCGCAGGGCGGGACGCCACAATGACGGCGCGCGAGAACTTTGCGAGCGGCGCGCCGTGGGAGCCGCGCGTCGGCTACTCGCGCGCAGTCAAGGTGGGTCGGCAGGTCTGGGTCTCGGGCACGACGGCGACCGCGGCGGACGGCA
>Ga0265332_10000779_pt1 | contig 19455 bp, 19 predicted proteins | sample 41926metaG_FD_202084 | JGI IMG/M metagenome (GOLD analysis project Ga0265332, IMG submission 202084) | Rhizosphere microbial communities from Carex aquatilis grown in University of Washington, Seatle, WA, United States - 4-19-26 metaG | ecosystem: Host-associated > Plants > Roots > Rhizosphere...
GAGGACTGGCGCTCGGCAAGGCGACCGGGCTCGCATGGAGCCGCCTGACTCCGGTGGTGGCCGACGATACGGCCTCCCGCACGCTGCTCTTCGGCGGCTATCGCTGGGCCAACGACATTTCCGTCGAGGCGGCGATGAGCTCGGCGGACAAGTACGCGCTGCGTCCGCTCGGCGCCGGGACGCTCGGGCAGGGCGTCGGACTGAAGTTCGGTTCGGACTCGACCACCGGCGCGACGGACTTCGCGTCGCGCAGCGTCAACGTCGACGTCGTCACCAGCTGGAACGTGTACAAGGCGTTCGCGCTGTATGGCCGGTTGGGCTTTGCGCAATCGGACACGCCGCTCGTCTACAGCGGACTCAATTCCACGGTGCTCGACCCGCGCCGCAATCGCGACGGCATGAACTACGGCGTCGGCGTGCGCTACGACCTCAACTCGAGCCTCGGGCTCCGGCTCGAATACGGCCGCTTCGGCCGGCTTTCGGGCGAAGTCGGCAACGGGCTGCCCGACTCCGATCAGGTAAGCTTCGGCCTGCAGTTGCGCTTCTAGGATCGCCCGCGCATTCGCGGTGCAACGGCGCCTTCGGGCGGCCTTCCGGCGCGACGGTCCTCAACGATCCGTGCGCAAATCCGTGCGAGACAATCCCGTCGACACGCTGACGCTCGTCTACCTTGCGCGCCTGCGCGACGCGTTCGGAGCCTCCGGTGAAGCGGTCCGCCCGCCCGCGGACGTTGCGACGATCGCGTCGCTGCGCGCATGGCTCGCGGCTCGCGGCGGCGTCTGGGCGACGGAGCTCGCGCCGGAGCGCGCCGTGCGCTTCGCCGTGAATCACGACATCGCGCAGCCGGAGACCGCGGTGCGGCCGGGCGACGAGGTTGCGCTCTTTCCGCCGGTCACCGGCGGCTGAGGCCGGCGCGTCATGCCCGTCCGCATCCAGGAAGCCGATTTCGACCTGACGACGGAGCTCGCGGCGCTCCGCGCCGGCGATCCGCGCGTGGGTGCCGTGGCCGCATTCATCGGGACGGTGCGCGACGTTGCCGGCAACGCTCCGCTCGCGACGATGACGCTCGAGCACTATCCCGGCATGACCGAAAGGTCGCTGACGGCGATCGTCGACATCGCGAAGTCGCGCTGGGACATTGTCGACGCGCTCGTGATCCATCGCGTCGGCGCGCTGCGCCCGGCGGACCAGATCGTGCTGGTCGGCGTGACGAGCGCCCACCGTGGCGACGCGTTCGCCGCGTGCGAGTTCATCATGGATTATCTCAAGACCCGCGCTCCGTTCTGGAAGAAGGAAACCACTGCGGAAGGTTCCCGCTGGGTCGAGGCCCGCGCGAGCGACGATGAAGCGGCTGCGCGGTGGCAGAGCGAGCCGCCGCGCGGTGCCTGACGCGGCGTCGTGCGTCCGCGGGGTGCGGCGTGCGGGCCCCGCGGGCCGCCCGCGCGGGCAACCGTAGTGCCTGACATGCCTGACACCGCGCTGCTCGCGCTCGACTGGGGCACGACCTCGGCACGCGCTTACCGGATGAACGGCCATGGCGAGGTCGTCGCGATCCGCGAATCCGCGCTCGGCATCCAGCAGGTCAAGGACGGCGCATTCGCGTCGGCCCTGCTGGCGTTGCTGGGGGAATGGAGCGAACTCGCCGCGCCACGCATCGCCTGCGGCATGATCGGCAGCCGGCAAGGCTGGGTCGAAGCGCCGTATGTCGACTGTCCCGCCGGATTCGGCCGGCTCGCGCACACGCTGACGCGAACCCCTGACGGCGGCCTTGCCATCGTCGCCGGCGTGCGCTGTCGCGACGCCGAAGGCATGCCCGACGTCATGCGCGGCGAGGAGACGCAGATCGCCGGCGCGCTGGCCGCCGAGGACGGCGTGACGCTCGCCGTGCTGCCGGGAACGCACAGCAAATGGGCCATCGTGCGCGCCAGGCGTATCGAGCAGTTCGCGACGTTCATGACGGGCGAGATCTACGCGGTCCTGAAGGCGCACAGCATTCTCGGGCGAATGATGCCGGCGATACCGACGGCCTCGGACGATGGTGCGTTCATGCATGGCGTCAAGGACGGTGCTCGTGCGGACGCGGGCGCAGGAACGCTGCTGCATCGCCTCTTCGGCGTGCGCACGCTGCCGCTTGCCGGCCTGCTCGCCCCCGAGTCGATATCCGACTATCTCTCAGGACTCCTCATCGGCAGCGAGGCCGCTGCCGGGCTCGCGTGGGCGCGCCGGCACGATGTCGCTGCCGATCGCGTCACGCTGATCGGCGCCGATGCGCTCTGCCGGCGCTATGCTGTTGCATTGTCCGAGACCGGCATCGCCGTGGACGCGGCCGCGGCAGACGCCGCGGCGCGCGGATTGTGGGCGATCGCGCAGGAATCCGGGTGGATGCGCTGAAAGGATGGGATCGATGCCGACGCTTGCCGATTATCTCGAGCCGCTGCCGCTCGTCGCCGTGCTGCGTGGCATCACGCCGGCCGAGATCGCGGACGTTGCTGCGGCGCTCGTCGCCGAGGGCTTTCGCATCCTCGAGGTCCCGCTCAACTCGCCGCAGCCGTTCGACTCGATCCATGCGCTCGCCCAGGCGCACGGCGACACCTGTCTTGTCGGTGCCGGCACGGTGCTGTCGATGGAGGACGTCACGCGCGTGAACGCCGCAGGCGGACGTCTCATTGTGATGCCCCACGGCGATGTTGCGGTCGTGCGGGAAGCGAAGCGGCAGCAGCTCGTGTGCCTGCCGGGCGCGGCGACACCGACCGAAGCCTTCGCGGCGCTTGCGGCGGGCGCGGACGGCATCAAGATGTTCCCTGCCGAAGCGCTGCCGCCCGCGGCGCTCAAGGCATGGCGCGCGGTGCTGCCTTCCGGTACGCTCGTATTTCCGGTCGGCGGCATCCGACCCGACAACATGGCACCCTATGTCGCGGCAGGCGCCTCCGGATTCGGCACGGGATCGAATCTGTACCGTCCGGGGATGCCGGCCGCCGAAGTCAGGGCGCAGGCGGCGCGCTTCGCGGAAGGATGGCGCTCGTCGCGGGAACGCTGATCGCGCAGTTTGCGTTGCAGGGGGAATCCTGGTGTCGATTCGAAAGTCAGCGGTGATAGCGCTCGCGCTCTGCGTGTGCGCGTCCGCCGCGCAGCCCGGACCGAAGCATTGCGTCGAGCACGGCTGACGCCCGACCAACCGGAAGAGACGGCCGATGCCCGCGCTTGACGTCCTCGCCCTCGGCGAGGCGATGGTCGAGTTCAATCAGGCGCGTGCCGACGCGCCCGATCAGTACCTGCGCGGCTTCGGCGGCGACACGTCCAACATGGCGATCGCCGCCGCACGCCTGCTCGGCAGCCGCGGCATCGCCGGATATGTCTCGCGAGTCGGGGACGACGCCTTCGGCCGGATGCTGCGCGAACTGTGGCAGCGCGAACGCGTCGACGCTTCGGGCGTCGCCGTCGACCCTGCCGCGCCGACCGGCGTCTATTTCGTCACGCATGGCGCCGCGGGCCACGAATTCTCGTACATGCGGGCGGGCTCGGCCGCATCGAGGATCTCTCCCGAAACGCTCCCGCACGAGCAGATCCGCGCCGCGCGTGTGCTGCACGTCAGCGGCATCAGCCAGGCGATCAGCGCAAGCGCGTGCGATGCCGTTCTTGCCGCTGTCGCCGCGGCCGGCGCATCGGGCACCCAGGTGTCCTACGATCCCAATTTTCGCGCCAAGCTCTGGCCGCTCGCCCGCGCCCGCGCAGTGATCATGGCGACGATCGCCGAGTGCGACTGGTTCCTGCCGAGCTACGACGAGGCCAAGCTCCTCTCCGGCTATGCGGACCCGACGGCGATCATCGACTGGTGCCATGCGCTCGGCGCGCCGGTGATCGCGCTGAAGCGCGGCGGCGACGGGGTCGTGGTCTCCGATGGGCGTACGCGCGAGGAAATTCCAGGTCACCGCGTCGACTGCATCGATGCCACCGGCGCCGGCGACTGCTTCGACGGCGCCTTCGCAGTGCGCATCCTCGCCGGCGACACGCCGTTCGCGGCGGCGCGGTACGCCAATGCCGCCGCCGCGCTCGCGACCACCGGATTCGGCGCAGTGGCGCCGCTGCCACGCGACGCCGAAGTGCGTAAACTTCTCGATTCTGCCCCAGGCTGAGAGGACTCCCATGCGTACGACCCAGACCGCAAGGAATCCCGTGGCGCGTACGCGAACGCCCGTTCCGACCGACGACGCGATCGTTAAGGCGGTGCGCCATCTCGAGGCCGGCGAGTGGGAGGCCGCGCATCTGCTGGTGCAGAAGGACGCGAGCGAGCAGGGGTGCTGGGCGCATGGCATCGTCCACCTCATCGAGGGGGATCTCGACAATGCGAAGTACTGGTACCGGCGTGCGCACCGGCTGCTTCCGCACGGCAACACGGCGGCCGCCGAAATCGCCGCGCTGAAGGCGGCCGTGCGCGAGGGCGCGTCCGGACGCGCGCGGCGGAGCCGCGGTTAGGATCGGCGCGCGCATTGCGAAGCGCGCGGCACGCCTGCATGACGCCCGCGGGTCATTGCGATCCCGCGTCGACGTGAATATACTTCCCCCCAGGAGATGGCATTCCTCCTCGAGCGGCTTCCGGGCGACCAATTCCGGGATGCCCCGCAACCGCCGCAAGGCTGATGATGCCTGCCCGTAGCACCCGGTAAGCGGTGGCGCGGTAGGCTTCTTTCCTGGAATCCTGCGCCCGTCACGGCTGATTTGAACGATCGGCGCGCCGCATTACGCGCGCGGGGAGACGTGCATGCCTTGGGGCGGAATTCTTGCGGTCGGTGGCGGCGCAGCCGTGGGGGCGTGGCTGCGCTGGGGTCTCGGCGTCCTCCTCAATCCCGTGTTCCCCACGCTCCCGCTCGGCACGCTTGCCGCGAATCTTTCCGGCGGCCTGATGATGGGCTGCGCGATGGAGCTTCTGACGCGGCACGCGGTGATGCCGCCCGAAGTGCGCCTTCTCGTGACCACGGGATTCCTGGGGGGTCTCACGACCTTCTCGACGTTTTCCGCGGAGATCGTCACGCTGCTGATGCGCAGGGAGCTCGCGTGGGGCGCCGTCGCCGTCACGGTGCACGTTGTCGGCTCGATCGTGATGACCATTGCCGGCATCCTGCTCGTTCGCGCAGTTTTCGCCTGGGGACCGGCATGAACGGCACGCTGCTGCGCTTCTACGTTCACGAAAACCGCAAGCACGGCCACATCGCGCTGTTCGAGTGGCTGCTCGAACAGGCGAAGGCCTCGGGCATTCATGGCGGCTCCGCGTTCCGGGCGATCGCCGGATTCGGCCGGCACGGCATCCTGCACGAAGAGCACTTCTTCGAGCTCGCCGCCGACATGACCGTGCAGGTCGAGTTCCTGGTGACCGACGCCGAGGCCGGGGCCATGCTGGAGCTGCTCCGCCGTGAGCGCGTCAGCGTGTTCTATACGAGGGTGACGGCCGAATTCGGCACCATCGAAGGCAACCGCTAGCCGAGAAAGGCGATGACGGAAATCTTTGCGCTGGCGGCGCTGTGGCTGGGCCTGGCACTCGCGGCGACGCTGCTGTCGATCTGGCTGCGCATTGCCACGGCGATGTCGGAAATTGTCGTGGGGACAGTCGCGCAGCTCGCGATCGGCGCGCTGGTCGGCGCCGCGGCGCTCGGCACCGACCAGTCGTGGATCCGCTTTCTCGCCAGTACGGGCGCTGTTCTGCTCACGTTCCTGGCGGGCGCGGAGCTCGATCCGAAGGTGCTGCGGTCGACTCTCAAGGAGACTGCGACGGTCGGTCTAATCGCATTCTTCGCTCCGTTCCTCGGATGCGCCGCCGCGGCCTACTGGCTTTTGCACTGGTCGGCGTCGTCCAGCTGGCTTGCCGGGATCGCTCTGTCGACGACGTCGGTCGCGGTCGTGTATGCGGTGATGCTCGAATTCGGATTGAACCGGACCAACTACGGCAAGACCGTCCTCGCGGCGTGCTTCATCAACGATCTCGCGACGGTGATCGCGCTGGGACTCATGTTCTCACCGTTCACAGTGCGCACGCTTGTATTCCTCGGCGCGACCATCGCGGCCTTCCTGATCCTGCCATGGATCACACCGCGATTCTTCCGCAGGTTCGGCGATCGGCCGTCGGAACTCGAGGCGAAATTCTTGCTGTTATGCCTCTTCGGGCTGGGCGCGCTCGCGCAGTGGGCGGACAGCGAGGCGGTGCTCCCCGCCTATGTGCTCGGCATGGTGCTCGCGGGAACGGTCGGCAAGGATCACGCGCTCGTACGACGGCTGCGCACGCTGACGTTCGGTCTGCTGACGCCGTTCTATTTCATCCGGGCCGGATCGTTTGTCTCGATTCCGGCGCTGATCGGTGCGCCCGTCGCGTTCCTGCTGCTGCTGGCGGCCAAGATGACGAGCAAATTCGTCGGCGTGTACCCGGTGACGCGCTGGTTTGCGGCGCCCAAGCGTGAAGCGATGTACACGACGCTGCTGATGTCGACCGGCCTGACGTTCGGCAGCATCTCCGCGCTGTTCGGCCTCTCCCACGGTATCATCGACGGCGCGCAATATTCGCTGCTGATCGCCGCTGTCATCGGCAGCGCCGTGGTGCCGACGCTCATTGCGAACGCGTTTTATCTGCCGCGCCATCTACTTCCGAAGTCTCCGCCGGACGCGACCGCGTCCGAAGAATTGCCTGTAGTGACGAAGGTGAAGCCATGAAGAACATCCTCCTGTGCTGGGATGGCTCCGAGTCCGCCGTGCGCGCATTCGATTTCGCCGTCGACCTTGCGACACGTTTCGGAGCCGCGTTGCAGGTTGTCGCGGTGGCACGCCCCCCGGACGTGCCGGACGACGTCGAGACCGAGGCGATGATCGAGCGCAGCCGGGACCACTTCGCGAGCGACTTCAGGAGCCTCGGCGCGAAGGCAGGTGCGGCAGGCGTCGCGATGAAGCCCGAAGTGCTGGTCGGACATCCCGCCCAACGCATTGTCGACTACGCTGAAAGCCACGGGATCGATCACATCGTGCTCGGGCATCGCGGCAAGACGCTCTTCGATCGCTGGAAGCTGGGTTCGGTGTCCAGGCAGGTGATTCATTACGCGCATTGCACGACCACCGTCGTCCGGTAGACTTCCCTGTTTTCCACGCCGCGAGATCCCCATGCCCAATGCCATTCGCATTCACGCCACCGGTGGCCCCGAGGTCCTGACCTGGGAGGGTGTCGCGGTCGGCGATCCCGGTCCCGGCGAGGCGCGCGTGCGCCACACGGCCATCGGCGTCAACTACATCGACACCTATCATCGCAACGGGCTCTACAAGATGGCGCTTCCGTCGGGCCTGGGCGGCGAGGCGGCCGGCGTTGTCGAGGCGGTAGGCACGGGTGTGGACTGGGTGAAGCCCGGCGATCGCGTCGCCTATTGCGGCGGCGGGTTGGGCGCGTACAGCGAGGTCCGTGTGATGCCGGCGGCACCGCTGGTGCGGCTGCCGGACGGAATCTCCGATCGCGCCGCGGCGACGCTGATGCTGAAGGGCCTCACCGTGCAGTATCTTTTCCGGCAGACGTACAAGCTGAAGAGCGGCGAGACGATCCTCTTTCACGCGGCGGCCGGCGGCGTCGGCCTCATCGCCTGCCAGTGGGCGCGCGCGCTCGGCGTCACGATGATCGGCACCGTCGGATCGGACGCGAAGGCGGCGCTCGCGAAGGCAAACGGCTGCACGCACACGATCGTCTACACGCGCGAGAACTTCGTCGAGCGTGTGAAGGCGCTGGCCGGCGGCAAGGGCGTACCGGTCGTCTACGACGGCGTCGGCAAGGACACGTTTCCGGGCTCGCTCGACTGCATCTCGCCGCGCGGCCTCTGGGTCAGCTTCGGCAATGCGTCCGGCGCGATTCCTCCATTCGACATCCTGCTGCTGTCGCAGAAGGGCTCGCTTTACGCAACGCGGCCGACGCTGTTCACGCACACGGCAAAACGCGAGGACCTGACCGCGATGGCGGACGACCTCTTCGGTCTCGTCCTTGCCGGAAAGATCGTCAGCGAGCCGCGGCAGACGTTCGCGCTGAAGGACGCCGCCGCCGCGCATCGCGCGCTGGAATCACGCGCCACGACGGGCGCCACCGTGCTGTTGCCGTGACCGCCTGCGTCGCCCCGCCGGACGGCGTCAGCGCGCGGCACCATTCAGCAGCGAGCGCGCAGCGGGGATGAGTTCGCCGGCCGTGAGGCCGAGCGGGCCCGCGCCCTGCGCCACGCAGCGATCCGCGGCCGCGCCGTGCAGGCAGACGGCGACGCGCAGCGCGTCGCCCGCCTCGACCCGCTGCGCGAGCAGCGCCGCGACGAATCCGGTGAGGACGTCGCCCGAGCCGGCGGTCGCGAGCCCGGGATTGCCGGTGGCGTTTATCTCCCAGCGTCCGTCCGGATGCGCGACGACGCTGCCGGCGCCCTTCAGCACGACCGACGCGCGCAGCAGTTCCGCCAGCGCCTGCGCAGCGCCGAGCCGATCTGCCTCGATCTCCGCGACGATCTTCCCCAGCAGGCGTGCCGCTTCGGCCGGGTGCGGCGTCGCCACGGTCGGAGCGGAGCGCGCCGCAACGGCGCGCGCGAGGCCCTTGTCGGCGGCGATGACGTTGAGGGCGTCGGCATCGAGCACCAGCGCCACCGGTTCGGCGAGCGCGCGGGCGACGAGCGCGCCGGCGGCCGCGTCGGTGCCGAGTCCGGTGCCGCAGGCAAGGGCATCGGCGCCTGCGCCGAGCACGCGGTCGGCCGCGCGCAGCATCAATTCGGGCTGCTCCCAGTCCAGCGCGGGGAATGCGGCGTCGGCGAAACCGATCCAGACCTTGCCGGCCCCCGCGTGCAGCGCCGCGCGGCCTGCGAGCAACGGCGCGCCGACCATGCCGTGCGCGCCGCCGATGATGCCGAGCGTCCCGAACGTGCCCTTGTGCACGTTGCGGCACCTGCGCTGCAGCACGTCCGGAAGGGAGCGCGACACCACCGACCAGTCGAGCCGATGGCCACGCGCCGCCGCCTGCACCTTCGCATCGAGGCCGAGCGCGTGCACCGAGATGCGCCCGCAAAGATCGACGCCGGCGCCCGTGAGAAGGCCCGGCTTCAGCGCGATGAACGTCGCCGTGGCATCGGCCCGAACGGAGGGCGCGAACGCGGCGCCGGTGTCGGCGTCGAGGCCACTCGGGACGTCGAGCGCGAGGATCGGCGTGCCGGCGGCGTTGATGCGCTCGATCATGGCCGCGTAGGGGGCTGCCGGCGCGCGCGCGAGTCCGATGCCGAACAGACCGTCGACGATCAGCACACCGTGCCAGGCGGACGGTATCGCGTCCATGGTCGTGCCGCCGGCGTTGCGGAAGGCGGTGAGCGCCGCGGCCGCGTCGGCGGGCAGCCGCGCCGCATCGGCGCAGAAGACGACCGTGACGTCGAAGAACCATTCGCGCAGCCAGCGCGCGACGACGAACGCGTCGCCGCCGTTGTTGCCCGGCCCGGCGAGCACGAGGATGGCGCCGGAACGCTCGCCGGCCATCGCGCGCGCGACTTCGGCGGCGGCGTGTCCGGCGCGCTCCATGAGGCCTTCGTGCGCGGCGGCAGCTTCGATGGTGCGAAGCTGTGCGGTGCGACAGACCGGTGCGGGCAGCAGAGCGGCAGCCATTCCCGAATTATAGGCTCCGCCGGCATGTGCACCGGGGCGGTGCGTCGTGCGCACGTCCGTTGGACAAAGGTGCCGCGGCGCCGCTACACTAGGGAAGCCGTCGACTCACGACCGCCGCCCTGCGGCCACCGGCAGCGCCTAGAGCCGGGTCCGACTGCGCGGCTGCAGACCTTTTCCGAACGACTCGAGTGGAGGGATTCCAGATGAAGCTGATCGCCAAGGCCGGATTCGCGCTGGCCGCGCTCTTTGCACTGACCGCGAACGCGCAGGACCTCACCGGCACGCTGAAGAAGGTGAAGGACACCGGCGCGATCACCGTCGGCCACCGCGAATCGTCGATCCCGTTTTCGTACCTCGACGACAAGCAGCAGCCGATCGGCTACGCGATGGATCTCTGCATGAAGATCGTCGACGCCGTGAAGGCCGAGCTCAAGATGCCCAATCTCAAGGTCAACCTGCAGCCGGTGACCTCGGGCAACCGCATTCCGCAGCTCCAGGCCGGCAACATCGACCTCGAGTGCGGCTCGACCACCAACAGCGTCGAGCGGCAGAAGCAGGTCTCGTTCGGACCCACCTACTTCGTGATCAACGTCACGGCCGCGGTCAAGAAGTCGTCCGGCATCAAGACGCTCGCCGAGCTCAACGGCAAGACCGTCTCGACGACGTCCGGAACGACGGCGGTGCCGCTCCTCAAGAAGTACGACAAGACGGCCAATGTCGAGATCAAGGAGATCTACGGCAAGGATCACGCGGAGTCGTTCCTGCTGCTCTCGCAGGACCGCACGTCGGCATTCGTGATGGACGACATCCTGCTCGCCGGCCAGATCGCGAACTCGGAAAAGCCCGGCGACTACATGATCATCGCCGAGTCGCTGCGCCAGGAGCCGTACAGCATGATGATCCGCAAGGACGATCCGCAGTTCAAGGCGCTGGTCGACAAGACGATCGGCGGCGTGATGAAGTCGGGCGAGATCGACAAGATCTACGCCAAGTGGTTCACGAGCCCGATTCCGCCGAAGAACATCAATCTGAACTTCCCGCAGACCCCGGCGATCAAGGCCGCGTTCGCGACCCCGAACGACAAGGGCGTCGAGTGACGGGGGCGGGTCCCGGCACGATGCGGTAGCGAAAGGCCGGACGGCGCGACAGCGCTTCCGGCCTTTCCGTTTTCGGCGGGGACGGAACGCTGCGGGCGGGAGGGGAGGGCGACCTTGAAATTCAATCTGGATTGGGGTGTCTTCTTCCAGGAGATCCCGGGCGGCGGCGAGACCTACCTCGACCTGCTGATCTCGGGCATCTGGTGGACGCTCGGGGTGTCCGCGGCTGCGTGGCTGATCGCGATCATCGTCGGCTCGGTCGTCGGCACCATCCGGACGACGACGCAGCCCTGGCTCGTCCGCATTGGCACCGCGTGGGTCGAGCTCTTCCGCAACATCCCGCTGCTCGTGCAGATGTTCCTCTGGTACTTCGTGATTCCCGAATTCATCCCGCCGCTGAAGGCATGGATCATCCGGGCCGACCCGGCGCATGCGCAGTTCCTGTCGGCAGTCCTGTGTCTCGGGCTCTTCACGTCGGCGCGCGTCGCCGAGCAGGTGCGCGCCGGCATCCAGTCGCTGCCGCGCGGCCAGCGCCTAGCCGGCATGGCGCTCGGCCTCACGCAGCCGCAGGTCTACCGCTTCGTGCTGCTGCCGATGGCGTTTCGCATCATCATCCCGCCGCTCACCAGCGAGACGATGAACCTCATCAAGAACTCGTCGATCGCATTGACGATCGGCCTCGCCGAGCTCACGTTCCGCGCGCGCGAGATGGGCGAGTACACGTTCCATTTCTTCGAGGCGTTCTCGGCGGCGACGGCGATCTACATCGTCATCGCGATGACCGCAAATCGGGTGATGGCGTTGATCGAGCGGCGCGTCTCCGTGCCGGGCTACATCGCCGGCGGGAAATAGGGGCGCGCAATGCATCTCGACTTCGACGTCATTTCGCGCTCGCTGCCCTATCTCTGGAAGGGCTTCCTCTACACGGTGCAGCTGACGGCGATCGCGACGGCCGGCGGGCTTTTCTTCGGCACGCTGCTGGCGCTGCTGCGACTTTCGCCGTTCAAGGTGCTCGCGTGGCTCGCCGCCGGCTACGTGAACCTGGTGCGCTCGATTCCGCTGGTGCTCGTGCTCTTCTGGTTCTTCTTCCTGATGCCGCAGGTGCTGCAGCTCGTCACCGGCGGCGAGCGTCCGCCGCAGATCGGCGCCGAGCGCACCGCGATCATCACGTTCATCATGTTCGAGGCCGCGTACTTCTGCGAGATCATGCGCGCCGGCATCCAGTCGATCGCGCGGGGGCAGGTGCACTCGGCCTACGCGCTCGGGCTGACGTACGGCCAGGCGATGCGCCTCGTGATCCTGCCGCAGGCGTTCCGCAACATGATCCCGCTGATCCTCACGCAGACGATCATCCTGTTCCAGGACACGTCCCTCGTCTACGTGATCTCGGCCACCGACTTCACCGGCGCCGCGTCGAAGATCGCGCAGCGCGACGGCCGCCTGATCGAGATGTACCTGTTCGTCGCCATCGTCTATTTCGCGATCTGCTACACGCTGTCGTTCGGCGTGAAGCACCTCCAGAGAAAGATCGCCGTCATCCGCTGAGGAAGGCCCGCTCACCATGCCCATGATCGCCATCGACAACGTGTCCAAGTGGTACGGCCAGTTCCAGGTGCTGACCGACTGCACGACCGACGTGGACAAGGGCGAGGTCATCGTCGTCTGCGGGCCCTCGGGGTCGGGCAAGTCGACGCTGATCAAGTGCGTCAACGCGCTGGAGCCGTTCCAGAAGGGGCAGGTCACCGTCGACGGCGTTCCGGTGGGCGATCCGAAGACCAACCTGCCGAAGCTCCGCGCGCGCGTCGGCATGGTGTTCCAGCACTTCGAGCTGTTCCCGCATCTGTCGATCACGCAGAATCTGGCGCTCGCCCAGGTGAAGGTGCTGGGCCGCAGGCAGGACGAGGCGCGCGAGCGCGGCCTGAAGCTCCTCGACCGCGTCGGCCTCATCGCGCAGAAGGACAAGTTCCCGGGACAGCTCTCCGGCGGCCAGCAGCAGCGGGTTGCGATCGCACGCGCGCTGTCGATGGATCCGATCTGCATGCTGTTCGACGAGCCCACGTCCGCGCTCGACCCGGAAATGATCAATGAAGTGCTGGACGTGATGGTGCAGCTCGCGAAGGACGGCATGACGATGATGGTGGTCACGCACGAGATGGGCTTCGCGCACAAGGTCGCGCACCGCGTCATCTTCATGGACCACGGCCGCATCGTCGAGGACGCGACCAAGGACGACTTCTTCGGCAAGCCGCGCTCGGAGCGGGCGCAGCAGTTCCTCGCGAAGATCCTGCACCACTGACGCACCGCGGCTCGGCTCCGCGGGAGCGCAAACCGCGTATAATCGCGCTTTACGCGCTCCCAAGCCGCAATGCCGCCAATACTTTCGCTGCGCGGACGTCACGCGCTGTCGCCGTTCCGCGTAGCCAAGCTCCTCGCCGCACTCGCCCACGCCTGTCCGCAGCACCGCGTCGCCGGCGTTTCCGCGCTCTACTGGCATTTCGTCCTTTTAGCACGGCCGCTCACGCCGACGGAGCGCGACGTGCTGGAGCGCCTCCTCACCTACGGCCCGCACGACGAAGCCGCCGCCGATCACGGCGTGCCGTTCATCGTGGTGCCCCGTCCCGGGACGATCTCGCCGTGGTCGTCGAAGGCGACCGACATCGCGAGAAATTGCGGGCTCGACGCCGTCACGCGCATCGAGCGCGGCGTCGTCTACCGCGTCGCCACGCTCGAATGGGAACCGCTGACGGATGACGTGTGCGCGGCACTGCTGCCGCTGCTGCACGACCGGATGACCGAAGCCGTGCTGCCGGCGCTGGAAGACGCGGCGCTGCTGTTCGGGCACCATTCGCCGCGACCGCTCGCCAGCGTGCCGCTGCTTGCGGAAGGCGTGGCCGCGATCGCACGCGCCAACCGCGAGCTGGGCCTCGCGCTGACGGACGACGAGATCGCGTATCTCGACCTGAACTTCCGCAAGGAGGGCCGCGATCCGACCGACGTCGAGCTCATGATGTTCGCGCAGGCGAACTCGGAGCACTGTCGGCACAAGATCTTCAATGCGAGCTTCATCGTCGACGGCGTGCCGCAGAAGCACAGCCTGTTCGCGATGATCCGGCACACGCACGCGACGACGCCGCAGGGGACGATCGTCGCCTACTCAGACAACGCCGCCGTTATCGAAGGCGCGCCGGCGCGTCGCTTCTATCCCGGTCCCGACGGCCGCTACGCCGCGCACGTGGAGCAGACGCAGATCCTGCTCAAGGTCGAGACGCACAATCATCCGACTGCGATTGCGCCGTTTCCGGGCGCGGCGACGGGTTCGGGCGGCGAGATCCGCGACGAGGGCGCGACCGGCATCGGCGCGAAGCCGAAGGCGGGCCTCACAGGTTACACGGTCTCGCACCTGCGCATTCCGGACCTGCCGCAGCCGTGGGAGGTTCCGTACGGCAAGCCGGAGCGCATTGCGTCGGCGCTGTCGATCATGCTCGACGGGCCGATCGGCGCCGCCGCGTTCAACAACGAGTTCGGCCGCCCGAACCTGCTGGGCTACTTCCGCACGTTCGAGCAGACCGTCGCCGGAGAAGTGCGCGGCTATCACAAGCCGATCATGATCGCGGGCGGCCTCGGCAACATCCGCGCCGATCACACGCACAAGCATCCGATTCCCGCGGGCGCGCTCCTGATCCAGCTGGGCGGCCCCGGCATGCTGATCGGGATGGGCGGCGGCGCCGCGTCGTCGATGACGACCGGCACCAACACCGCGGACCTCGACTTCGATTCGGTCCAGCGCGGCAATGCCGAAATGCAGCGCCGCGCGCAGGAGGTGATCGATCGCTGCTGGCAACTCGGTGCGGCGAATCCGATCCTGTCGATCCACGACGTCGGAGCGGGCGGGCTTTCCAACGCGCTGCCAGAGCTCGTCCACGGCGGCGGCGCGGGGGCACGTTTCGATTTGCGCGCCATCCCGTCGGAAGAGCCCGGCATGGCGCCGCGCGAGATCTGGTGCAACGAGGCGCAGGAGCGCTACGTGCTCGCCATTCGCGCCGCGGATCTCGAGCAGTTTCGCGCGATCGCGCACCGCGAGCGCTGCCCGTTTGCCGTCGTGGGCACGGCAAGCGCCGACGACCGGCTCGTCGTCGCCGATCCGCATTTCGACGCGCTGCCGGTCGACATGGATCTCGATGTGCTCCTCGGCAAGCCGCCGCGAATGACGCGCGACGTCGCGCACAAGCATCGCGCGCTGCCGCCACTCGACCTCCAGGGCGTCGATTCCCGGATGGCCGCATATCGCGTGCTGCAGCTGCCGGCGGTCGCCGACAAGACGTTTCTCGTGACCATCGGCGACCGCACCGTCGGCGGGCTCTGCGCGCGCGACCCGATGGTCGGACCGTGGCAGGTCCCCGTTGCCGACGTCGGCGTGTCGCTCTTCGATTACGACGGCTACGCAGGCGAGGCGATGGCGATCGGCGAGCGGACGCCGCTGGCGCTCATCGACGCCCCTGCGTCGGGACGCATGGCGGTGGGCGAGGCCATCACCAACATCGCCGCCGCGCCCATCGGCGACCTGTCCGCGGTCAAGCTTTCCGCCAACTGGATGGCGCCCGCCGGACATCCCGGCGAGGACGCCGCGCTCTACGACACCGTGCGCGCGGTCGCCATGGAGCTCTGTCCCGCGCTGCGCGTCAGCATTCCGGTCGGCAAGGATTCGATGTCGATGCGCACGACGTGGCGGGACGACGGCGTCGAGAAGGCGGTCACCGCCCCCGTGTCGCTGATCGTCTCGGCCTTCGCGCCGATTCCCGACGCGCGCCGCGTGCTGACGCCGCAGCTTCGCCTCGACGGCGAGCCCACGACGCTGCTCTGGCTCGATCTCGGCCATGGCCGGCATCGCCTTGGCGGATCCGCGCTCGCGCAGGTTTTCGGCCAGCTCGGCAGCGAATGCCCGGATGTCGATGCCGCGGCACCGCTTGCCGCATTTTTCGCGATGGTGCAGGAGCTGCACCGCGACGGCATGCTGCTCGCCTATCACGACATTGGCGACGGCGGTCTTTTCGCAACGCTTGCGGAGATGGCGTTCGCTTCGCGATGCGGGTTCGACATTGCGTTGCCGCAGTCGGGCGGCGCGCTGGCGGTGTTGTTCGCCGAGGAGCTGGGCGCGGTCGTCCAGGTGCGCGCAGCACAGCGCGACGCGATCGCCGCGCGGCTCGCGAACGTCGGGCTCGTCGGGCATTGGCTCGGCGCGCCGGCGCCGGGCGAGCGCATAACGATCCGTTTTGACGGCAAGACGCTGCTCGACGAATCGCGCATCGACCTCCACCGCGCCTGGTCGGCGACGACGCACGCGATGCAGCGGATGCGCGACCACCCGGACGCCGCCGACGACGAGTACGCGCGCATCCTCGATACCGGCGATCCCGGCATTTCACCGCGCCTCGCGTTCGATCCCGACGAAGACATCGCGGCGCCGTACATCGCGACCGGCACGCGACCGGCGATCGCGGTGCTGCGCGAGCAGGGCGTCAACGGCCAGGTCGAAATGGCCGCCGCGTTCGACCGCGCAGGCTTCGCTGCGCACGACGTGCACATGAGCGACATCCTCGCGGGGCGCACGTCGCTCGCGGCGTTCAAGGGCTTTGTCGCATGCGGCGGATTCTCCTACGGCGACGTGCTCGGCGCGGGCGAGGGCTGGGCGAAGTCGATCCTGTTCAATGCCCGCGCACGCGACGACTTCGCGGGGTTCTTCGCGCGCCGCGACGCCTTTGCGCTCGGCGTCTGTAACGGCTGCCAGATGATGAGCAATCTCGCCGAGCTGATCCCGGAGACTGCGCACTGGCCGCATTTCGTGCGCAATCGCTCCGAGCAGTACGAAGGGCGGCTGGTGCTGCTCGAGGTCGTTCCTTCGCCGTCGCTGTTCTTCCGCGGCATGGAAGGCAGCCTCATCCCGGCGGTTACCGCGCATGGCGAGGGATACGCCGAGTTCCGCAGCGCGGCGCAGCTCGAGGCGGCGCAGCCGTACGTCACGCTGCGCTTCGTCGACGGCCATGGCGTGCCGACAATGCGCTATCCGTACAACGCGAACGGCTCGCCGCTGGGAATCACCGGCCTCACGACGGCGGATGGCCGCTTCTCGATCCTGATGCCCCACCCGGAACGCGTGTTTCGCACCGTCCAGATGTCGTGGCATCCGCCGGAGTGGGGCGAGGACTCGCCCTGGATGCGGATCTTCCGCAACGCGCGTGCCTGGCTTGGCTGAAGGACGACGTCGGCGGGGCCGAACGTTTAGTATCATCTGCGGACCATCCGCAATAAGGATCGCGATGTCCCTGACCGTCTACGAAATCGATGGCGTCCGGCCGGTGGTCGACCCGTCGGCGTACGTCCATCCGAGTGCGATCCTCATCGGCGACGTCGTGGTCGGCGCGGGCTGCTACATCGGTCCGGCGGCGTGCCTGCGCGGCGACTTCGGCCGGCTCGAAATCCACGCGGGCGCCAACATCCAGGACACGTGCGTGCTGCATGCGTTTCCCGGCAACGACACCATCGTGCACGAAGGCGGACACATCGGGCACGGCGCGATCCTGCACAGCTGCATCATCGAGCGCAATGCGCTCGTCGGCATGAACGCGGTGGTCAACGACAATGCCGTGATCGGCGAATCGGCGATCGTCGCCGCGATGGCCTTCGTCAAGGCGGGGATGATCGTCCCGCCGCGCACGCTGGTGTCGGGCGTCCCGGCGAAGATCCTGCGCGAGCTGACCGCCGTCGAGCTTGCGTGGAAGGTCGAGGGCACGAAGTGCTATCACGAGCTCGCGCGGCGCTCGCACGCGACCATGCGCGCGACCACGCCATTGGCGGCGATCGAGCCCGGCCGTCCGCGGATCAAGGTCGACGAAATGCTTCCACTCGCGGCGCAGAAGGCGCGCAACGCCTGACGCGCCGGCACCGGACACGGGATGCCTGCGATGACTGCGTTCGCGAATCCATTTGCCGAGGAGATCTGGTCGGCGCGCTACCGCCTGCGCGCGGCGGATGGCACCGTCGAGCCGGACATCGATGCGACGTGGGCCCGCGTCGCGAGCGCGCTTGCCGCCGCGGAGCCGCAGGACCGCGTCGCCTGGCAGCAGAAATTTGCCGCGACGCTCGCCGATTTCCGCTTTCTTCCCGGCGGACGCATCCTCGCAGGCGCGGGCACCGGCCGACGCGTCACGCTGTTCAACTGCTTCGTCATGGGCACGCTCGACGATTCGCTCGACGGCATCTTCGCCGCGCTGCGCGAGAGCGCGCTGACGATGCAGCAGGGCGGCGGCATCGGCGTCGACTTCTCTCCGCTGCGCCCGGAAGGCGCCCCCGCCGACGCGACCGGCGGCCACTCGTCCGGGCCCGTGTCGTTCATGGACCTGTGGGACCAGATGTGCGCGACCGTCACCGACGTGGGACCGCGGCGCGGCGCGATGATGGGCACGCTGTCCTGCGAGCACCCGGACATCGAGAGCTTCGTCACCGCGAAGCGGACGAGCCGGCGGCTCACGCATTTCAATCTCTCGGTGCTGGCGACCAACGCGTTCATGGAAGCCGCGCTGGCCGGCCGGCCCTTTGCGCTCGAGTTCCCGGGCTCCGGGATGGCGCGCCGCATCGAAGCGCGCGCACTCTGGCAGACGATCACGCGGTGCGCCTATGAGAGCGCCGAGCCGGGCGTCCTGTTCATCGACCGGATTCGCGCCGAGGACAATCTCGCGTACGCGGAGACGATCAGCGCGACCAACCCGTGCGGCGAAATCCCGCTGCCGCCGTACGGTGCGTGCGACCTCGGGTCGCTCAACCTGACGCGTTTCGTCCGCGATCCCTTCGGTCCTCACGCGAATCTCGATCACGACGCACTGGCTGGCGCGGCCGCGGTCGCAACGAGGATGCTCGACAACGTGTACTCGGTGGCCGCGTTTCCGCTGCCGCAGCAGGCCGCCGCGGCGGCGGCGTCGCGCCGTCTGGGCCTGGGGCTCACCGGCCTCGGCGACGCGCTGGTGATGCTGAACCTGCGCTACGACTCCGATGCGGGACGGGAGGCAGCGGCCGGCGCCATGCGGACGATCGTCGAGGCTGCATATGCCGCGTCGATCGAGCTCGCGCGCGAGCGCGGCAGCTTTCCGCTGTTCGACCGCGACCGGTTTCTTGCGGCGCCGTTCGTCGCGCGCCTGCCGGGCCGGCTGCGCGACGGCATCGCCCGCGACGGCCTGCGCAACAGCCACCTGACCGCCATCGCGCCGGCGGGAACGATCAGCCTGATCGCCGGCAACGTCGCCAGCGGCGTCGAGCCGATCTTCGCGGCGGAATACTCGCGCAACGTGCGGCAACAGGGCGGGGCCATCCTGAACGTCAACGTCGAGAGCCATGCGCTCGCGGCGTGGCGCGCCGGCGGCCGGCGCGGGCGCCCGCGGGCGTTCGTCACGGCAGAATCGGTCGCCGCGACGGATCAGATCGCCATGCTGGCGGCGCTGCAGCCGCACGTCGACAACGCGATCTCCAAGACGACCAACGTGCGCGAGGACATCGACTTCGCCGAATTCGCGGCGATCTACCGCCACGCGTGGGAGCGGGGTCTCAAGGGGTGCACCGTATTCCGTCCGAACCGCGTGACCGGTTCGGTGCTGACCGGACCCGAGCCGCGCTGCGAGCGCTGCGAGACGGCCGGAGCCGCGTAGCGCTCCCCGCTAGAATCCCGCCGCCTGCCCGT
>Ga0265332_10000782_pt1 | contig 19376 bp, 19 predicted proteins | sample 41926metaG_FD_202084 | JGI IMG/M metagenome (GOLD analysis project Ga0265332, IMG submission 202084) | Rhizosphere microbial communities from Carex aquatilis grown in University of Washington, Seatle, WA, United States - 4-19-26 metaG | ecosystem: Host-associated > Plants > Roots > Rhizosphere...
GTTTCCACCGCAGCGAGTTCGCGGTACACGGCGCGCCCCGCCGCGCTTGCATCGGCCATCCGGACGATGGCGTGCGCGCCCGGACGTTCCCACAATGTTCCTCATCAAGCGCGGGCATGCCGCCCGCGGTCAATGCAGGGAGCGTTGCATGAGCGCCACAAACCGTTACGCCACGATCTCCTCGCGCGTCGGGCGGCCGGCCTATCTCGCGACGCTCGTGGTGCTGCAGCTGGCACTCCTTCTAGACGTTGCACCGCCGCTTGCAGTGACGCTGGCGGGTGACGTCCACGCCGCCGGCGCGGGCGGTCCGTCACTCGTTGGAGCGGCGGGATATGCACTGATTCTTGTCGGCACGGCCATCGTCCTCGCGTTTCCGGCGCTTGCCCTCGCCCGCCACGCGCAGCGCGGCCGCTGCCGGTTTCGCGGGCTGCCGCGTCCCTGCATCGGCGCCGCGCTGACAGGCACCCTGCTCTACGCGCTCGCGCAGATGTCCTCGCTCGCATTCCGCCTGGCACCGACGTCGATCGACGTCCCGATGGCGCTCGCCATCCCGTCGATCACGGCGGGCGGCATCGCCATCATGGCCGCGGGCACGCTTGCGGCCGAGGTCCTGCGCCGCAGCGTCGCGCCGGTGCGCGTGCCGATCGCGCCGTGGCACTGCCGGCCGGTGCGCATCGAGGTGATCGATCCGCCCGAGCTCGCGACACGCGGCCTCTAGCAATGCCGCTCCCTTCCGACGTAGATCGCATGGATGTCCCCAACTACTGGATCGCGGCAATCGCGCAGCAGGAAGCGCTCGCTGGCGTGGCAGGTGGCTATGCCGAGGTCGCCTACGGCAAGGCGGGGCCGCTCGAACGCATGCGCGCGGGCGACGGCTTCGCGGTCTATTCGCCGCGCACAACGTGGCCGGACGGCGCGCCGCTGCAGGCCTTCACCGTGATCGGCCGCGTGTGCACCGGCGTCGTCTACCGCGCCGGCGGCGGGGCGGGACCGGGGCCGTTCCGCATCGCCGTCGAGTATTTTCCGGCGGCGCCGGCGCCGATCCGGCCGCTGATCGACGCGCTTTCCTTCATTCGCAACAAGGCGCACTGGGGTGCCGCATTTCGCTTCGGCTTCATCAAGGTGCCGCCCGAGGATTTCGCGCTGCTGGCTGCGGCGATGGATTGCCGGCTTCCCGTCAAGGCGGCGCTGCCCGGCTGAAATGGCGGGGTGCGCTCATACGGATGCTGATGGCAGGGCAGCGGTCGACGGCATCGTCGCGCTGCGGTATGTTCGCGCGATGGAATCGTCATCGCGTGCAGCACCCCGCACCACCGCCGCGGCATGCCGCTGGCAGTGGTCGCGCTTCGCGGCGCTCGCCGCATCCGATCTCTATGCGGTGCTCGCGGCGCGGCAGCAGGTGTTCACCGTCGAGCAGAATTGCGCGTTCCAGGACGCCGATGGACTCGATCCGTCCGCGTGGCATTTGCTGGGCTGGGTCGACGGCGAACGCGGCGCCGTGCTGGCCGCTTATCTGCGAGTCATCGATCCCGGGGTAAAGTATGCGGAGCCGTCGATCGGCCGTGTGCTCACGTTGCCGCCGCACCGCGGCGTCGGGCTCGGCCGGATCGCAATGATCGAGGGCCTCGCCCGCGCCGCCGCCGTCTGGCCGAACCGCCCGATCCGCATCGCCGCGCAGGCGCGGCTCGAGCACTTCTACGCGGCTCTCGGCTTTCGCACTGCGTCGGCGGAGTTCATCGAGGACGGCATTCCGCACGTGGAGATGCTGCGCGACGGTTGACGGCGCGTCCGACGCACTGCGCCGCGTCCCGACGAGGACGCGGCGCATCTGGTACGATGGGAACCGTACGCTGCAACGCCGGCCCGCGCCGGCGTTTTTATTGGCTTCGCATCCCGCCGCACCCGCTCCGTGTCGCCCGCCGCCCGCCACCGCCGCGCCGTCGTATTCATGATTGTCGCCGCCACGTGCTGGTCGACGGGCGGACTTCTCGTGCGCGCGCTTTCGATCACGAATGCGTGGGAGATCGTCTTCTGGCGCAGCCTCTTCATGGCGGCATTCGTGATTGGGGTGCTCACCGTGATGCACGGCCGGAGGATGCCCGCGGCCGTCGTCGCCGCCGGTCGCCCCGGCCTGCTGTCGGGCCTCTTCCTCGCCGGCACGTTCTTCTTCTTCATCGGCTCGCTCACCCACACGACGGTTGCCAACACGTTCGTGCTGATGAGCGTGTCGCCGTTTCTCGCGGCGCTCGCGGGGCGGCTCATCCTCGGCGAACCGGTCCCTGCACGCACCTGGATCGCGATCGGCACGGCGTTCGCCGGCATCGTCGTGATGTTCGCCGACTCGCTCGACGCGGGCCGGCTCACCGGAAACCTGCTGGCGCTCGGCGTGTCATGCTGCTTCGCCTGTCAGCTCACCGTGCTGCGCAAGTACCACGCGCGTGTCGACATGCTGCCGCAGGTGCTGGTGGCGGGCGTGATCTCGCTCGTCGTCGCATTGATGCTTTCGCCCCCATTTGCAGCGACCGGCCGGGACCTCGCGATCCTGGCGCTGATGGGATGCGTGCAGCTCGGCGCCGGATGCCTGCTCGCCACTGCCGCGTCGCGCCATCTGTCCGCGACCGAGCTGGGCCTCCTCGCGCTGCTGGAGCCGATCATGGGGCCGCTCTGGGTCTGGGCCTTCATGGGCGAGCGTCCGGACGACGCGGCGCTCGCCGGCGGCATGATCGTGCTGGCAGCAGTAATCGCAAACGAATCGCTTGCCGCATGGCGCTCGCGGCGCACCGGTCATGACGATACCGACGCGCCGCGGGCGGCACCGGGGCCTTAGGGAGCCTTTGTACCGGCCGCCGCGACAGGAACGTCGTCGCGGCGAACGAGGCGCGAGACGCGCGGCAGACCGCCGCGACAGAATTGCGCCGGCGCGTTTGCTATGATGGCCGGCATCGCTTTCCAGTGCCGGCACCCATGAAGCAGACCTTTCTCGAATTCGAGCAGCCGATCGCCGAACTGCAGGCCAAGATCGACGAGCTCCGCTACGTCCACGAGGACTCGGCGGTCGACATCTCGGACGAGATCAACCGGCTGCAGAAGAAGAGCCAGCAGCTCACGAAGGACATCTACTCGAAGCTCACGTCGTGGCAGATCGCGCAGGTCGCGCGCCATCCGCAGCGGCCGTACACGCTCGACTACATCAGCGGGCTCATGAGCGATTTCCGCGAGCTGCACGGCGACCGCAGCTACGCCGACGACCCGGCGATCGTCGGCGGCCTCGCCCGCTTCAACGGGCAGCCCTGCGTCGTGATCGGCCACCAGAAGGGCCGCGACACCAGGGAAAAAATCCACCGCAACTTCGGCATGCCGCGCCCCGAAGGCTATCGCAAGGCGCTTCGCCTCATGAAGCTCGCGGAAAAATTCGGGCTGCCGCTGTTCACGTTCGTCGACACGCCGGGTGCGTACCCCGGCATCGACGCCGAGGAGCGCGGCCAGTCGGAGGCGATCGGCCGCAACCTCTACGAGATGGCCGGCCTGCGCACGCCGATCATCGTGACGATCATCGGCGAGGGCGGCTCGGGCGGCGCGCTCGCCATCGCCGTCGGCGACATCACGCTGATGCTGCAGTATTCGACGTATTCGGTGATCTCGCCCGAGGGCTGCGCGTCGATCCTGTGGAAGTCCGCCGATTACGCTGCCGAGGCGGCCGAGATCCTCGGCATCACCGCGCCTCGCCTGAAGCAGCTCGGCCTCGTCGACAAGGTCGTGAACGAGCCGCCGGGCGGTGCGCACCGCGACCACGCGGCGATGATGATCGCGCTCAAGAAGGCGTTGACCGAGGCGCTGCGGCAGACGCAGGAGCAATCGCTCGAGACGCTGCTCGAGATGCGCGAGGACAAGGTCCTGTCGTATGGCAAGTACAAGGAGATCACGGCCGGCTGAGCCGGGCCGCGGTCGCCCGGCCACGAAGATCGGGACGCACGCCGCGCGAGACACGCCGAAGGCGCGCGCGTCGCCACGGAGCGGTCCCGTCGATCCCGTTGTGCGCGCCCTCGCCGCGGCGCTGCCTGCATGGCGCGCGGCCACCGTGCAAGGCGCGCTGCCATTGCGCGTCGCGGTCGCGCTGTCCGGCGGCCGCGATTCGATGGTGCTGCTCGACGCGCTGGCGCAGTGCGCCGCCGCCGACGCGTCGCTCACGCTCCAGGCCGTCCACGTTCATCACGGCCTTTCCCCGAACGCCGACGCGTGGACCGATTTCTGCCGCGTGCAATGCGCGAAGCGCGGCGTGCCGCTCACCGTGCATCGAATCGAACTCGCGCGGAAATCCGGCGCGAGCCTCGAGGCCACGGCACGCAAGGCCCGCCTCGCTGCACTCGCGCAGACCGACGCCGACGTGATCGCGCTCGCGCACCACGCCGACGACCAGGCCGAGACCGTGCTGCTGCAGCTCCTGCGCGGCGCAGGTCCGAACGGACTGGCTGCGATGCCGGCATTGCGCCGCGCAGCGCAAGGTCCGGCGCTCGCCCGGCCGCTCCTCGCGCTGCCGCGCGCCGATATCGTGGCCCGCGCCGCCGCACGCGGCGTCCCGTGGATCGACGACGAGTCCAATGCCGACACCGACGTGAGGCGCAATTTTCTTCGGCACGAGATCGCGCCGCGGCTTGCGCAGGCGTTTCCGGGCTATCCGGCGACCCTCGCCCGCGCCGCCGCGCACCAGGCCGAGTCGGCGCTCCTCGCCGACGCGCTGGCGGCGCGCGACGGCGAGCATTCGATCGCCGATGACCCCCGTCTCGGCAGCACGCTCGCGCGCGATGCGCTCGCGGCCCTCGCGGTCGAGGCGCCGCATCGCGCCGGCAACCTGCTGCGCTGGTTCCTGCGCCTGCACGGGCTGCGCGCGCCATCGGCGGCGCGGCTCGCTGCGATGCTGGATCAGCTCGTCCACGCGGCGCCCGACGCGCGGGTCCTGCTCCTGCACGAAGGCATCGCACTCGGCATTCACCGCGGCCGCATCGGCGTGCACGCGCCGACGGTCGATCCCTTTGCCGTGCCCTGGCGCGGCGAGAGCACGCTCGTGCTGCCGCATGGACTCCTCGAATTTGCCCCCGTGCGGGGCGAAGGACTCGCCGCCGAAGCGATCGCGCGCGCGCCGCTCTCAGTCCGTTCTCGCGGCGGCGGCGAGCGCATCCGGCTGCGCGCCGACGGACGCGGCGAGACGCTGAAGCGCCTGCTGCAGGAGGCGGGCATTCCGCACTGGCAGCGCGACGATTTCCCGCTCGTCTGGTGCGGTGATGCGCTCGCTGCCGTGCCCGGCGTCGCAGTCGCCGCAGCCTTTCGGGCCGACGCCGGCGCCGCCGGGTACGACCTCCGTTGGCGCCGGAGTGACGTCATGCGTTGACGGTCCCGGGCGGGGAACCACGGGGCAGGGACGGAGGCCGGGCCGCATCATTGACGCGGATCAATCCGGCGATTCTGTTCCGGCGCCAGCATCCGCGCACGCACAGCCGGAATGCGCCGGATGCGCGCGGCTTCGGCGGGGCGTTCACAGCGCCTTGGCGAGGTTGACAATGGGCGCGGTTGCGGGGCCTAATCTGCCGCAGTCAAGAGCAGGAAATCGAGCGCCGGCGGCCGGTTCAACAAGAGCGCGCAAGTCTCGATCCATTCCAGGAGGTTTTCATGAAGGTCCGATTCGCCGTCGCTGTCACCGCAGCGTTCCTCGTTTCCCTCGCCGGCGTCGCGCACGCGCAGCAGCCGATCGTCATCAAGTTCAGCCACGTCGTCGCACTCAACACGCCGAAGGGCAAGGCCGCCGAGTATTTCAAGAAGATCGCCGAGGAGCGAACCAAGGGCCGGGTCATGGTCGAGGTCTACCCGAACAGCACGCTGTTCAAGGACGGCGAGGAGATGGAGGCCCTGCAGCTGGGCTCGGTCCAGATGCTGGCCCCGTCGGTGGCGAAGTTCGGCCCGCTGGGCGTGCGCGAGTTCGAGGTGTTCGACCTCCCCTACATCTTCGACAACCGCGACGACCTGCACAAGGTCACGAACGGTCCGGCCGGAGCGGCGCTTTTCAAGAGACTCGAGAGCAAGGGGCTTTCCGGACTCGCCTACTGGGACAACGGCTTCAAGGACATGAGCGCGAACAAGCCGCTCCGTGTGCCGGCCGACTACAAGGGCATCAAGATGCGGATCCAGTCGTCGAAGGTCCTGGGCGACCAAATGAAGGCACTGGGCGCGATCCCGCAGGTGATGGCGTTTTCCGAGGTGTACCAGGCGCTGCAGACCGGCGTCGTCGACGGCACCGAGAACCCGCCCTCCAATTTCTACACCCAGAAGATGAACGAGGTGCAGAAGTACCTCACGCTCACCGATCACGGCGTGATCGAGTACGCGGTGATCGTCAACAAGAAGTTCTGGGACGGCCTGCCGCCGGACATTCGCGCGACGCTCGACGGCGCGATGAAGGACGCGACGAAATTCGCGAACGACATCGCCCAGAAGGAGAACGACGACGCGCTCGAGGCCGTGCGCAAGACCGGCAAGACCGAGATCATAACGCTGACACCGGAACAGAAGGCCGCGATGAAGAAGGCGCTTCTCGTCGTGCACAAGGAAAACGAGTCGCGCGTCGGCAAGGAAACGATCGATGAGGTGTACAAGGCGGTCGGATTGAAGCCGTAGCACCGCACCCGCCGCGCCGCAACGCCATCGCCGGAATCCGAGAAGTGCGGCGATGGCGTTCTCATGTTGACGGGCCGACGACACAGATCTGACGGCGCGCGCAAAGGAGGACGTCGATGCTGAAGGTCCTGGACCACCTCGAGGAATGGCTGATCACGCTTCTGATGGCGGGCGCGACCCTCCTGATCGTCGTCGCCGTCATTCACCGCTATGCGGCCGGCGCGCCGATCCCCGTCGTCCAGGACTGGCTCCTGAAGATCGATCTCTCCTGGGCGCAGGAGCTATGCATCTACATGTTCGTGTGGATGGCCAAGTTCGGTGCCGCGTACGGCGTGCGCACCGGCATCCACGTCGGCGTGGACGTCGTGATCAATCACCTGTCACCGCGCTGGCGCTACAGCTACGTCCTGTTCGGCCTGCTCGCCGGCGCGTTCTTCACGGCGACCATCGGTTCGTTCGGCGCGTATTTCACCTGGAACATGGCCCATACGGACCAGACGTCGCCGGATCTCGAGCTGCCGAAATGGATCGTCTATCTCTGCATACCGCTCGGCTCGTACCTCATGTGCTTCCGCTTCCTCCAGGTGGCCGTGGCGTTCGCGCGGACCGGTGAACTGCCCAAGCACGACGTCGCGCACGTCGAAGGCGTCGACGAATCGGCGAGCGCCGCCCTGCACCCGGCGGAGGGCACGGTCGGAGCGCGGCCATGAGCGCCACGACAAGTCCGGCCATGGGACCGCTGACGCGTTTCTTCGCCGTGCTCCCGATCCTGCTGATGCTGCCGCTGGTCCTCGCGGTGGCGGGGCTCAGCCTGCCGAGCTCGCTCGTGCTGTTCTGTGTGCTGGTCGCACTGATGCTGACCGGCACCCCGATCTCGATCGCGCTCGGCCTCACCGTGCTGACGTTCGTGTTCACGATGACGAACGTGCCGATCCAGTCAGTCGCGCTGAAACTCTTTACCGGCATCGAGCGGTTCGAGATCATGGCGGTGCCGTTCTTCATTCTTGCCGGCAACTTCCTCACCCACGGCGGCGTCGCGAAACGGATGATCGATTTCGCGATGTCGATGATCGGGCATTTTCACGGCGGCCTCGCGCTCGCCGGCATTCTCGCCTGCGCGATGTTCGCGCTCGTCTGCGGCTCGAGCGTCGCCACCGTCGTCGCGATCGGCTCGATCGTCCTTCCCGAGATGGTCGAGCGCGGCTATCCGATGCGCTTCGGCGCTGGAGTGATCACCGTCGCGGGATCGCTCGGCATCCTCATGCTGCCGTCGATCCCGAAGGTGATCTACGCGATCGCGACCAACACGTCGATCGGCGCGCTTTTCGTAGCCGGCCTGCTGCCCGGCATCCTGTTGACGACGATGCTCTGCGTCGTGACGTGGTTCATCTCCCGGCGCAACAACTACGCACGCATGCCCAAGGCGACCTGGGCCCAGCGCCTGAAGGCGTTTCGCGAGAGCGTATGGGGGCTGATGCTCGTCGTCATCATCATCGGCGGCATCTACTCCGGGATCTTCACTGCCACGGAGGCCGCCGCCGTCAGCGCGGTCTACGCGTTCTTCGTGTCCGTATTCGTGTACAAGGCGCTGCCGCTCAGGAACCTGAAGAAGGTTCTTCTTACGTCGGCCAACATGAGCGCGATGCTGCTCTACATCATCACCAACGCCGCACTGTTCTCTTTCATCCTGACCAACGAGAACATCCCGCACGCGCTGGCCGACTGGATTCTCGCCAAGGATCTCGGCCTCGTCGGATTCCTGCTGCTCGCGAACATCCTGCTGCTCGTCGCCGGAAACTTCATGGAGCCGTCGTCGATCATCCTGATCATGGCGCCGATCCTCTATCCGGCGGCCATGGCGCTCGGGATCCATCCGGTGCATCTCGGCATCCTGATCGACGTCAACATGGAGGTCGGCCTCTGCCACCCGCCGGTTGGGCTCAATCTCTACGTGGCGTCCGGCATCTCCAAGCTAGGCATCACCGAGCTCACCAAGGCGGTCATGCCGTGGCTCATCACCATGTTGGTGTTCCTCGTGATCGTCACCTACTGGCCCTGGCTCACGCTGGTACTGCCGAGAGCGATGGGGATGCTCTGACGCAAACGCTTCCGCACGCGCAAGGGCGCCCCGGCCTCCCGCCGCGGCGCCCTTTTTTCGTCGCAGCCGCCTGGGGCGGCCCTGCTCCTGTTCCCCGACGTGCCTGCCCTTGACCCACGGATGCCGGGTGCGCACCCGGCGACACCGCTTCGCGAAGCGCCGGCGCCCACTCCGCGAGGGGGTGCCGGGCGGGCAAAAAGGGGCAATCGTGTTATAATTTTGAATTTATTCGCTTTTGTAGCGAAATTGTCACGTTGGAGCCGCCGGAATGCCTGTCGAACGCACCCTTTCGATCATAAAGCCCGATGCCGTCGCGAAGAACGTCATCGGAAAGATCTACTCCCGCTTCGAGACCAACGGCCTCGCGATCGTCGCGGCCGAGATGCGGCAGCTCTCGCGCGCCGAAGCCGAAGGGTTTTATGCCGTGCATCGCGGCCGTCCGTTCTTCGATGACCTGGTCGCTTTCATGACGTCCGGCCCCGTGATGATCCAGGTGCTCGAGGGCGAGAACGCCATCACGAAGAACCGCGACCTCATGGGTGCGACCGACCCGAAAAAGGCGGCGGCCGGCACGATTCGCGCGGATTTCGCCGCTTCGATCGATGCGAACGCGGTGCACGGCTCCGATGCCGCCGAGACGGCGAAGACCGAGATTGCCTACTTCTTTCCCGCGCTTGCGATTCACGGGCGCTAGCCGCCTGCCCACCCGCCGCGAGAGCCCCTTGAAAGCTGTGACGCCGCACCATTCCCGCCCCGGCACGGGACGCTAACGAATGGAAATCACCAACATCCTCGGTCTCGACGCCGCGGGCCTCGAGCGCTTCGTCGCCGCACTGGGCGAGAAGCCATTCCGGGCGCGCCAGCTGATGCACGGCGTGCACCAGCGCTTCGCGGGCGACTTCCTCGCGCTGACCGACCTCGCCAAGGTGCTGCGCGAGAAGCTCGAGGCGACGGCGACGATCGAGGCGCCGGCGGTGGTGAGCGACCACACGGCACCGGACGGCACCCGCAAGTGGCTGCTCGACGTCCACGCCGGCAACGCGATCGAGGCGGTGTACATCCCCGAGGACGATCGCGGCACGCTGTGCATTTCCTCGCAGGCGGGCTGCGCGCTCGACTGCGCGTTCTGCTCGACCGGCAAGCAGGGCTTCAACCGCAACCTCAGCGCCGCCGAGATCATCGGCCAGCTGTGGCATGCCAACCGCACGCTGCTGGCCGAGGGCAGCGACGCGCCGTGGGTCGCACAGGGCCGCGCTCCCGTCACCAACGTCGTGATGATGGGGATGGGCGAGCCGCTCGCGAACTTCGACAACGTCGTCACGGCGCTTGCCGTGTTCCTCGACGACAACGCGTACGGACTCTCGCGCCGCCGCGTCACGCTGTCGACGTCCGGAATCGTGCCGGCGATCGACCGCCTCGCCGCGGCCTGCCCGGTCGCGCTCGCGGTGTCGCTGCATGCGCCGGACGACGCGCTGCGCGACCGGCTGGTGCCGATCAACCGCAAGTATCCGCTCGCGCGGCTGCTCGAGGCATGCCGGCGCTACATCCCGTTCGCGCCGCGCGATTTCGTCACGTTCGAATACGTGATGCTGGACGGCGTCAACGATTCGAACGCGCAGGCGCGCGAGCTCGCAGTGCTTCTCGCCGACGTTCCTTCCAAGGTCAACCTGATTCCGTGGAATCCGTTCCCCGGTGCCGAATTCCGCACCAGCCCGCGCGCGCGCATCCAGGAATTCCAGCAGGTGCTGACCGACGCCGGATTCGTCGCCACGATCCGCAGGACCCGCGGCGAGGACATCGACGCCGCATGCGGGCAGCTGGCCGGCCGCGTGCAGGACCGCACGCGCCGCACGGTGCGCATCCATACCCCCGGCACGCCGCAGCGTGCCTCCTGACGAGACCCGGGACAACCACCATGCACCGCACCCTCCGCCTACTCGCCCTGCTGCCCGTACTCGCACTCGTCGCCGCGTGCTCGTCGACTCCGAAATCGGAAGCGCCGACGATGCCGACGCAGCCGCCTGTTGCCAAGGCGCCGGAAATGAGCCCTGTCGACCGCGCGAAGATCCATACGGAGCTCGCGTCGGGCTACTACGAACGCGGGCAGATGGACGTCGCGCTCGAGGAGCTCGAGACCTCGGTCAAGCTCGATCCCAATCTCGCGCGCACCTACAACGTCTACGGACTCGTCTACACGACGGTCGGCGAGGATGCGAAGGCCGAGCAGGCGTTCCGCCGAGCGCTCCAGCTGGCGCCGCAGGATTCGGAGATCCACCAGAACTGGGGCTGGTACCTGTGCACGCACGGACAGCCGGGCGAATCGATCGGCGAGTTCGAGCAGGCGATCCGGAACCCGCTCTACCGCACGCCGGAGATTGCGCTCACCAATGCCGGCAACTGCAGCACCGCGACCGGCGACACCGCGGGAGCACTGGTCTATTTCAAGCGCGCGCTGGCGGTCTCCCCCGGCTATCCGGCGGCGGCCTACGGCCTCGCCCGCCTCACCTACCGCGACGGACAGGCCGGCGAAGCGCGTGGCTGGATGAAGGTCGTGATGCAGCAGACGAATCCGCCCGCGCAAGCACTGCTGCTCGGCGCCTGCATCGAGAGGAAGCTGGGCGATCGCTCCGCTGAATTGTCGTACGCGTCGCAATTGCGCAACCGGTATCCGGAGTCCGCGGAAGTCAAGTCGCTGGTCGCGGGAGCCTGCGAGTGACGGATCCGGTCAGCCTCCACGATGCCGACGCCGCACAGGCGGCAGCGCGCCCCGGTGCGGGTGCGATGCTGCGTGCCGCACGTGAAGGCGCGGGCCTCTCGGTCGACGCGGTCGCGCAGCAGCTGAAGCTCGCGCCGCGCCAGGTGCGGGCGATCGAGGACGCCGATCATGCGCAGCTTCCCGGCCGCACGTTCGTGCGCGGCTTCGTGCGCAACTACGCGCGGCTCGTGCGGCTCGACATCGACACGGTGCTTGCGGCGCTTCCCGACGCCGACGCGACACAGGAAACGCCGTCGCTTCAGCCGCCGGCCGCCGACATGGGCGAGCTTCCCGCACCCGAAGGCACCGGCCTCGGCTGGACCCGCTGGGCGATTCCCGCAGCGATGATCGCCATCGTGGCGGCGCTCGCACTCTACGAATTCATGCGCCCTGCTGCGGAGGCGCGTCGCGACGCGCCCGTTACCGAAGCGGCTCCCGCCGCCGCCGTCGCGCTTTCACCCGCACCGGACCCGAATCCCGCGCCGACGGAGCCCGCCGGCACGCCGCTCGTCAATCCGGCAGCGTCGACGTCGACTTCCGGCGTCGCCGCTACACCGGGCGAGACGGCTGCCGCGCCTGTGTCGGCGCCGTCGGGCGAAGCGCCGGCCGCGACCGCGCCATCGGTCGCGGCGTTGCCCGCGGCGGCCCCCGCGACGCCGCCGAAGGCCGCCGCCTCCACCGGCAGCGCGTCGGTGCTGCTCGCCTTTCGCGACTACTCGTGGACCGAGGCGAGGGACCGCAATGGCGTCATTCTGATGTCGCGGATGAACCCCGGCGGGTCCACGCAGACGATCACGGGCGACGGACCGCTCGACCTCGTCATCGGCAACGCTGCGGACGTGACGGTGACGTTCAAGGGCGCCCGTGTCGACCTCGTGCCGTACACGCGGCAGAACGTCGCGCGTCTCACGCTGCGCTGACGATCGCGGGCGAGGACAGGAACGATGAGCGAACCGGCACGCCTCGGACGGCGCCATGCGCGCGCGGTCGATGTCGCCGGCGTCACCATCGGCGGCACCGCGCCGATCGTCGTCCAGTCGATGACCAACACGGACACGGCGGACGTCGCCGCGACGGTCGCGCAGGTCAAGGCACTTGCCGACGCCGGATCGGAGCTGGTGCGGGTGACCGTCAACACTGCCGCCGCCGCCGCCGCGGTGCCCGCGATTCGCGAGCGCCTCGACGCCGCCGGCTGTCGCGTGCCCCTCGTCGGGGACTTCCACTACAACGGCCACAAGCTGCTGGCGGACAACGCCGAGTGCGCGCGTGCACTCGCGAAATACCGGATCAATCCCGGCAACGTCGGCAAGGGATCGAAGCGCGACTCGCAGTTCGCCGTGATGATCGGGCAGGCGATCCGCAACGGGAAGCCGGTGCGCATCGGCGTCAACTGGGGGAGCCTCGACGCGGAGCTCCTCGCGCGGATGATGGACGCGAACGCGGCACGCGCGACGCCGCAGTCGGCCGATGTCGTCACCCGTGAGGCGCTCATCGTGTCTGCGCTCGAAAGCGCCGCGCAGGCCGAGGCGCTGGGCCTGCCGGGCGACCGCATCGTGCTCTCGTGCAAGGTGTCCGACGTGCAGGACCTCATCGCCGTCTACACCGAGCTCGCGCGCCGCTGCGACTACCCGCTCCATCTCGGCCTGACCGAGGCGGGCATGGGCAGCAAGGGCATCGTCGCGTCGACCGCCGCGATGGCCGTGCTGCTGCAGCAGGGCATCGGCGACACAATTCGCGTGTCGCTGACGCCCGAGCCCGGCGGCGACCGCACGCGCGAAGTGCTGGTGGCGCAGGAGCTGCTGCAGACGATGGGCCTCCGCGCATTCGCGCCCATGGTCACGGCGTGCCCGGGCTGCGGCCGCACGACCAGCACGACGTTCCAGGAGCTGGCCGAGAGCATCCAGTCGTTCCTGCGCCGGCAGATGCCTGTCTGGCGCTCGCTGTATCCCGGTGTGGCCGAGCTCAAGGTCGCGGTGATGGGCTGCGTCGTCAACGGGCCAGGCGAATCGAAGCTCGCCAACATCGGCATCTCGCTGCCGGGCTCGGGAGAGACTCCGGTCGCACCGGTGTACGTCGACGGCGCGAAGACGGTGACGCTGAAGGGCGAGCGCATCGCGGAGGAATTCCAGCAGATCGTCGAGGACTACGTCCGGACGACCTACGGCGGCGGCCTCCGCGCACCGCATCTCACGCCGGAGCGCCGCACGATCGCGATCAAGGCGCAATGACGATGGCGACGCCGATCCAGGCCGTGCGCGGCATGAACGACGTGCTGCCCGACGAGACGCCCCTCTGGGAGCACTTCGAGGACAAGGCGCGCGCCATTTTCGCCCAATACGGGTATCGCAACCTGCGCGTGCCGATCGTCGAGTCGACCGCATTGTTCGTGCGCGGCATCGGCGAGTTCACCGACATCGTCGAGAAGGAGATGTACACCTTCGAGGACAAGCTGAACGGCGATTCGCTGACGCTCCGGCCGGAAGCGACCGCCGGCATCGTCCGTGCAACGATCGAGCACAACCTGACATACGAACGCCCGCAGCGCGTCTGGACGAGCGGACCGATGTTCCGCCACGAGCGGCCGCAGAAGGGCCGCTACCGGCAGTTCTACCAGATCGACGCCGAGGCGCTCGGCTTCGAGGGTCCGGACGTCGACGCCGAGCAGATCGTGATGCTGTCGCGGCTGTGGAAGGCGCTCGGCCTCTCCGGCATCGACCTGCAGGTCAATTCGATCGGCAATGCCGATGAGCGTCTCGCGCACCGCAAGGAGCTCATCGCGTACTTCGAGCGCCACGCCGGCCTGCTCGACGCCGACGCGCAGCGCCGGCTGCACGCGAATCCGCTGCGCATCCTCGACAGCAAGAACTCCGCGATGCAGGCAATGATCGAGGACGCGCCGAAGCTCGTCGACTTCATCGCCGACGCGTCGCTCGTGCACTTCGAGCAGCTGCAATCGATGCTGACCGGCGCAGGGCTCGCCTTCACGATCAACCCGCGCCTGGTGCGCGGCCTCGACTACTACAACCGCACCGTGTTCGAGTGGGTGGCCACGGGCGGCGACCTCGGAGCCCAGGGCACGGTGGCCGGCGGCGGCCGCTACGACAAGCTGTTCGAGCTCGTGGGCGGCAAGCCGAACTTCGCGTGCGGATTTGCGATTGGCATCGAGCGCATGATCCTTCTCCTGGCCGCCGCGGGCACGCAGGTCACGACCGGCCCACTCGCCTATATCGTGCATGCCGGTGAGCGGTCCGGCCCGATCGCGCGAGTGCTCGGCGAGTCGCTGCGCGACCGCGGCCATGCGGTCGTCGTCCATGCGGGCGGCGGAAGCTTCAAGTCGCAGATGAAAAAGGCCGACGCCAGCGGCGCCCGCTTCGCGCTCATCATCGGCGACGACGAGGCCGCCTCCGGCACCGTCGCCGTCAGGCCGCTGCGCGCCAGCGGCCCGCAGGAAGCCGTCGCCGCCGCCGACGTCGCGGCGAGGCTCGAAGCGCACGCATCCTGAACACACACCGAACGCAATCGCAACGAAGGACTGAAGATGGCCGTATACGATCTCGAAGAGCAGGAAAAGCTGGACGACCTCAAGGCGTGGTGGAAGCAGTGGGGCAACACGGTGCTCGGCATCGTGATCGCCGTCTGCGTCGGCCTCGCGTCGGTGCAGGGCTGGCGCTGGTGGCAGACGAGTCGCGCCGAGCAGGCGTCGGTCCTCTACAGCGGCGTCGTCACGGCGGTCACGGCCAACGACCTGGCGAAGGCGAAGGACGCGATGGCGCAGCTTGCCGACCGCTTCGGCGGCACTGCGTACGCGCCGCGTGGCGCGCTGCTCGTCGCGAAGACGCTGTTCGACGCCGGCGACAAGGACGGTGCAAAGGCGCAGCTCGCCTTCGTGATCGACCAGAGCAGCGAGGAGGAGCTGAAGGAGATCGCACGCCTTCGCCTGGCCCAGGTCCAGCTCGACGACAAGCAGTACGACGACGCGCTGCGTACGCTCGACGCGAAGACCGACGATTCGTTCACTCCGATCTACGCCGACCTCCGCGGCGACGTCTACCTTGCCGCGGGACGCACCGCGGATGCGCGCAGCGCGTATGAAGCCGCGCTCGGGAAATTCGACGCCAATTCGCAGTACCGTCCGTATCTGCAGGCAAAGCTCGACGCCGCCGGCGGGCCGGCAACCCCGGCCGCGGGGGCCGCTCCGGCCGCAGCACCCGCGTCGGCGCCTGCCGCAGCGCCCGCGGCAGCACCCGCGTCCACGGCACCGGCGAGCGCGCCGGCTCCCGCAAAATGACCGCGCACCGCGGGGCTGCCGCGTCCGCGCGTCTGCGCGTCGGTGTCGCGCTTTGCGCGGCACTCACGCTCGGCGGCTGCACGACGTTGGCCGAATATGTGCCGTCGATTCCGCCGCCGTCGTTCGACTGGCTGCGCGCACTGTTCGGCTACGACACCAAGAAGCCGGGCCCGCTTCCCGACATCAACGCGACCGTCACGCCGCAGGTCGCGTGGCAGGTGTCGCTCGGCAAGGGTGCGCTCGGATTCACGCCGGCCGTAACGGCCGGTGCGATCTACGCAGCGACTCCCGGCGGCACGATCGTGCGCATCGACCCCGCGTCCGGATCCACGGCGTGGCGCATCGAAGCCGGGACGAAGCTCTCCGCCGGCGTCGGCGCCGATGCGGCGCTCGTCGTCGTCGGCACCGAGAAAGGCGATGTCCTCGCATTCGACACGAGCGGCAAGGCCCTCTGGCAGGCGAAGATCAGCAGCGAGGTCGTGGGACCGCCGAAAGTGGCGGAAGACACCGTCATCGTATGGTCCGGCGACGGGCGCACGTTCGGTCTCGCCGCCGCCGACGGCAAGACGAAATGGGTGTACCAGCGCGTCAACCCGGCGCTCGTCGTTCGCAACTACGCGGGCGGTGTGATCAGCCGCGGCGGCCTTTTCACCGGCACTGCCGGCGGCAAGCTGCTCGCGATGGATCTCGCCACCGGCAACGTGGGCTGGGAAGGCAACGTCGCCACGCCCAAGGGGGCGACCGAGCTCGAGCGCATCGCCGACGTCACGTCGCTGCCGCTGGTCGAGGAGCGCCAGGTGTGCGCGGTCGCATTCCAGGGCCGCGTCGCGTGCTTCGAGATCGTGCGCGGCACGCTCAACTGGTCGCGCGACATCTCGAGCCTCACCGGCCTTGCCGACGACAATCGCTACATCTTCACCTGTGACGATGGAAGCTCGATGTACGCGTTCGACCGTGCGACCGGCGCGTCGGCGTGGAAGCAGGACAAGCTCGCGCAGCGGCGCCTCGGCGGCCCGCAGGTCGCCGGCGACTACCTGCTCGCCGTCGATGCCGAAGGCTACGCGCATCTCTTCGACCGCAACAACGGCGGCCTCGTCGGGCGCATTCCCACCGACGGAACGTCCGCGACGTCGCAGCCGGTGCAGGCAGGCGTCAACGCCGTCTGGCAGAGCCTTGGCGGAACGATGTACGCGATGACGGCCCGCTGACGCGTCATGAGCGGCGTGCGCTCGCTGTTCGACCTCCACGGCAAGGTCGCCCTCGTCACCGGGGGCTCGCGCGGCATCGGCCTGCAGATGGCCGAGGCGCTGGGCGAGATGGGCGCCAGCGTCGCGCTCGTGGCGCGCAGGCAGGACGAGCTCGACTCGGCGCGACAGCATCTCGCGGACCGGTCGATCGAATGCCTGACGTTGACCGTGGATCTGGCGCACGCGGCCGCGATTGCGCCCGCAATCGATTCGGTGCTCGCGCGCTTCGGCCAGATCGACATCCTCGTCAACAACGCCGGCTGCAACTGGGCGGCGCCCGCCGAGGAGTACCCCGACGCCGGGTGGCGCAAGGTGATGGACCTCAACATCGATGCGCCGTTCTTTCTCATGCGCGAAGTCGCTGCGCGCTCGATGATCCCGCGCCGCAGCGGCAAGGTCATCAACATCGCGTCGATCGCGGGCCTCTTCGGCAATCCGCCGTCGTGGGGCATGCAGACCGCCGCGTACAACGCGAGCAAGGGTGCGCTCGTCAACCTGACGCGCGCGCTCGCCGCCGAATGGGGCCGGCACAACATCAACGTCAATGCGATCTGCCCCGGATTCTTCCCGTCGAAGATGACGAAGGCGACGCTCGATCGCATTCACGAGCAGGTGCTCCTGCTGACGCCGCTCGGGCGCCTCGGCGGCGACGACGATCTGAAGGGCGCGGTCGCCTACTTTGCGTCGGATGCGTCGCGTCACGTCACCGGGCAGGTGCTTGCCGTGGACGGCGGCTGCACGGCGATTTGACGGCCGCGCGATGAGCGGCGCAAGCGGCACGGCATCGGAAAGGCTCGTCCCGCCACTGCATCCCTTCGACACCGGCGCGCTCGCGCGCTTTCTGCGCGACGCCGGCGTTGCCGGCACCGGCCCGCTCGGCGTCCTGCAGTTCCAGGGCGGCCAGTCCAATCCGACGTACCGCGTCAATTCCGGCACGCGCAGCATGGTGCTGCGGCGCAAGCCGCCCGGCACCCTGCTTCCGTCGGCGCATGCGGTCGACCGCGAATTCCGCGTGATGAAGGCGCTCGCCGCGACCGGCGTTCCGGTGCCGCGGATGATCGCGCTCTGCGAGGACCCCGCCGTGATCGGCACGCCGTTCTATCTGATGGAGCACGTCGAGGGCCGCGTGCTGTGGGACCCCGCCCTTCCCGGCATGTCCCCGGCCGAACGCGGCGCGCATTACGACGAGCTCAACCGCGTGATCGCGGCGCTGCACGCCGTCGATTACGCTGCCGTCGGCCTCGGCGACTACGGCCGCATCGGCGGCTTCGTCCTGCGACAGATCGAACGCTGGTCGAGGCAGTACGAGTCCGGCGGCGCCGCGCGAATTGCGTCGATGGACCGCGTGATCGAATGGCTGCCGCGCCACCTGCCGGCGGACGAGGAAACCGCGATCGTCCACGGCGATTTCCGCATCGACAACGTGATCTTCCATCCGACCGAGCCGCGCATCCTCGCGGTGCTCGACTGGGAGCTCTCGACGCTCGGCCACCCGCTGTCGGATTTCGCCTATCACGTGATGGCGTGGCGCCTCAAGGCGGGCGAATTCCGCGGACTTGCCGATTGCGATTTCGCCGCGCTCGGCATTCCCGACGAAGCCCGGTATGTCGCCGAGTACTGCCGCCGCACCAGTCGCTCGCGGATCGCCGACTGGGACTTCTACCTCATCTTCAACATGTTCCGCATCACCGCGATCCTGCACGGCGTGATGTCGCGCGCGCTGCAGGGCAACGCGGCGAGCGGCAACGCGCTCGAGACCGGCGCACGCGCGGCACGGATCGCCGACGTCGCCTGGGAAATGGCGCAGCGCATCGACCACGGGGAGTCATGATGGAGTTTGCGTATTCGGACAAGGTGAAGGATCTCGCGGCGCGTCTCTCGCGCTTCATGGACGCGAACGTCTATCCGGCCGAGCCGGAGTTCGCCGCGGAGGTCGCGGCCAACCGCGCCGCCGGCAACGCGTGGGTGCCGACGCGCGTGATGGAGGCGCTGAAGGCGAAGGCTCGCGCCGAAAGGCTCTGGAACCTGTTCCTGCCCGAGTCGGACCATGGCGCCGGCCTCACCAATCTCGAATACGCGCCGCTGTGCGAAATCATGGGCCGCTCGTGGATCGCACCCGAGGCGTTCAACTGCAACGCGCCCGACACCGGCAACATGGAAGTGCTGGTCCGCTATGGCAGCGAAGCGCAGAAGCGGCAGTGGCTGCAGCCGCTGCTTGCGGGCGAGATCCGCTCCGCGTTCGCGATGACCGAACCCGATGTCGCATCCTCCGACGCGACCAACATCGAGGCGTCGATCGTGCGGGACGGCGACCATTACGTC
>Ga0265332_10000783_pt1 | contig 19357 bp, 16 predicted proteins | sample 41926metaG_FD_202084 | JGI IMG/M metagenome (GOLD analysis project Ga0265332, IMG submission 202084) | Rhizosphere microbial communities from Carex aquatilis grown in University of Washington, Seatle, WA, United States - 4-19-26 metaG | ecosystem: Host-associated > Plants > Roots > Rhizosphere...
CGAAAGCCGCCGAACGCAGCGCCCAGCCCGTATACGTCGCGACGGGAACGGCAACTTCCGGCATCCTGAATCCGGCGATGTCGTTGCCGTCGGCGTCGACCATCGGCACGAAGCTCGGGTAGATCTTGCCGTTCGCCGGGTTGTTCTCGTAGGGCGGCGTGATCACCGGCGGATTGACGTCCATGATGCCCTGAGCCATCCGCGGGCCGTAGTCGAACAGGTAGCGCGTCGACTCGAGACCCGTCACCGTGACGCCGGGAATCTTCGGAAACGCTGCGGCTGCCGTTGCAGGCGGCACCAGCGTGCCGTCGGAGAGCGTCGGCAGCGTGCTTGCAGGAAGCGGTGTGCCGTCGGTCAGGTACTGGTCCATTGCGATCAGCAGCGCACGGTGCACCGGCGTCGAGTCGATCGGGTTCTGCAATTGCTGGCACGCGCCCTTGATCGCACCGTTGCCGGTGCCGTGCTGGTGGCTCGACATGAAATACATCGGTGCGATCGGATTGGGCGCGATGTCGACCGTGCCGGCGGGGTCGGTCTGCATCAGCGACGCCGCCTTCACCCAATATTCGTTCGCCGAATAGATCTCCATCGAGACGGGACAGGTGTTGGACGCCGTGCAGCTCGCGAACCGGCTGTCCGTCTTGCCGGTGATCGGATCGGTCGTCATCGTGTTGGCGAACGGAAACACGCCTTCCTGGTAGAGGTGGTGCTGGCGGTTGCGCTCGGTGCGGCCGGGCTGTGAGAAGCGCAGGTTCATATTGATGCCGTCGCCCGCACCGATCCACATGTCCATGCCGTCGAATACGATGCGGTTCGACTCGTCCGCGTTGAAGCCGAGGTGCACGAAGTCGTTCAGCATCCGCGTCGGCTGGGACACGGTGTACGTGTAGATGCGCTGGACGTCGCCCGCCATGGGATTCGGCGTGCCGGCGTCGTCGGCCGTCGCGTAGCGGAGGAACGACGCGAAGTCGCGCACCGCCGCGAAGCCGATCCCGTTGACCGTCGGATCCTTCCCCGTATACGTCATCTCGTAGATGCTGCCTTGCGCGAACGCGGTGCCCGCGGGCAGGAGCTGGATCGCCGTGCCGTCGTTGGTCAGCGTGCCGGTGGTGACCTTGGTGTACGCCCAGCCGGAAGCAGGGATCACCGTTGGCACGTCATTGAGATGAGCCTTCACCGTGAGCTGCGCCTGCGACTGGTCCAGCGTATTGGGGATGTACGTCAGCGCCGCGGCGGTGGTCGTGGCGTTGTCGTTTTCAATGTAGTCATAGACGGGGCCGGTGATCGACGAGGCGTCGGCATTCTTCGCTACGGGCAGAGTGATTGTCGAATTGAAATTCGCGCTGTTGAGTCCCGCCGCCTGGTCCCAGCCTGACCACGCCAGTGTGTAGCCCATGGGATTCAGGAAGGCGCCGCCGGGATTGGTCGTGGTCGCCGGGTCGTTCCCGCCCGTCGTGAGATTGAACGTTCCGCTGAGCTTGTTGCCGCGGTTCGGCGCTTCGTAGAAGATCTTGTGATTACCCTTGCTGAGATCGACGGGCTTCAGGATGTAGAACGCGAACGAATACTGGACGTGTCCGTTCGGCAGCCTGGGTGCCAGCGCAAGATCGACAATCCCGGCGTTGTGCGGATCGTTGGGATCGAGCTCGGCGGTCATCGTCCCTGCGATCTTTTCGTACTGGCCGACGCCGGGGAACGAGTAGCCGCCGTAGGTCGGGGACTCGAGCGTCGTGACGTTGATCGCGGTGACGCGCGCGTCCGCGGCGGGCGCCGCGAGCGTCGCGGCCATCGCCGAGAGTGCGCAGGCGACGCCGAGACTGACGAGCGTTCGCCGCCCCGCCGGGGTCGTGAGTCGCGGTTCGATGCACATCGGATTGACGGACATGGTTCTCCTCCTTCTGCTGATTTGTCTGCTGGCCGCCCCCTGTTTCCGGCAAGGCCGGTTCCGCAATTCGCTGCCGTCGACCGGAAGTCGGCGGACCCGCTCCGCGCCCGCGGCGCCACGCAGTCCGCGGGGGCCGCCGTCCTCTTTGGCGGCGCTCGGGCCGTGGTGCTTCCGTTGTCGTGTCGGCGCCGCGAAAGCCACGGCTGCGCGGCGCCCGTCCCCTGCATTCCGCGAACCGCTCGGTACGGAGCGGTTGTCGCGGGATGCTGCTCCGATTGGCCGATCGAGTATTGCACTTGCGCCGCCTTCCGCCCAATATTGAATTCGTATGCCAGCCATATTCCCCGGATAGGCGTCGAGGGACCGTGGAGCTTAAGCACCTTCGCAATTTCGTCGTCGTGGCGGAGCTTGGCAGCGTCTCGCGCGCCGCCAAGCGCCTCGCGCTGGCGCAGCCGCCGCTGTCGAACCAAGTCAAGGAGCTGGAGCAGGAGCTCGGCGTGCAGCTCCTGATCCGGCATTCGCGCGGCGTGCGCCTGACGACGGCGGGCACGGCGTTCCTCAACGACGCGAAGGATGTGCTGGCGCGCGCCGAAAGCGCCAAGCAGCGCGCGCGGCACCAGAAAGATGCGGCGGGGGGATTCGTCCGCATAGGCTACGCGCCGTCGACGGGACACCTCCTTCTGCCGCTGCTGATCCGGCGCCTGCGGACGGCGCGGCCCAATGCCAAGGTCGAAGTGCGCGAAATCATGAGCGCACTGCAGGGCGACGCGCTTTCGAACAACGAGATCGACGTCGGACTCTCGCGCCTGCCGATCGACACCGGCGACGTCGTCATCGGCGCCTGCGTCGACGACCCCTTCTGCCTTGCCGTCCCTGCGGGGCACGCGCTGGCCGTCAAGGGCTCGCTCGCGCTGCGCGACGCACGCCACGAGGTCTTCGTGAGCCCGACGCGCCCGCGCGGGCCGGCCTTTTTCGATCAGAGCGTCAGCCTCTGCATGGAGGCGGGATTCAATCCGAACGTCGGCTACGAGGCGACGACGCTGCGCGGCATCCTCGATCTCGTCGGCGCCGGGCTCGGCGTCGCGATCGTCCCGGCGTCGATGGCGCTGCTCGCGCCCGCGGGCATCGTCATGCGGCCGCTGAGCGAGCCCGCGCGCACCGGCACGATCGCGTTCGTGCAGCTGCGAGGAGATCCGAACGCGCTGACGGCCGCGCTGGCCCAGGTGGCGACCGAGGTGTTTGCGGAGCTCGGCAGGGAAGTGAGCCGGATGCTTGCGAGGCTTCGCTGACGGGAGCCTTGCGGCGTCGGTTCCGCCCGGTGGTCCGCTTCAAGTAAAATGGGCCGTTCAGCAATCATTTGGATTTCCGATGCGATACGCAGTTGCCCTCTGCCTGTGCCTGTTCACCTTTGCGGCGAGCGCCGCCGATCCGCCTTATGACGAAGCGGCGGACGCGAAGCTGCAGATCCGCCAGGCGCTTGCGCAGGCCGCGACGGCGCACGTCCCCGTGCTCGTCGTGTTCGGTGCGAACTGGTGCGCCGACTGCAAGATTCTCGACATGGCGATGAATGGCGGCACGTCCGCGCCGCTCGTGTCGCGCGACTTCAAGGTCGTCAAGGTCGACGTCGGTCGCTTCGACCGCAACGTCGACGTCGCCGAATCGTATGGCGTGCCGCTGAAGGAGGGAATCCCGGCGATCGTCGTCCTCTCGCCTTCCAACGCCGTGCTCTACGCGACTCGGACCGGCGAGCTCGCCGATGCGCGCGAGATGGGCGAGCGCGGCATCCACGATTTCCTGCAGCACCTCGCCGGAACGCTGCCGAAATCCTGAGCCGTGCGTTCGCTCGCGGAGGAGCCTAGCGCAGCAGCCACGTAGCGACTTCGTTGCGCCGGGCCCTGAGGCAGGCGTGCAGTGCGGGATCGTCGGCCGCGCAGCAGATGGCCGCATTGACGCCGACGGGCACCCAGCCCGCCTTCGCCGCGACGCGCGCGGCGTCCACCATGCGGGCCCGATCCCAGGTGCGGCCGAGCTCGGCCTGCGGTGTCGGCGCCGGAAGCCCCTGCAATCCCGCACGGCGCAATGCATCGAGCCCGCACGTTGCGCCCTGATTGAAGCCGTGGTCACGGGCGCACGCGTCGAGGCTCGCCGCCACGTCGCAAGTCTGCGCCACGGACGTGACGGAGCCGAGCGCAACACACGCGATCGCGAGCCGCGACGCAAGCATTTGCACGCTCATCCTGCGCATCGAACGCGGGCGTCCTCGCACCGATCCGGCGTCAGCGCCATCGGCGCGACGCGCCGGCGCGTCGACGCTGCGGCGGTCACATTCCCCACTGCAGCCCGGTGAAGCTGGGCCACGATTCCCAGATGACGCCGGCGGTGGCGTTGTCGTACTTCGTCATCGCCGTGTCCTGCTTCTGGACCTGCGCACCCATGCCGCCCGTTGCACCGGCCGGCCCGCTGAGCTTCAGGTAGGCCTGGTATTCCTTTTCGGTGCCGACGTAGATCTGGTTCCTCGGAAGGTCGGGGTAGACGAACCAGTTCTTTCCGGTCTGCGTGACCATCGTCACCTGGCCCTGCGGAAGGGTGGGGAGATGCTGCAGCTGTGTCGCCGTGCTCGCCTTGACGGTCTTGAAGCCGGCGGCCGTCAGCAGCGATTCGGTCTGCTGCGTCGAGGGTGGCGCGTCGGCGCACGCCGCAATCGCTGCGGCGAGCGCGACGGCGCAGAGAAGGGTAAGGGGATTCCACGAAAATTTCTGCATGAGGTTCTTTCCGGCTGGTTTGTGAGGTGCCCGGGCGGCAGCACACGCTGCCGCCATTGCTCGCGGCATGATCGCATACCGGCTCGCGCGATATGACGATGCTGGGCGAGCGCAGAGTATCAGGGCGAGCCTGGCGCCTTGTTGACCCATCCGTTCACGGTGAACCGGCTGTCGCGAAACGCTTTCGACGGCGCGCTCACCGGCCGCACCTCGTGCATGATGCGCGCCCAGAAGAGCACCATCGTGTTGTGCTCCGGCTGCACCGCCTGGTAGGTGTCGCCCATCGCGAGCTTGTTGTTGCGCAACACGTCGTCGAAGAGAAAGAGCTCGCCGCCGGTGAACGCCTTCGGCGGGTAATTGAAGTAGTAGACGTAGGTGAGATAGCGCCGGTGCATCTGCGCGTAGTCGGCATCGGTGTGCACGCCGTAGAATGCGCCGTCGTTGCTCGCGGTGATCTGCGACTCGATCTCCGCGGTATGGATCGGCGGCAGGCGCAGCGCGGTCAGCACTGCCGCGAGCATTGCCCTCACCTTGTCGACCACGGGCCGCACGAGGTCGGCGGGCGGATTGAACACGAGCGACTTGCGGACGTCGTCCGGATTGGTGACGTTGAGCGCCACCGACGACTGGAACTGCGGCTCCAGCGCAAGGACGCGCGGCAGGAGGTCGGCGATTTCGCGCTCGGCGAGGAAGTTCTCGATCCGGACGAACGGGTGGCGGATCGAGAAGAGAGTCTGCTTAGGTTCGGCTTGCATGGCGGGAGGGCTCCGGTTTTGCCCCCATTTTAGACCGTCGCGCAACAGCGTCCGTGGCCGGCAAGCTGCCGGCGCGCGGGTTCATGCCGGATCGACGCGAAATCCACGTCGCACGGGCGGCGATCAGGGGTTGCGGGCGGTGACGAACCACGTGCTGGACGGCGCCCAGACGCCGTCGGCGCGCGCATAGCGGTGCAGCGTCTGCCGCAGCGCCGCGATCACCTCGGGCTTGCGCCGCTCGGCCTCGGCCCCGGCGAGGCGCATGATTTCGCCGGCGGGCCCGAGCGCCATCGCGAACTCGATCGCCTCGTCCAGGTCCCGCCCGATGCAGATGTCGGCATCGAAGCGCTCGAAGGTGATGCGGTCGTAGCCCGCGCTCCGCAGCATCGAGCTCACCATGTCCGGTCCCGCCATCGAGAAGGGGCCCGGCCCGCAATGGACCTGGTCGGTCTCTTCGTGCGAGACGACGGGGACGAGCTCGCGCACCTTGAGCTCGGCGTCGTGCAGCCACGGATTCTCGACGCGCCTGCGCCAGACGATCATCGTCAGCGTGCCGCCCGGCTTCAGCGCCTTGCGCACGTTGCGCAGCGCGGCACCCGGCATCATGAAGAACATCGTCCCGAAGCGCGAGAATGCCCTGTCGTACAGGCCGCGCAGGGGTTCGGTCTGGACGTCCGCGACAAAGAACGCTGCGTTGGCGATCCCCGCCGCGCGCGATTCCTCGGTCGCCGCGTCCACGAAATTCCGCGCGCAATCGACGCCGACCGCCTCGCCGCCCGGTCCGACCCGGCGTGCAATGAGGCGCGTGCTGTCGCCGAAGCCGCAGCCGATGTCGAGCACGCGCGCGCCGGGAGCCGGCGCGTGCCGCGCGAGTGCCTCGTTGCTGTGTGCCGCGAGGCCGTCGATCAGCAGATGCTTGAAGCGGCAGAACTTGTCGAAGAGGACCGTGTTCCACGCCTCGATGACGATGTCGTCGTCTTCCGGCACGGCGAACTCCTCCGGCGTTTTCGGGCGAAGCCGGCTGCCAGTATAAGTGCCGGGCGCCATTCCGGTGACAGGGGCGGCCCGACTGCGGTGGCCCATGCAAGGGAACATGCGCGAGAGCGCTTGCCTTCCACGCGCGCTGCTGTAGAAGGCGGCTCCCGGGGCCGCCGGTCCGGCAGCCCGCTTTCAATAGCGGCGCCTATTGCGGTGATCGACAGCGGGCGAACGCGCTGTCGCTCGCTGCGGTACGTCGATGTCGTCTCCAGCGCGCGCGCCTCCAACACGGCGCGGCCCCGGGAATCGCGCCGGTCGGCGCTGCGGGCTCCGATCGGCGCGCCTTCGACCGACTCGCGCAATCATGCGGCCGCTCTGTTACATTGCGCCGTCATGGCCGCCGCTACCCGCCGGCGCCGCCTTTCGGCGCGCGACCTGAAGACGATTCTCGGAGTAACGAGTGCGCTGGCGGCGCCGTTCGACCTGATGACGATGCTGGGCGAAGTCGTCGGTGCCTCGAAGCAGGTGCTCCACGCCGATCGTGCGTCGGTCTGGCTGCACGACCCCGCGACGAATGACCTCGTCCTCGAGGTCGCGACGGGCATCCAGCCGATCCGGATGCGCTCCGGCTTGGGCATCGCCGGCGCCTGCGCCCGCGACCGCTGCCTCATCAACGTTCCCGATTGCTACGTCGACCCGCGCTTCGACTCGCGCGTAGACAAGGCGTCGGGCTATCGCACGCGCTGCATGCTGGCGCTGCCGCTGATCGATCACAAGGACGTCCTCGTCGGCGTGATGCAGGTGCTGAACAAGGCGGACGGCATTTTCGACGGCGACGACGAGGTGCTTGCGACGGCGCTGGCGGCGCAATGCGCGGTCGCATTGCAGCGCGTGCGGATGACCGGCGCGCTGATCGAAGGCGAGCGGATGCGGCAGGCACTCGAGATGGCGCGCGACGTGCAGATGAGCACGCTGCCAGCCACGATGCCGCGCATTCCCGGCTACGATGTCTGCGGCAAGTCGATGCCGGCCGAGCTCACCGGCGGCGACACCTACGATCTCGCGGCGATCGAGCAGGGCCTCCTGATCGTCCTCGGCGACGCGACCGGGCACGGGATCGCGCCGGCATTGTCGGTGACGCAGATGCAGGCGATGCTGCGGATTGCGTTCCGGCTCGGCGCCGACCTCGAGTCCGCGTTCATGCAGGTCAACAACCGGCTCGCCGAAACGCTGGCCGCCGACCGCTTTATCACGGCGTTCATCGGCCTTCTCGACCCCGAGACCCATCAGCTGCGCTTCCAGAGCGGCGGCCAGGGGCCCATCTTCCACTACCAGGCGGCAGGCCGCACCTGCGCGCGCTACAAGCCGACGAGCTTTCCGCTGGGCGCGATGCCGCTGACGCAGCTGCGTCCGTCCGCGGTCGTCGCGATGGCGCCGGGCGACATCCTCGTGCTTCTCTCCGACGGCTTCTACGAGTACGCCGATGCCACCGGCGCGCAGTTCGGCGAAGACCGCGTGCAGGCAATCGTTGCCGGGGCCTGCGCACGGCCGATGGCCGAGTTGCAGGACCTCCTGACGGCGGCCGTGACGGCGTTTGCCGCGGGCGCGCCGCAGGAGGACGACATGACAGCGGTGCTGGTTCGCCGCGCGCCGGCGCCGTGACCGTCGCACGAGCCTTCGCCCGCAGGTTCGACGAGCTGCCGGCGCTCGTCGCATTCACCTCCGAGGCGTTCGCGCGGGAGAGTGTCGACCCCGCGCTTCGCCCCGACGTCGATTTTGCGCTGGAGGAACTGTTCACGAACATGGTCAAATACAGCCCGACAGGGGATGCCGAGGTCATGATCGAAGTGACGGGCATCGCAGGCGGGGTCGAGGTCCGGATGACCGACTTCGGGGTCGAGCCGTTCGACGTGACGCAGGCGCCGGATGCGGACGTCACGCTTCCGATCGAGGCGAGGCGGCCGGGGGGGCTCGGATTGCATCTGATCCGGCGGCTCCTCGACTCGATCGACTACGAATACCGGCAGGATATCCGGCAGAGCCGGATCACGTTTCGCAAGACCAAAGGCGGAGTCCGGCCACCCGAGCGCGCCGCCGACACAGGGAGAAGGTGATGTTCGCAATCGAATCGGGGCCGGCAGGCGTGGTGATCGCCCGCGGGCGGCTCGACGCCGCCCAATCCGCCGCGGCGCAGGCGTTTCTCGACACGGTACGGGGCATCGTCGCGCTGGACTGCAGCGGCCTCGAGTACATCTCGAGCGCGGGGCTCGGCGTCCTGCTGAAGACGCAGAAGCGCCTGCTGGGCGAGGGGGGGAAGCTCCGGCTCACCGGAGTGAATCGCCACCTGCAGGACATTTTCGGGTACTCCGGCTTCGACCAGCTGTTCGAGATCGAGCCGGCGCCGTAACCGGCGGCTCCAACCTTTCCGCCTCCTGGGTGTAATTGTGGACGACGACGCCGACAAAGCCCTGGTTGAGCGCTTCCGCGATGGCGACCGGGAGGCGTTCGCCGAGCTGGTGGTCCGGTACCAGAGGCCTATCTACAACGCCGCGTTCTGGGTGTTGCGTCGGCCCGAGGATGCAAGCGACGTCACGCAGATCGTGTTCCTGAGGGTTGCCGAGAGGCTGGACGAATATGATCCCCGTTACAAGTTCTTCAGCTGGATCTACCGCATCGCGGTCAACGAGTCGCTCAATATGTTGCGCCGCGGCAAACACGAGTCGCAGCTCGACGACGACGCCGATTTTGCCGGCTCCGAGCACGACGACCCGGAACGTCGACTGGGCGCCGTCCAGCTGTCGGCGCAGCTCCGGGCCGCGCTGATGCGGCTTCCGACCGCCGCCCGCATGGTCATATCGCTCCGTCACTTTTCCGACTGCAGCTACGAGGAAATCGGACAGATTCTGGACATCGACCAAAAAACGGTGAAGTCGCGGCTCTACGAAGCGCGGCAGCGCCTCCGTGAAATGCTGAAAGGCCTCCGGCCCGAATGACATGCCACACTCCGAGCTCATCAAACTGATGTACGCCGTCCTCGACGGCGAGGCGACCCCGGGCGAAGCCCAGGTCCTCGAACACTGCCTCGCGCAGGATTCTGGCGCACGCGCCGAATTCGATGCGCTGCGCCGGCTGTTCGACGGCCTCGCTGCCGTCCCGCAGGGCTATCCTCCGGAGGGGCTGGTGGCCTCCGTCATCGCCGAATTGCCGGCGCACCAGGCGGCCTGCGACGACGACGGCCAACTTTATTCGTCGACCGGTGTATTTGGCACAGCTTCCAAGGAAGCCCGGGGTTTCGACCCGGGGAGATCGGCAACGGTCCCGCGAGTATCCCAGACAGGGCCATTTTTCAGGGGTGAGAACATGGGTGAAAAGCAAAGCAGCTCATTTGGAAAGCGCAAGGTCTGGATCGGCGCCGGCATCGCCGTCGCAGGCGTGATCGTCGCGATGTCGACGGGCGTGATCAACTTCCCGCCTGACGGCAAGGATGCCACGGGCACGATCGTTCCGGCGCAGCGCTACCGTGCGGCCCAGCCGACGTCCGAGGATGTGAAGCTCGGAGCGCAGGCGGGCGGCCAGTCCGCTTCCGTCGGCGCGGCGGCACAGGGCGAAGCGAATTCGGCAGCCAACAGCGCGGCGAATTCGGCTGCGAACCAGGCGGCCAACAGCGCGGCGAATTCGGCAGCGAACCAGGCAGCCAACAGTGTGGCGAATTCGGCAGCGAACCAGGCGGCCAACAGCGCGGCGAACTCGGCGGCGAACCAGGCAGCCAACAGCGCGGCGAATTCGGCAGCGAACCAGGCGGCCAACAGCGCGGCGAACTCGGCGGCGAACCAGGCAGCCAATAGCGCCGCCAATAGCGCTGCCAACAACGCAGCGAACAGCGCGGCCAATTCCGCCGCCAACAGCGCCGCGAACAAGGCAGCCAACAGCGCAGCCAACTCGGCGGCCAACAGCGCAGCCAACAGTGCGGCGAACTCGGCGGCCAATAGCGCGGCGAACTCGGCAGCGAACCGGGCAGCCAACAGCGCAGCCAACAGCGCTGCGAACAAGGCAGCCAGCAGCGCCGCAAACAGTGCCGCCAACAACGCAGCGAACAGTGCGGCGAATTCCGCCGCCAACAGCGCCGCGAACAAGGCAGCCAACAGCGCAGCGAACTCGGCGGCCAACAGCGCGGCGAACTCGGCGGCGAACAAGGCAGCCAACAGCGCCGCGAACAAGGCAGCCAACAGCGCGGCCAACGCTGCCGCCAATGCCGCCGCCAACAGCGCGGCCAGCCAGGCCAAGTAGATCCCAGACACGTTGTGACGCACAAGACCGCCGGCCATCAGTGCCGGCGGTTTTCTTTTGGCCGCCGGGTCCGTATGCTTCGAAACTCGATGCAGCTCGGGGAGGGGCTCGTATGCGCGTCCGCATCTTTTGCCTGATGCTTGCCCTTCTGCCGCCCGCGGCGGCGGCGCAGGAGAGCTCGCTGGGCATGTCGTATGTCCGGACGAAGGATCTCGAGCTCATCTACTTCGACCCGCTCGATTACCTCGTCCCGCACGTCGTGGGGACGTTCACCAATTCGCTCGACTTCCAGCGCCGGATCTTCGGCTGGACCCCGTCCGAGCCCACGACGATCCTGCTCAAGGATCTCGCCGACTATGGCAACGCCGTGGCCGGTACTGCCCCGCACGACAAGCTGATCGTCGACATTGCGCCGGTCTCGCATGCGTTCGAGACCAATCCTGCGAGCGAGCGCATGTACTCGCTGATGAATCACGAGCTCGTCCACATCACTCAGGGCGACATCGCGAACGACGAGGATCGGCGCTGGCGCCGGTTCTTTCTCGGCAAGGTCACGCCGCAGCCGCAGGACCCGGAGACGCTGCTGTACAGCTATCTGACCGAGCCGCGATTCAACGTTCCGCGCTGGTGGCTGGAGGGCGGGGCGGTGTTCATGGAGACGTGGAAGGCCGGCGGTCTCGGGCGCGCGCAGGGCGGGTACGATGAGATGGTGTTCCGGGCGATGGTGCGCGACGACGCCCACTTCTACGACCCGCTCGGGCTCGTGTCGCGGGGCACCCGGGTCGATTTCCAGGTCGGCGCGAACGCCTATCTCTACGGAACGCGCTTCTTCACGTGGCTTGCGTACGTCTATTCTCCCGAGAAGGTCGTCGAGTGGATCCGGCGCGACGAAGGGAGCAAACGCAATTACGCGGACCAGTTCGAGCTGGTGTTCGGGCTGCCGCTCGACAAGGCATGGCAGGACTGGATCGCATTCGAGCACCAGTTCCAGCGGCACAATCTCGACGAGGTCCGCAAGTTTCCGGTCACGCCGTACCACAAGCTCGCGGCGAGCGCGATCGGCTCGATCTCGCGAATGTATTACGACGAGCCGACCGGGACGATCTATGCCGCCTTCCGGTATCCTGGGGTAGTCGAGCACGTCGGCGCCATCGACACCCGCGACGGCAGCGTGCGCAGGCTCGCAGACATCAAGCGCGCGATGCTCTACCGCGTCGCATCGGTTGCGTGGGACCCGGACAGCGGGACGATCTTCTACACGAACGACAACCTCGCGCTGCGCGACCTGATGTCCGTGAACGTTCGCACCGGCGAGCAGCGAATGCTGCTCGAGGATGCGCGCATCGGCGAAATCGCATTCAATCCCGTCGATCGCTCGCTGATGGGCGTTCGCCACGACAACGGCATCGCGTCGCTGGTCCGGATCCCCTATCCGTACGACACCTGGACCGAGATCGTATCGTTCCCGTACGAGAGCGTCCCCTACGACCTCGACATTTCCGCGGACGGGCGGCTCCTGTCCGCCTCGATGAGCGACGCCAATTCCGACCAGTTCCTGCGCGTCTGGGAAATGGCAAGGATCCTCCAAGGCGACGTGAAGCCGCTGTCCGAGTTCCGCTTCGGCCAGTCGATCCCCGAGAGCTTCGTGTTCTCGAAGGATGGGCGCTACCTCTACGGCAGCAGCTACTACACCGGCGTGTCGAACATCTTTCGCTATGAAGTCGCCACAGGCGACATCGTCGCCGTATCGAACGCGGAAATCGGATTCTTCCGCCCGGTGCCGCTCGCCGACGGCCGGCTGGTGGTGCTCGCCTACACAGGTGACGGATTCGTTCCCGCGACGATCGATTCCAAGCCGATCGACGACGTCAGCGCCATCACGTTCCTCGGCACCGAGGTCGCAGAGAAATACCCGGTCGTGAAGACCTGGCAGGTGCCCCCGCCGAGCACCGTTGACGCGGACAAGCTGATCACCGAGCGCGGCCCCTACGAGCCGATCGAGCAGGTGTCGCTCGCCAACGCCTATCCGGTGCTGCAGGGATACAAGAATTCGGCCGGCGTCGGCTATCGTTTCAACTACGAGGACCCGATCAGCTTCGCGCATCTCGGCATCATCGCTGCCTACACGCCGAGCTCGGACCTGCCTTCCGACCAGCGGGGGCACATCGACATCGCCGCCGATTACCTGGGATGGAAGGCGGAGCTGTCGTACAACCGATCGGACTTCTATGACCTGTTCGGGCCGACGAAGCGCAGCCGCAAGGGCTACGCGGCGAAGCTGGGTTACGACGCCCTGCTGATTTACGACGAGCCGCGCAAGCTCGATCTGATATTTGATTTCGCCTACTACGACCAGATCGACACGCTGCCCAATGCGCAGAACGTGGAAACGAATTTCACCCGGCTCGTGACGGGACTGGTTGCGCTCCACTACACGGACGTCCGCCGCTCGCTGGGCGCCGTGGACGACGAAAAGGGGGTCGCCTGGAAGCTCGCCTACCAGGGCAATCTCGTGAGCGGCCAGGTGACGCCGGAGGTATTCGGCAGTCTCGATCTCGGAATGCCGCTCCCGATGCCGCACTCGTCGCTTTGGTCGCGCACCTATGCGGGCGCCGCCAACGGCGACTACAACTCTACGGTCGCGAATTTCTACTTCGGCGGATTCGGCAACAACTATGTCGACGACGGGCCGATCCAGCGCTACCGTGAGTACTACTCTATGCCAGGGTTCGGGCTGCAGGCGATAAGCGGTCTCAAGTTCGTCAAGGAGCTGGTCGAATGGGAAGTGCCTCCGGTCGTGTTCGAGGACGTCGGCGCGCCCGGCCTCTATCTCACCTGGCTGCGCCCGTCGATCTTCGCGGGGGAGCTGTGGACCGAGCCCACGAGCTCGACGCTGCGCAAGAGCTACACGAGCGTCGGAACGCAGGCGGATCTCCGGTTCACCGTTCTCCACTGGTACGACATGACGCTGTCGGTCGGCTACGCCGTCGGTTACCAGGGCGCGCAGCGCGCGGGCAGCGAATGGATGATCTCGCTCAAGATCATGTAGGCATGAGCGAGCCGGACGAAGCCAAGGCCCGCAGGGCGCGTCCGCGAGCGATTGCCAGCGGCCGACAGTGCGACCTGCCGTATTGCGATGTTCGTGCGGAGGCCGCATGAGCGGGGCGTCCGTGCGAGCAGGGCGAAGCCCAGGCCGGAACGGCGCGTCTGCGAGCGCGGGCGGCGGCCGACGCTTGAACAAATCGATTGGTTGGAAGCGCTGCGGAGGCCGCGGCGAAGCCAAGGCCCGAAGGGCGCGTCCGCGAGCGATTGCCAGCGGCCGACAGTGCGACGTGGCGTATTGGGAAGCCCGTGCGGAGGCCGCGAGCCAGTGCCCGCGACGGCGGCCTTCGCCTTGACGTCCCTCTCTCCCGAGTTCCTCCTGCACGTGGCCGTGGGGACGGCGCCCGTCGTCTGCTTCCTCGCGACGCTCGTCTACCTCGACAGCTACAAGCTGGTGTCGATGCAGGCGGTCATCGTCGTGGTTGCCGCGGGCGTCGGGGTCGCCGGTGCCTGCTATTTCGCCAATGGCTGGCTGATCGGCGTGACCGGACTCGACGTCGGCCTGTACACGCGCTTTGCCGGACCCGTCGTCGAGGAGTTCGGCAAGGCGCTCGTCATCGTGATCCTCATGCGCACACACCGGATCGGATTCCTGGTCGACGCCGCGATCTTCGGCTTCGCGGTTGGAACCGGGTTCGCCATCGTGGAAAACGTCTTCTACCAGCACCTGATTCCGGATGCGGGTCTGGGCACGTGGATCGTGCGCGGCTTCGGCACCGCAATCATGCACGGCGGCGCGACCGCGATCTTTGCGATGATGGGACTCGCGATGCTGGAGCGGAAGCGTGCACTGGGACCGATCGCGCTCCTTCCCGGATACGCGATCGCCGTGGCACTGCATGCGGGCTTCAATCACATGTACGGCTCACCTCGGCTGTCGACGCTCGCCGTCCTCGTCGTGCTGCCGCCGCTGCTCTACTGGGTGTTCCAGCGCAGCGACCGCGCCGTCGCCCACTGGCTGGGCGAGGGGTTCGATGCCGACTCGCAGATGCTGGAGTCGATTCATTCGGGGCGCTTCGCCGATTCCCCGGCGGGTCGGTATCTCGCCACGCTGAAGGAGCGCTTCCACGGCCCGGTCGTCGCCGATCTTCTCTGCTACATCAGGCTCTACACGGAGCTCGCGCTGCGGGCGAAGGGCATTCTCATGATGCGCGAGAACGGATTCGAGGTCGCCGTCGACGACGAAACGCGGGCGAAGTTCGCGGAGCTTCGCTTTCTGCAGGGCAGCATGGGCAGGACCGGGATGCTCGCCATTCATCCGCTGCTGCACATGAGCCAGAAGGACCTGTGGCAGCTCTACATGCTGGGCAGCACATGAGCGCGCCGCCGGATTCCGCGGCGGGTTTCGGTCATTGGCAGAGCGTTCCGCCGGAGGCTGCGAACGGGAAGCGCGTGATCTGCTTGGACTGGGTCGTGCCCGGGAGGCCGCCGGCACCGCTGGTCACATAGGCGAGCGTTGCATTGTTGCCGTCGGCGAACGTGAGCGTCGCGCTGCCCACCGCGGTCGTGGCCACCGCGGTCGCGTCGTATGCGTCGAAGCGCGGGCCGGAGGTGCGGTAGAGCGTGCCGGCGTACGCGCTGGTGGTGCCGACCCTGCGCGCAAGCACGGTGAGCCACAGCGGCATGCTGTCGACGTCGTACGTGTACCACGTCGCGAAGATCGCGTCGCCCTGGTGCGCCAGCGTGATGCCCCATCCCGATTCGGCGCCGTTGGGCACCCACCAGAGATCCTGGTAGTTGCTGGCCGCCGCAAAATCGGGCGTCGTCGTGCTGTAGGTGCACGCGACCTGCGGTCCGGTGTCGAGATCGTAGCGCGCGAGGGCCTTGGTCTGGGTGACGCCGTTGACCGTGTACGCAAAGCTGCCGCTGTCGAGATCCGTGAACGTCAGCGTACCGGAGCCAACGGTGGTCGCGGTCGCCGCGCCCGCGTAATTGTTGAACGGCGGCCCGCGGGTGATCACGATCGGACCGGTGTACGCATTGCCCGTCGGCGTGGTGCGGTTCGCGAGCATCGAGAGCCAGAGCGCGCGTCCATTGGTGTCGTAGGTGTACCACGTCGCGTAGAGCTGGTCGCCCTGCTGCTCGAAATCGATGCCCCAGCCGGACTCTGTGCCGCCCGCGGCCCACCAGAGACCGGTGAAATTGGATGCGCCGACCGTGTTGAGCGGAATGACCACGAAATCGTCGACGCCACCCGCGACGCTCGTCATCTGGGCGAGCTGGGTCTTCGCGGCTTCGTTGCCGCGCACCATGGCGTCGAGCCAGGTAACCGACCAGGTGAAGATGTCGTTCGTCGCCGGGACGCTGAACTCGTGCTTGACGCCCGTCAGCGCGACCAGCTCGCGCGGGCCGCCGAGCCGCAGCATTCCCTGCGCGGTCACCTCGATCGGCGCCGTCGTGTCGGCCGTCCCGCCGATGCCGAGGAACGGAAGGCTCACGCCGTCCAGACCGTGCTGATCGCGTCCGAACGACGGAAGGATCGGCTGTCCGAAATAGGGAACGTAGCCGACGGCGGCCTTGAGCCGTGTGTCGTGCTCGATCTGCGTCCACGAGAGTCCCACCGACGTCGTGAGACCGCCGCCGGCCATCAGCATCATCGACTCGCCGCCCATGCTCGCGCCGAATCCGCCGATCTGCGCCGAGTCGATCCGGTCGCGCCATTGCGGATCGGCCTGCAGCAGGTCGATCGAAGCGGACAGCGCCAGCGGCCGAAGCGCCTGCATTGCGAGAAAGTTCTGCAAATGCGTGAGCAGATAGAGGACGTCGCTGATATTGTCGAGCTGCAGGTCGGAAAACGTGGCGTCCGTGTGAAACGGCGCGGCCACCACGTAGCCGAAGCTCGCGAAGACGGTCAGCGCATAGATGTAGTCGTTCGATATCGGACTGCCGCCGTATCCGTGCGAAAACAGCATCACCGGGAAGCGCGTCGTCGCGTCGGGCCACAGCGGCGCGTCGCCGGCGCGCATCATGTGCGGCACGATCTTGCCGGTCGGCAGCGCATAGTCGCCGCGCGGATTGGCGGCGGTCGTCGGGTGGCAGACGATCACGACGTACGGCAGCGAGCGCCCGGCGAACGATCCATAGACTGAAGGAGTCGCCGGCGCCTGCACGGTGACGGCCGGCGTGCTCGCGGGTTCGAGCAGCAGCTGGGACGGCGTGCGCGCGCTGCCGTCGGAACGCGGGACGCCTTCCCAGTACAGCTGGATGTCCTCGCCGGGAGCGAGGCTCGTAGTGTCCTGCGCCACGTCGCTGCACTCGACTGCGTAGGGGCCGGGAAGCGGCAGCGGGGGAACCGTCACCGCCGCTGCGATGTTGACGACGCCCGTGGTGACGACCGTCAGAGCGAATTGAAATAGTTTCACCGGCAGCTTCATGATCTTCTGATGTTAATTGTGCTTGTATGCGTCGGATTCCGTGCGTCACCGCGGTGTCTTGCCGCGGGCACATGGTCTGCGACTCCATGGAGCGTCCGGGACGGCGATGCTTCGTCGCCGCTGCAGTTCACGGAATCGACCAGCCTGTTCAGGATGCGCAGCTTCGGCGAACGGGTGCGGAAGGTCTGTGCGGTGGCACACATCGCCTTCATTCGCAAGATTTTCACCGATTGCCGCGCGCCGATGAGCATCGCGATTTTGGAGTCGCACGCCAGGCAATTGGTTCCCCGGTGGCGCAGGGCGACGAAAACAATGGCGCGTCAGGCGATGATGAACTCCCCGATCACCGGCATTGTGCGGAGCCGCGCGAGCTCTGCGGGGGAGGGCAGCTCCGGGCGGTCGCGCTCGGCGTTGACCATGCACAGAAAGCCGAGTGGCGCGTCGGATTCCGCGCGAAACTGATGCCACGTCGACGACGGGACCTGCACGAGATCGTGCGGCGCGACGGCGAAGATGCGCTCGCCGACGAGCACGCGCCCGCGACCCTGCTCGATCACCACCGCGTGCGCGTGCACGTGCCGCTCGAGCGTCGTGTGACCCCCCGCGGCAACTTCGAAATAGCGGAGCTGGCAGGCCAGTGCCGGATCGTCGAACAGGATCTGGCGCGTGACGTCGCGAAACGGCGCCGTGCCGTCGCGCTTGTATTCGCGCACGTCGACGCCACGCCAGCGCAGGGCGCCCGATTGCGGCCGATGCGGATCAGTTGGAATGACGCGCTCCCCGGATGATTGGCATCAAGTCGCCTCCTCGTGGGGTTCCACGGCGGCCGCCGTCGCGTGACGAGCGGCGGCGACGAACGCGCGCGCCCGCTCGGCGAGCCCGTCGCCCGCGGCGAGCAGCGAGCCGCCGATGAGGAGCATCACGTCGTTGCCGTAGAAACGGACGATTTCATCGACGCGCTCCACGGACAGCCCGCCCGCCGGGACTGGCAGCGTCCGGCGATAGGCCCCCCATTCGCAGCGGCCGTTCGCGGCGATGCCCGCGCATTCGTCGCGCGTGTACGCGAAACGGCCGCCGAAATTGGGAAAGATCACCGCATCCGCGCCGAGCCAGCGGAACAGCTTCCCGAGGAGCAGGGGAGGGGCGACGCGCGCCGCGCCGCCGTACGCCGGATGGGCAAGTATCGGGACCGCACATTCAGTGGCCGCGAATTCCGCGAACGCGGGCATGCCGACGAGCGCGGGCGCCAGCAGCACGGCGCCGACGTTCTCGTCCCGGACGACGCGCGCCTGCTCCGCCAGCGCACGCGGTGACCCGACGAGGCTGGGCGCATAAAGGCACGGTCTGCCGGTTTCAAGTCGGGCGCGCTCGACGGCGCGCTGGCAGGCGGCGACGCGCTCGGCGAACGGGGAATACGTCTGGTCGGCAAGCCCGTGATCATCCTTGACGATGTCGAGGCCGCTTCGCGCGAGCGTGTAGCAGAGCTCTGCCAGTGCGGCTGACGGCATTCCCTGGGGCTTCAGCGCCGCGCAGGTGAGCGGTCGATCGGGTGCGTTCAGGCGCTCGCGGATGCCCGCGATGCCGAACTTCGGCCCCGGGAAGTGCGTGCGGAATTCGGCGGGAAAGTCGACGTCGACGAGCTCGACGTGCGCGTGCAGCGAGCTGTTGCCGACGAGCATGTTGAGGGTCTGCGCCACGTCGTGGCCCGTCGTGGCGATCGAGAGTCCGAGCGCGACGGTGTGGATCTCGCCCTCGCCCGGATCGATGCGAGCGACGCGTCCCATGATGTTGGCGGCGACGAACGGATCCGTCACGACCTCGGCCGCGACTTCCACGCTTTGCTCGAGCGCGAGCGCCCGGGCAATTCCGTCGAGCAGGTCGCGCGGGGCGCGGATGCGATACGTGGCGATGATCCGGGACATGGCAGGTGTCGCAGTGACGGCCAATGATACCGCGCGGGTCGCCCTCGCCCGGCGCAGCGATTTGTGCAATCCGGATGCGCTACCATTGCCCGCGACGGCGAATCCTCGCCGCAAGGGGAGGGGGTCAGCGCATGGGGAAGAAAGTGATTGCGGCGGGGCCGCGCGCATCACCGGTCGACCGCGGCGTCCTGACAGGTCTCATCGGTTTTCACCTTCGCCTCGCGCAGATCGCCGTGTTCCGCGATTTCGCGACGACGCTCGGCGCGCTCGACGTCACCCCCGGGGTCTTCGC
>Ga0265332_10000795_pt1 | contig 19164 bp, 9 predicted proteins | sample 41926metaG_FD_202084 | JGI IMG/M metagenome (GOLD analysis project Ga0265332, IMG submission 202084) | Rhizosphere microbial communities from Carex aquatilis grown in University of Washington, Seatle, WA, United States - 4-19-26 metaG | ecosystem: Host-associated > Plants > Roots > Rhizosphere >...
GTTCACGTCCCGAAAATGGGCCCATAGCCAGATGCGAATGTTCTTCGACTTCGCATACGCGACCAACATCGGAATGTCTATCGCAGGAACGGACTCGGTGATGTCCATTCGTCCGCGCCAGGAATAGCCGATCTCGCCCGCCTTGGCGGGTGCACTTACCACCGACCAGCCGCCATCTATGAGCATGTACTCAAATTTGTTCCGCGCGCAAAAGTCGATGCAGTATTTTACCGTTTCATTGTTCTTGCCGTTGTTCTCGCCGGGATTTTTGACGCTCTTTTCCTGGCTGGCGTTCCACCAATCCCACGAAGTTTTTCCGGGTTTAATCCAGGAAATGTCTCCGATTGCATTTGGAGGATTTAAATTAACTACGATGTTCGATTCCACCAAGCGTCCCGGTTGATCTGCAATCATCAACACTCGCCAGGCCGATCGTACCGGTGTTTGTGCTATCACGGATAGCTTCGAGGCATCTGCTTTCGGGTCGAAGGATGGCGCAACATCCGCGCTTGTATTAATGTCCTCAACGCGAGGAGCCAGCCGTGCCGCCAGTGTCCGGCTGCCCGACACAGTAACAAACAAGTTGGAATAATCTTCGATGTCTGCTTCCGTTAAACCAACCCAGGCGATTCCAGGAACTTCAATAAGGAGCGGGAGATTGACAAGATACTCCGGATGCAGGCCGCCGATCGTCAGTTCGTGATAATCGTCCTCGTTGCTGGTCTGGAAGCCCCGTGAGATGAGAGGAAAAGTGCTGGCGTCTTTGGAGAAGCGGAACTCGGTGGACTCATTTAAAACATGCAATTCCTTAACAGAAGCCTGTTCCGGAACAATGTATCGGAAAGCCACGCCGTCATCGTAGGCGCGGGCTTCCACGACGAGATGTCTTCCGTTTGCAGCTGTCTCAACCGTTTGTATCGCGACGGCGTTGTAATGATTGCGTATGGGATTGGCCTTGCCCTGCACGGAAGTCCAGGTTTCGTCCTGGCTGGATGCCCGAGATGATTCTATGCGAACGGCTGTTCCGAGTGCTGGCGAGTTCTCTATCATCAGGCCGAGGTTCGACCACTCGAGCACAGGCTGTCCGTGAAAAGAGACGCAATACGAGAGCTGGCCTGTTGCCTGCACAGACTGGCCTTGAAGTGTTGCGATAGAAATCTCAAGCGTGCTGTCCGGTGATTTGAGCACCACCGCTCCTGTTTGGGCTGCGGCCGTGTACATGCTCAACAGAACAAATATAAAGAACAAAGCAACTATGAGTTTGTGATACACACATCCTCCCGCATTCACCGAATAGATTGCTGCTATCATTTTACTTTTTCTATTCTCGCAGCCCAGCCGCCGCCCGGCGAAAGTTGAATCGTCAACTTGTCAGCCGATGAGATTTTGACCACTTCCTTTTTGTAATCGGTCGCATCGCGGTCTGCATTGATGCCGTCTTTGAACACCGTCGCTTGATACGTTCCCTCGCCAAGGAATGAAAAATCGAGAGTTACATTTCGTGCATCCCAATTGCTTATCGCTCCCACATACCAGGTATTACCTTTTTTTCGGGCGAGCGCTACATATTCTCCTACTTTTCCGTCCAACGGTACAGTTTCGTCAAACGTTGTTGGAACCGAAGTGATGAAATCCGTGCACTCCTGCTCTTTCATATAGATCGTAGGGTTATCCGCTAACATTTGAAGCGGCGCTTCAAAAACAACGTACATTGCCAATTGACTGCAGCGGGTTCCCTGGCTCATCGGATTATCGTTGATCGGCCTGAAGTTTGCCTTGACGGCATTTCTCATGGCACCGGGAGTGTAATCCATCGGCCCGGCCATCATGCGGATGTAAGGAATGCTGGTAACGTAATGCGGCTGATCTTCGACAGCCCATTTATAATTCTCTAATCCTTTCACCCCTTCGTATCCAATCACATTGGGATATGTTCGTTGTAGGCCGGTCGGTTTAAACACTCCATGGTAGTCCACGAGCAAATGGTACTTCGCCGCTGTCTTTGCAATTTCGTAAAGAGAAGCCACGGCTACCTGATCGTCGCGATCGACAAAATCAATCTTAAAGCCTTTCACGCCCATCCTAGAATATAAGGGAAAAACTGAATCCTTCTGCTGCGTAACCGCGTACCATGAAGCCCAAAGAATTACGTCCACGCCCTTCTGTTTTCCATAGTCTAAAATTTCTTGAAGATTGATGTCGGGTACTATTTTGGTAAGATTCAGCATCTCAGACCAACCGCCGTCCATAATGATATATGGTATTTTATTCGCGGCGGCAAAATCAATGTAATACTTGTATGTTGGCGTGTTGACGCCGGCTTTAAAATCGACATGAGAAATATTCCAATTGTTCCACCAATCCCATGCGACCTGTCCCGGCTTGATCCATGAAATGTCAGCAATTCTCGGAGGCGAGGCTAACTTCTGCACGATGTCGTTATTCAATAATTCTTTGTCGCTCTTGCTGATAGCAACCACGCGCCAGGGGAAATTGCGCGTGCCGCTCGTTCTGGCGATGTAATCGGCCCTTTTCGTCGGAATATAATTGATGCCCCCGAATCCTCCCAGTTCGGCTTCCAATGGATAGGAGGCGTAAACTCCCATCAATCCTTTATGTGTTTGATTGATGTTCAGGTACATGCCCGGATAATCTTCGAGATCGGCTTCCAAGATGACCGCCTTCATGTTCTTGCCGACATCAACAAGCGCCGGAAGAAATGCGAGTGAATCGCTCAGGAATTGAGAAATGTTGATCTCTCTGTACAGCGCTTCGAAGGAAGAGTTGAATTTTTTACCTCCCCTGTAATCCCACATGTAGGGAAGAAACGCCTTGTAGTCATCGGTAAAATTAAAATTTGCTTCTTCATTCCTGATGATGATTTCACCCTTTTTCTTCGTAAAGAATCGGTATGCAACGGCATCGTTGTATGCTCTGAAAATTACGCCGTAACCATTTTTACAAGTAAGTGTCAGCTGATTATAGTCATCCGGAATGTTTGCTTTTATATAATTGATAGCGGAGATGACACTACTATTTTTTTCTGTGTTGGATGATGTAATATTTGCGTTATCGCCGAGCACATCGCCTTCCTCCAACTGCAAAGAAATTGCTGAAGGCGCAACAATCTGTTCGCCGTTGTCTTGCACCGACCATTCGAGTTTCGCTCCCGCTTCAATTTTCACACTGATGGCTCCGTCCGGAGATTTCACTTCAAAGTCATTCTTCTTTTGTGCGATGAGTATCGACGAACCCAATAGAAGAACAACGAGCAATCCCGCTATGGGATTTCTCAAAGCATTGAAGTTTGTTTTCACATGGATTTTGGTTTTTAAAAGTATCATATTGACCTCCGGTTAAATTGTCTTTACTGAAGCTTTAACTATTACGTAGCAAAAAATTCTGAATGGAATTTGCAGTATTGTCTTATTTGTGCGAAATGGCCCTCAGAATAGCATCGTTGAGAGCCGCGGAGATTTTAGAAATCTATTCCAATTGTCTTCAATTGAACAGTACTAACGGTAAAAATCATTTCAATGTATTGAATATTGCGTACAAATAAAAGCGGGGAAAGGATTAGGTAATGGGGTCTTTTGAATGAATGTGGAGACCAAGCGATGCTAAACTGGTCCCTTCGACTCCGCCGCGACGGCTCATCCTGAGCAAGCGGAGCGCGTCTGCGCCGGAGGCGCATGAGCCTATGGCTTAGAAGGAGACCGTCGCGTCCCGCCGCTTTTCGGCGGGATCAGGGTGAACATCAGTTTTTACGATGAGAAGCAAAAGACCCCACTACTGAGGATTAGTGTTACAGTTTGAGAATGCGCTTGAAGTAATAGTGTCTAGCGTGAAACTGTAACACTTCCAGAGGATTGGAAGGGTCCTAGTTTGAGGAGGAACCGTCTCAAAACTGCTTTGTGTTGCCGTCCCGATCATCGCTGAGCCGTCTGCTTGGATTCTACGAATCCGTGGATTCGTGGAACGACCCTGCGGTGAACGACTCAACTCGTTAAGAATGACGTGACGGGGTGAATATATTTAATCCCTTTTAAAAAACCGAAAGACAGATTTCGTCTATCCAGCGAGAATAGGAAGAAAAATTTTTGGATAACAGCCGAAAGGATTGAGAAATGAAACGTTGCTTGTGTAACGACGAACCAGGTGAAACAATAAAAAGGACAGGGCTCTTCATTTTGTTTCTGACTTTAATACTGAACTGCGGCCAGTCGCTTGGTCAATTAGCGCAAACTCCGTTCAGGGTTGAAACAAAGACCCTGTTGGTTTCTGTTAATCCAACAGTCTGCCGCTGGTCTGCCGAAGTCAAAGGGACGGAGATGCAGCTAAATGACGTGTATTTTCTTCCCGGTGACGATCCTTCAGGCTGGACGGTGACGAGTTCCGTCAATAACGATGATTCGAATAACCTTGCGTCGTTTGTCACAGTGACGCTGCACGGGACAAAGCCCGGACAGCTCGATTTTGACTACCAGATCTCCGTCAGTAAAACCGGGAATGACATTCTTGTGAGCCTGGGCCGCTCGAACAACACCGTTAAGGCGGTTGACGTTGGCGACATGGACTATTTCGTTTCAGCAGATGCGCGCCTTGGCGGAACTGTCGATAAGTGGATCACACTGGGAACACAATCCCGCAATCGCGACCTGTACGAGCTTTGGTCCGTGATCAACCTGATCACTCCAAAAACTTATGCTGTGAATCACGTGATAAAAAGTTCGGAGACGGGGAACAGCCTGTTGATGGGGCATGTGACGGCTTTGAAGGGAGCCTCGAGGTTCGATGTGAGGTCGGGCTGGACGGGAAAGATTCCCGACCGGATGCAGGTTCGGGGATACTGCAGCTACAAAGTGACAGTGCCTCCTGGAAAAAGTTTTGCCGGAGAAAAGCTGCTTATCTATTTCAATACAGATGCACTACGGGCAATGGAACACCAGGCCGACCTGATTGCGATTGCTCATGATGTGCGTTTGAAACAACGGCGGCCGATCGACCTCAACGACCGTGAACTGGTTGCGAACGACTACAGCCGCTTTCATGGATGGATGTCCGGCGGCTCCGATTCCAACGCGCGAAAGTTTTTCGAGGATAACGGGCTTGTCGATTTCTATTGGGGGCTCGGAGGTCCGGGCCCGCAGGGAGGCTTCGGAATATACGGCATGGGGGGAAGCACGCAGGGGCGGCCGTCCCGGGTTAATTTTCCGGCGGAGTGCTTTCTTCCGATCCACACCGTCAAGTACGACGGCGAAAGAGTAATCGATTTTTCTAATCCTCTCACTGTTAAACTGGAGCGCGAGCGTATTCTCAAGTGGGTGACCGGTCAGGAAAAAAATACGGGCCGGGCTGAGATGGACTTTGCAGACTGGTGGGATGTGTGGCCGGGACAGTTCGATCCTTTTATGAGTGCGTTGGAGACTTATCGTGCAGCGGGACTTCCGTGGCGCGAGGCGATCGATCAGAAAGCGCCCCGCATGGTCATCCGCTCGAACATGCAGCCTGTCGATCATTCCTACGGCATTGTCGACATCCTACGCGTTTCGGAGGATGCCGATCAGGGATATGAGGAGCCGGGGTCGTCGCTGGAGGGGAAAGAATTTACAGGATTGTTTACGGAGACGGTATTAGGTTCGGCCAATCGTTTTTTTTACAACGGCCGCGTGTTTTGGAACGACTGCGACGGTTTCCATATCTATAAATACAGGGCGCCGGATAAACAAGACTTCAACTATAACCAGGGAAAGGTCGATGCAAACTTCCATGCAATAGCCGGGAACACGCTCTTCGTTTCAGAAGCTTTCAGTGTGCCGTATCCGCCCGACCGGGTTGAACTCCTGAAACGGATCAGCCCCCCGACGATGGATGTGGCCTATCCAGTGGACTTATTCGTTCGCAGGCCGGCTCAGGTGTGGAATATGCCCATCGAACGTTCGTTTGGAAAATGGTCGATTGTAGCAGTATTCAATTACACGAAGAAATCCGGCCAGGGAAATTATGAGTTTGCTACCCAGCTGAATGCGGCAAAGGATCTCCGCCTTGATTCCACGAAAGAGTATATTGTTTATGAATTCTGGACGAAGAAACTTATCGGTACATTCAAAGGAACATTTGCCACCCGTCCGCTGAACCCGTATGATTGCGACATCTACAGCATCGTCGAGAAGCAGAATAGGCCGGGGTTAATTTCCACCAGCAGGCATATCCGGCAGATGGCGTTTGACATCAAAGATCTCGTATATGATGAGCAGCAGCGAATGCTGCGAGGAGTTTCTCGCGCGGTCGCGGGAGATCCCTACCAGCTGCGCATCTATGTTCCAGATGGTTTCACTGTGAAGCGTGTGGAATTGTCCGATGGTCTTTTAGCAACTATGAAGACGGACGGGAATCTGCTCACAGTTGACTATAACTCGGCAACCGGCAAGGATGTAGAATGGAAGGTTTCCTTCTAAGATAGTGAATGAAAACAAAGCGGCGCGGGTCGTGCGTGAACTTCTGTTTCCTTTGTTGTGATAAAGAGACGATACAACTTATTATTTCTGCAAAAACTCTTTAGTCTTTAGAAAAAGTTATTTCCTAACAATTTTTCTTACTTCTACACTATTGCCCTCTCCCTGTAAGACAGGGCAACCCTTTGCAAATTCGACCGCTTCGTCAACAGAATTTGCTTTAACAATAATGAATCCGCCGATCGTTTCTTTGATGCCGCCAAACGGCCCGTTGGTAACTGCGTTATTCGGCCTCACAACCCTGGCATCTTCGAAAGGTAAACCAGCGCTTCCGCGGAATCTGTTTTGGGCGGCAATACCGTCGATCCAGTTCATTGTTTGCTTCATCCAGATTTCTATTTGTTCCGGTGAAGCGACTTTATGGCCATCTTCGTGTCTCATAATTAATGCGAATTCTTCCATACGGCAAACCCTCCTGTTTTGTTTTTAATCCTCAAACATTTTTTCGAATTGCATCTTCATAACATATGAGATCGATGAAATTGGGCACCATAGAAAAGATCTGATTCCAAGAAATTCTTCACCGAACCGGGGCAAGCCGTATGGCGCAGCCGCCGCCCGGCGCCAGTTTCAATTTTAACACCGTCTGTGCATTCACGCGGCGCTTCTCGACAATTGATTCCTTCGGCTGTGTTGCCGCATTAGGTCCGTCGGCGTAGATCTCAGCCTCATAATCGCCGACTCCCAGAAAGTTTAACGGCAGATCGAGTTGGCGTGCATCCCAATCTGTTATGCTTCCGACGAACCATTCATTCCTGATGCGCCTCGCAATGGTGATGTACTTCGGCGGCACACCGTTGAGAACACGGGTCTCGTCCCAGCTTGCGGGGACCGCCTTCAGAAACTCGAGCTCTTTCTGTCCAGCATAGGCGTCGGGTGAATCCGCGACTATCTGCAATTCGCTTTCGAAGACTACAAACAGTGCAGTCTGATGAGCGCGCGTTCCCATGACCGTGAGCGTTTTGTTGCCCGGCTTGAAATTCTCGCGGGTCACGTTTTCGAACCCGCCGGGAGTGTAGTCCATCGGTCCCGCCAGCATGCGGGTAAAGGCAAGCGCCACGTTGTGCTTGGGAGTAATTCGTGCGCTCCACCTGTTATACTCAGCTCCCATAACGCCTTCTCGTGTCAACACATTAGGGTAGGTGCGTCTCATTCCGTCGGGTTTGAATGCACCATGGAAGTCGAGCATGAGATGATGTTCGGCTGCCTTCTTTGCAACTGTTCGGTACCAGTTCACCATCCATTGATCCGAACGATCGAGGAAATCAATTTTCACCCCCGCAATGCCCCATTTTTCGTACTGCGTGAAAGCGGCATCCATCTGGTCGTTCACGTCCCGAAAATGGGCCCATAGCCAGATGCGAATGTTCTTCGACTTCGCATACGCGACCAACATCGGAATGTCTATCGCAGGAACGGACTCGGTGATGTCCATTCGTCCGCGCCAGGAATAGCCGATCTCGCCCGCCTTGGCGGGTGCACTTACCACCGACCAGCCGCCATCTATGAGCATGTACTCAAATTTGTTCCGCGCGCAAAAGTCGATGCAGTATTTTACCGTTTCATTGTTCTTGCCGTTGTTCTCGCCGGGATTTTTGACGCTCTTTTCCTGGCTGGCGTTCCACCAATCCCACGAAGTTTTTCCGGGTTTAATCCAGGAAATGTCTCCGATTGCATTTGGAGGATTTAAATTAACTACGATGTTCGATTCCACCAAGCGTCCCGGTTGATCTGCAATCATCAACACTCGCCAGGCCGATCGTACCGGTGTTTGTGCTATCACGGATAGCTTCGAGGCATCTGCTTTCGGGTCGAAGGATGGCGCAACATCCGCGCTTGTATTAATGTCCTCAACGCGAGGAGCCAGCCGTGCCGCCAGTGTCCGGCTGCCCGACACAGTAACAAACAAGTTGGAATAATCTTCGATGTCTGCTTCCGTTAAACCAACCCAGGCGATTCCAGGAACTTCAATAAGGAGCGGGAGATTGACAAGATACTCCGGATGCAGGCCGCCGATCGTCAGTTCGTGATAATCGTCCTCGTTGCTGGTCTGGAAGCCCCGTGAGATGAGAGGAAAAGTGCTGGCGTCTTTGGAGAAGCGGAACTCGGTGGACTCATTTAAAACATGCAATTCCTTAACAGAAGCCTGTTCCGGAACAATGTATCGGAAAGCCACGCCGTCATCGTAGGCGCGGGCTTCCACGACGAGATGTCTTCCGTTTGCAGCTGTCTCAACCGTTTGTATCGCGACGGCGTTGTAATGATTGCGTATGGGATTGGCCTTGCCCTGCACGGAAGTCCAGGTTTCGTCCTGGCTGGATGCCCGAGATGATTCTATGCGAACGGCTGTTCCGAGTGCTGGCGAGTTCTCTATCATCAGGCCGAGGTTCGACCACTCGAGCACAGGCTGTCCGTGAAAAGAGACGCAATACGAGAGCTGGCCTGTTGCCTGCACAGACTGGCCTTGAAGTGTTGCGATAGAAATCTCAAGCGTGCTGTCCGGTGATTTGAGCACCACCGCTCCTGTTTGGGCTGCGGCCGTGTACATGCTCAACAGAACAAATATAAAGAACAAAGCAACTATGAGTTTGTGATACACACATCCTCCCGCATTCACCGAATAGATTGCTGCTATCATTTTACTTTTTCTATTCTCGCAGCCCAGCCGCCGCCCGGCGAAAGTTGAATCGTCAACTTGTCAGCCGATGAGATTTTGACCACTTCCTTTTTGTAATCGGTCGCATCGCGGTCTGCATTGATGCCGTCTTTGAACACCGTCGCTTGATACGTTCCCTCGCCAAGGAATGAAAAATCGAGAGTTACATTTCGTGCATCCCAATTGCTTATCGCTCCCACATACCAGGTATTACCTTTTTTTCGGGCGAGCGCTACATATTCTCCTACTTTTCCGTCCAACGGTACAGTTTCGTCAAACGTTGTTGGAACCGAAGTGATGAAATCCGTGCACTCCTGCTCTTTCATATAGATCGTAGGGTTATCCGCTAACATTTGAAGCGGCGCTTCAAAAACAACGTACATTGCCAATTGACTGCAGCGGGTTCCCTGGCTCATCGGATTATCGTTGATCGGCCTGAAGTTTGCCTTGACGACATTTCTCATTGAGCCGGGGGTATAATCCATCGGCCCGGCCATCATGCGGATGTAAGGAATGCTGACGACATAGCGCGGCTGATCCTCGACAGCCCATTTATAGTTCTCTAATCCTTTGACACCTTCATAGCCAACAACATTGGGATATGTCCGTTGTAGGCCGGTCGGTTTAAATACTCCGTGGTAGTCGACAAGCATATGATACTCTGCCGCTTTCTTCGCTATAGCATACAAAGAAGCCACCGCCACTTGATCGTCGCGATCGACGAAGTCGATCTTAAACCCTTTCAAACCCATCTTGGCATATAAAGGAATGACGGTATCCATTTGCTGCGTCATTTGATACCACGATGCCCAGGTAATTATCCCTACGCCCTTTTGTTTGCCGTAATCGATGAGCTCCTGCAGATTTACTTTTGGGGACATTTTGGTAAGGTCCATCTCCAATGCTCCCTCGATGATGGAGTATTTCATTTTATTGGCGGCGGCAAAGTCGATATAGTATTTACAGGTCGGCATGTTGAGGCCGGCTTTAAAATCTACATGAGAAATATTCCGCTCATTCCAATAATCCCAGGCGACCTGACCGGGTTGGATCCATGACACGTCGGCGATTCTCGGGGGGGCGGCCAATTTTTGCACGATATCATTATTCAATAATTCCTTGTCGCTTCGGCTGATGGCAATTGCCCGCCATGGAAAACTTCGCGTCCCGCTTGTTTTGGCAATGTAGTCTGCTCTTTTCGTCGGAACATAATTTATTCCTCCAAACCCGCCTAACTCTGCTGCTAAAGGATATGGTGCATACACTCCCATAAAACCTTTTCCGGTTGGATTAATGTTCAAGTACATGCCCGGGTAGTCTTCAAGGTCTGCTTCCAGGATAACAACTTTTTTATTATTCCCGACATCGACCAACAAAGGAAGAAACGCCAGAGAATCTTTGGCAAATTGAGAAATAGTGCTTTCTCTGTAGAGAGCTTCAAATGATGAGTTGAATATTTTTCCCCCTCTATAATCCCACTGGTATGGAATAAACGCTTTATCATCATCGGTGAAATTAAAGTTGGCTTCTTCATTCTTGATGATGATCTCCCCCTTCTTCTTTATAAAGAACCGGTATGCAACAGCGTCATTATACACTCTGAAAATTACACCGAACCCGTTTTTGCAATTAATTGTTAGCTGGTTATACTTATCCGGAATGTTGGCTTTTATATAATTGATAGCAGCGATGACGGTATTATTTTTTTCTGTATTAGAGGATGTGATTTTTGCGTTATCGCCGAGCACATCGCCATCCTCCAGCTGCAAGGAAATTGCCGACGGTGCAATAATCTGTTCGCCGTGATCCTGCACCGACCATTCGAGTTTCGCTCCCGCCTCGATCTTCACGCTAAGGGCCCCATCCGGCGATTTTACGCCCAAACCATTTTCCTGCTGCGCAATGAGTATTGAAGAGCAAGACAAAATGAGAAGAAGTATTCCTGTAAATTTGGAGCTCATTCTTTTAAGCGGTGCTTTTGCGCCGGATTTGCTTTTTGAGTTCGACATGTCTGCCTCTCTCCAGTTTTTCTTATTTCTTTTTTACTTTAAACTTTCAACCGTATTTACAATAGTGCTTGATTTGTGTGTGACAACTTGCAGAACAGCTTCTTTAAGATTTGCGGAAACCGCGGTGACTTGAATCTTCCCGCTTTGTTCCGTCGATTGAATTACGGCGAGCGCTAAGCCGTTAAAAGCATTACGCTCTCTGCTCTTCATCATGGTTTTGTCCTCAGAGTTGCCATTATCTGTGCCGATTAATTTTCCGTCTCCTTCAACCGCAAATTCAATACGATTGTCTGCGTCGGGGACGACCAAGCCGTTTTCATCGACAATTTCCGCCCTAATATTGGCAATATCGTGTGCATCGGCAGAGATATCGTTTCTGTCCGCAGACAAACGGATGGCAGCGGGTTTCGATGTGGTGCGCACTTCTTCTGTGATAATTTTTCCATTTTTTCTTCCGATGGCTTTCAATGTTCCCGGTTCGTATGGTACATCCCACGAAAGGTGCAGGTCGGCCGTCGTTGCCGCCACAAACGGATGGTCGAACTTATTCCATCCTCCCGAATTGCCTTGCTGCGGAAATACGACTGATTTTATACCAAAAGATTTTCCGTTCAGAAAGAGTTCAACGCTGTCACAGTTGGTATATGCGATCACGGGAACAACCTCGCCTTCATGGCCCGCCCAATTCCAATGAGGGAACAGATGAACGAGCGGTTTGTTCGTCCACTGGCTTTGGTAGAAATAATAGCCGTCTTTGGGAAAACCGCAAAGGTCGAGCACGCCGGAATTTGAACTCTTGCCCGGCCAGCGAGCTTCTCCAAGATAATCAACACCCGTCCAGATAAAATCACCGATCACATAGTCATTCACCGAAGTGGCCCGCCATAACTGTTCAGCCTGGACCATTGATCTATAGTCGTGGGAAAAAAATGAATGCCCCGGAGCTGCTGTGGACGGATGGGAAACAGTATATTTGCCACGGACGCCGGAGATCCCGACGTTTTCCGTTCCTACCATTTTCCAATCCGGATGGTCATGCCTGTCGACGCTGTAGTACAATTCTCTCCGTTTCAACCAGCGGTCAACATAATTGTAGCCGACAATATCCTCCAGTGCGAGAAACTGAGGTTTCGCCGGATAGTCGACATCGGCGATCCTGTCGTTCGCCACCGTGACGGGTCGTGTGGGATCTTCTTTATGAAACGTTTCGATTAATTTTCGCAGCACTTCAACGCCCCGGTCGGTTCCCTGGTCCAACACTTCATTGCCGGCGCTCCACAATACAACCGACGGATGGTTCCGGTCGCGATGGATCATGGAAAGCAAATCTGATTGCGAATTTTCTGCAAAGTATAAATGATAGCTGTATTCCACCTGTCCTTTTTGAACTTCCCATTCGTCAAAAGCTTCATCCATCACCAGGAACCCAAGCTTGTCGCATAGATCAAGAAATTCCGGCGCCGGCGGATTGTGTGCTGTCCGGATGGCGTTGCAGCCCATTTCCTTCAGCAGCTGCAAACGCCTGTTCCAAGCCTGTTCGGGGACCGCGATGCCGAGACAGCCGGCATCGACATGCAAGCACATGCCGTTCATCTTGACATGTTTTCCGTTCAGAAGAAAACCTTTGTCCTTGTCGTATTCAATTCTTCGAATGCCAAAAGTTGAGACGAGCTCGTCATTCACTTTCGATCCTTCTATAACAAATGAATGAAGCTTGTAGAGGGTCGGCGCATCTAGTGACCACAAGGAAGGATAAGCGACAGTGATGGTCTGGTCAACATCTGTTTTGCCCGGTGCTGCAAGTGAGACGGGCGTTTCAATAATTGCCACTTCTTTGCCCGATTCATTGTTAACGACCGATCGCAGGATAATATTCTTTTTGCCCGGGAAGCTGTTTTCAATTGAAGTGCGAACGGAAATTGTTGCAGATGACGAATCGACCGAAGGCGTGGTAATATACGTTCCCCATTGAGCGATGTGCACGGGGTTGGCGATATTCAACCATACATGCCGGTAGATGCCCGAGCCCGAGTACCAGCGGCTGTTTGGCTGAAGGGAATTATCGTCCTTAACAGCGATGACGTTCTCTCCTTTTTTGATGAAGAAAGTGAGATCGTAATAAAAACTTGTATACCCGTACGGATGTTTACCAAGGTGATGTCCGTTTATCCAGACATCGCTATTCATGTACACGCCGTCAAATTCAATCCAAAATTGCTGACCTTTTTGAATTGCAGGGATGGTAAAATTTTTGCGATACCATCCGATGCCCGTCGGAAGATAACCGCCGGCGCCTTTTGTCGGCGCATCTTCTTTGAATTCACCCTCGATGCTCCAATCGTGCGGGAGATTGAGTGTGCGCCATTTGGTATCGTCAAAATCCTGCTTCTCTGCGCCGTTTGTGTCGGACTGCAAAAATTTCCAATTGAAATCCATCAGCAGATGTTGACGCGTGTCCGGTTGCGCGGACCAAGCATTTATCGAAAACAGAAGTGTTAAAAGAAGGTTGAGGATAATTGATTTTAAATTCATAGCAAGTTTCCTTTTATTAAAAAAATATATTTTTGCTCAAACTATCAGATCTTCATGATACGAAGTCAGACAAATGGCTCACCGCACGATCAGCGTGGTATGTAATACGACTGGTACGGCACCTAAACTCGGTCCACCCCAATCCGTCTCATCACCGTTGCGGATGCGTAAGAGCTTGAACGTACCATTTTCATACTCTCCTTCTTCGACTTTTAAATATTGCCAGGCCTTGCCGGCGTTGGCGCCAAGAGGACGAAAAGTAAAGCGGCACAGATCGCCGATCAGAATAAATTCGTTCTCACCCAGCTGCACCACCATCGCTTTACCGAGCGGCTTCGCATTGGTTTGCACGGTGCGTCCGCCAGTTGCGCTGAAAGTCACTACGGCCTGCCACATACCGAGGTCAATCGTTTGTTCGGCGTGATCCTCGCGCTCAACCACTGACTTAATATTTCCATCAAAGCTCCATTTCGCCAGTTCTCTCATCATAGGGCCGGCCATGGAGTATTCCTGTGCAATTGGAGCAAGGCGAGCCGCGGTTTCTGCATCCCCTTCGCCCCGCCCATTATCATCTATGCCAAACGGAGAGAATCCTATTCCGCCGCGCGCGAGCACTGCGTACAGGTATCGTGCGAATTCCCCGTTCGATCCAGTCTCCGGCACGAAGAGCGGGTTATTGGGGCGATCGTATAGCTCAATCACCTTCAGTGCGGGCTTGCTCTCCGAAATGTAAATGTCCGGAGCCAAAACGTCGATGGCGGGTGCAGCTGATTTCCAAATCGGGATCACATTATCCGTAGGACCTCCGCTTTCATATGTCGATGCAGGAGGGTTGGAGAGCGGATCGCGCAGCGCCGCATTGACGTACAATGGCAATGGATTCACAGCTTTGCCCGCAGCAGCAACATACCCGACGTACCGGGCAACCGACCAAGCATGAAAATATTCGTCTGCATCGTTTCCGAATACCTCCTGCCAGGTTCCCTTGGTAACGACTAGCTTATGTAACTCCTTGAGGATCTCGGGTTTGAGAAGCTCCGCCGGCACGTTGCCCTCAAATAGTTTCTGAGCAACTGCAGAATAATCCCGCACACTGTTCCAGGATCCGGATTCATTTTCGACTTGGACCATCAAAACCGTGTGCTGCGGGTCGGCCTGTTTCAAATGCCCCATCACTGCTGCAAACGCCCTCGCATCGGCCTCCATCGCTGCTTGCGTGTGCGGTGAAGGCGAATCAACAGGTTGTCCGTTCCGGCCGGTAATGTTGGGATACTTTACGGCATCGCGTTTCATCCATTCGGGCATATAATGATTGCTGCCGTTTTTCCAAGTTGCGAACCAGAGAAGAACGAGATGTACATTGTGATCCCGCGCCTGCTTCAGCAAAGTATCCACTAGCGAAAAATCGAACCTCCCGGGTTGTGCTTCGATCTGTTCCCAGTAGATTGGAATCTCGACGGTGTTGGCGCGCATTGTTTTGACCGCCGACCACACCTGCGGCAACATGCCGGGCCAGCCGCTGGAGTTATGTGCCTGCCCGCCGAGCATGAAGAACGGCTGTCCGTCGACGAGAAGGGCATGACGTCCATCCTTCTCGACAATCTGCGGCATCATTCCGCCGCCGACCTGGCCCAACGCAGTCCAAGCATTCATCGTTAGGATATGCATCAAAACAAGATTTAGGATCATTGAATATTTTTTCATTGCGTATTCCTTTCTAGTGCTGCTTCTAATGTTAACTTTTGTATTATTACCGCAGAGGACGCAAAGGTCGCAAAGAAGTTTCTATAAAGGAACTAGAAGTTATCTCAAAAACAACAGTACGGTCATCCTGATCCCGCCGCTTTTTGGCGGGAGAAGGATCCACAACACTGAGGCTACGTGAATACACGGTGCTGCGTTTTCATGGATTCTTCGTCGCTCCGCTCCTCAGAATGACAATGATGTTGCATTGTTTGTTCAGAATGACGCTGCTCGGAGTTATTGAGATGGCTTCTAGGAAATCCTAGCGTCCTTAGCGATCTTTGCGGTGAATTAGTCATTGAAAAATACAATATTTGTTCTTTGGAACGGCACTAGATTCTCTTTTTACATGAAGGTCGCATCGAACTCTCCTTTTCGTCCTTGCGGTTCTTGATTGTTCTCTCGCGTTGGCATTATCTACCCTGACACACGATGCAACGATGTGGCTTGACAGTGACATGAAATGCCGCAATTTCTTTCCTTGTCTCACTCCATATCTAACCGTCGTCCGCAGCGCTGCCGGTAATTACCGGTAGGATTATTCGAACCTGTACACATTATATGTTCGAGGTTGCTGCAACACTTCGAAAACAGTTGTCGCTCCGTTCACATAGCCGTGCAATTCCCGTCCCGATATGATATCAAATAGTTTTGCACCCGCTTTTTTAATCACGATGTTGTATCGTGTCGGGAAGGGTTGATATGACTGGGCGATGAATGTGTTATTGTTGTATGCGAACAGGCATATCTGGCTTGGGCTGTCCAGATAAACTGGAATATCCTCCATCATAACTCTTCTGATCTGAGAAAGTACTTCCTTGGGGAGATGGTACAGATCGTCAAAGTTCTCGGGTATTGTGAGGACATAAAACTTTCCTTTTTTCAAGCCTCTGACTTGTAAAAGCATGGAATAGCGGTTATTGCCCTTATAGATTGCCTGAATGATGTCTTCCGAGGCCACCAATCCATAGGCCAACTCCGGAATAAGAATCTCGGTGTCGGAGAAGTATATGTTAGCGGGCTCTTCATCCATGAACCGCCGATATGTGAATTGGTTTACCAGCGCTTTTCGTCCCGTGTACTCGACCTCCAGAATTTTCTCGATTCCCTTCCCTTGTAACGTCTTAAGAAGGCCTGAAGTTATGATGACCGTTTTGTCTTCGTTAAGATGTTTGGTAATCTTGTTGACGATGTCAGTATCAAACTTCGCGTGTTCTGTCAGAAAAACCGTACCGCGGTCGTCGGGAAAATCAGGATACAAATCCATGGGGACACCAACCATCCCAACGTAGTTATGAATATACATTTCACCCGAGGAATGGTAGGGTTTGTAAGCGGCAACGCCATACGGTTCCCCGAGTTTTCCAAGAAAAGCATCGAGTTTATCGAATGTATATCCGGCGGCCTCGGCAATAGGGCTGAGCATTTTTGTTTTCCCATCGGCGTCATTTATTGTCTCGACTAAGCTTCCATAGCTCCAATGGATGATTGCCTTCGGCTTGGCAAACAATGTGTTCTCAATTTGTTCGGTGTACCGGTTCATCGTCTGACGTTGTCCCACATCAACCCAGCCGCCGCCAAACTTGCCGGGCTTAATGTGTTCAAAGTAGCGCATGATGCCGTAGCTTTGGTACGGTTGAAGGTGCTGAACGGTGTTTTCCGGATCCCTTGTTTCAGTGCCGGCTCGGATCTCATCAAAAACCCTGGGTTGCGATTCAAGGTTGTATCCCGAGAACTGATATTGTTCGTACCAATTTGGCGGTTTGAAAATGAGATGGACGTCCGGATTTACACTCCGGGCATTCTTGACGACAAGGTTCTCACCTACCTCTTTCATAACTTTCAGTCGATAGTCTGCCCAGGTCAAGTCTCCTTTAGCCTTTTGGCACAAATCGCATTGGCAGTTGAAAATGAACAGGTCGTCAAAAATAATCTCATCGAAAAGGGAAGCAGTATACGCCACAATCTTTCGGAATTTTTCCCGGTCAGCGGGATTCGAGTAACAGAACCCGTTGAGACGGTCGCCGGGAGGGCCGGCAACAGACGCCATAATACCGCCTGATACCTTGACACCTTTGCTTGCGAAGAAATTTTTGAGCTTTTTAACATTCGCTTCCGGCATTGTTTCATTGTCCCTGTACGTCTCAACATACACTTTGCCAATTTTGATGGAACGGGCGATCAAATTCCAGCTCTCTTCAAGCCATTGAGGGTCGGCTATCATTTTTTGCTCGTCCTGAATACAGCAAAACACCTCGACATTGAAGTTCTGATAGCTTGCTTTATCCCGGTTCGCTTCTGTTTTTTCTTGCGCGGAAGCAAACATCACCAGCTGTGTAAAGATTATAGCTGCCAAGGCAGAGAATCCGATTCTTCTGCCAAAAAATGTAGGATTTGAATGTACCATGTTCTTCTATTAGATGGTTTATCTTAAATGTACCGTTAGAGGCTTCTTTTCATCATTCAAAATTTTCACAATTTGCTGCTTTACGATACTATCTGCCATGAAACACAATGTAGGAATGCGGCTTGATAGCAACATCGAATGTTTTTGTTTCTTCTTTTCCCCTCCCCCATATCTGGGCGGCTTCTGCAACGGTTCCGGCAATTTCCTCTCCGGTAAGAACATTTGTGAGTTTGTTGGTTTGTTTGTCGGTGACGACTTTGATATTGACATTTTCCGGGAGGAAGGATTCTACGACAAATGTGCCGTTGTCATAGACGAACAGGCCGACCTGTGCCGGGCCCTCGATGCGCACTTTGAGATCCTGCGAAAGGACGCTTCTGACTCTCTTCAACACTTCGGGGGGATAGTTGTACAGATCTCCGAAATTATCGGGAATAGTAAGGACAAAAAGCGATCCGTTGGCGTACCGAGCCTGATGAAGAATCGGCGATCCGGTACCCGACGCAATGCAGGAAATATCTTCCCATGAATCGTTGGTAAAATATTGTATTTGAGGGATCAACACTTTTTCTTTTGAGAAGCAATCGCCTTGCCAGCCGACGACAAATTCGTTCGTCGTTATTTTTTTGTCGGTGTATTGGAGTTCCACAATATCTTCGATCCCTTTGCCCTGCAAAGCCCTGAGCAATCCGGACGTTATGGTTACATTTTTGCCGGCGATCAACTGCGCTTTGATTTTGTCTACGATGAGGGGGTCGAACTTTGCCGATTCTGAAAGCAAAATCATTTTTGCTTCTGCAGGAAATTCGGGGACGATATCCATTGGAATTCCCGCCATGCCGAGAAAATTCTGGAGAAAATCTTCGCCCAGCGAATTATACGGCTTATAGCTTTTAATCCCTACCGGATTCCCTAATTGTCCGAGCACGGAGTCGACGCGCTCGAAGGTATAGCCGGCGGCTCGTGCGATCGTTGTGGGTGTGATTATCTTTCCGTTTTCGAGTTGGATCGGTTTTATCATTTCGTCGAAATCGAAGCTGGTGTGCGCTCCCTGCCATTCAGCACGGTCGGTTTTCTTGATAGGCCGCTGCAATTGCCGGAAATCGAATAGCGTGATCTCGGGAGCTTTGGCAAACAGCGTCAGCCAAAGCTGTTCCGCGTACCGGTCCATGTATGGCATACCGCCGGGATCAACCCATCCGCCGCCGTTTCCCCCGGGTTTAATATTCTCGAAGTAGCGGTAAATGAGGTAGCTTTCATACTGCTGAAGATGCTGTCCGCTGTGGACGGGGTCGCGTGTTT
>Ga0265332_10000797_pt1 | contig 19138 bp, 43 predicted proteins | sample 41926metaG_FD_202084 | JGI IMG/M metagenome (GOLD analysis project Ga0265332, IMG submission 202084) | Rhizosphere microbial communities from Carex aquatilis grown in University of Washington, Seatle, WA, United States - 4-19-26 metaG | ecosystem: Host-associated > Plants > Roots > Rhizosphere...
CGGCCTGCCTCCTGCACGTCCCCGGCCGGCGCCCGGGTGCTCTCCCAGTGCCGGATCAGTTCCTCGATCACCTCGGCGTAGGTCACCAGGCGGCCGCGCGAGGTGGCCATCTGGGCCTGTATGGCGGTGAGCTTGCGGTAGGAGGTCTGGCCGACCTTCAAAGTCACCTGGCTGAACGGGCTAGGCGGCATGACTGCCGCCGGCGTGCCACGCGCACTCGACGGGGTGGCCGATCAGCTTGTAGCAGCACTGAACCGGGTCCCATTTCCACGCGCCGCTGCAGCTGGCCGGCACGTCGCGGATGAACTCATCCACGTGACCGTGCCTGCTGGCGTGCTCGGCCGCGGTCATCGGCTCCGTCCGCTCGTTCGCGATCAGGACCGGCGCGTACGAAAATTGACCTTTCACCTGAAATCCTCCGTTCCGCGGCTTGTGCCGCCGCCCCAGGGAAGAGAGGCGGCGGCACGGGTGACCGGGTCAGTCTTCGACGTAGCGGACCTCGTCGGCCTGCTCGCGCTTCTGCCGGATCTCGTACCGGCCCTCACCGATGCCGTTGGCGCCGTGCTCGTCGGTGTGCACGAGCATCGCGCTCTGCCCGGCCGGGACGGTGACGACGCCGACCACCAGGCTGACACCTTCGGCGCGGACGGCCCCGGCCCGCTCAGGGCGGTAGAACGTGACGCCCGGGCTGTTGAACCCGGCGTGCAGCCAGTGCGTGTTACCCGTCGCCTCGCCGTGCACCACCTGAACGCCGTCCATCGGGACGATCGTGCCCTGTGGCCAGAACGGAACCTGCTCGGTCCCGCGGTACGCGTCGGCCATCGGGATGATCAGCAGGTCTCCCTGCGCCTGCGGGCCGGTCAGGACCGGCACCTCAGCCTCTGCCTCGAGGTGCTCGGGGATCGAGATGCCGGACAGGGCGAGGGCCTCGCCGTAGGTCATGGTCATGGTCATGCGGTTCTTCCTTTCCTCGTGCCCGGTGGCCGGATTCCAATCCGGCCAGTACCAGGCGATACTCATCAGGTGCGCCGCTCGAGTGCGGCGTATACCGACCGGGGGACGCCGTAGGCCCATGCCTGCGCTTCCACCGGGTCGCTTATGGTGGCCGGGACGGTCTCCCCGTACCGGCGCTCGGCCCCGGAGCGGTCCGGGCTGCCGTTCGTCATCAGCACCAGCCGCACCCGCTCCTCATAGAGACCTGCGGGCACGTCGTACAGCGCGAGCTCGCGCCCGGGGTTGCCCGGGTCGGCCGCGACGGCAACGGGCTCGCCCAGGTCGCTCTCGAGCTTGTCCCAGCCGGTCATCTCGATGACGGACCGGCGGACCTCGCTGTTGCCTATGCTGATGACCCGGCTCAGGGACAGGTCACTGGCGCACAGTTCAGCCGGGATGCGGACACCGTGCCAGGCGTGGAATCCCCACCCGTCGCGGTAACGGACCGCCATCCCGTCCGCGCAGTGCAGGCGGCCCTGCGCGTCACGGTGCAGCTCGGCCGGCCGGTCGGTTACGACCGCGAAGCCCTGGTAGCACCACCACCAGCCGGCCGACAGCGCGGTGAGCATCTGCCCCGCCATGCGGTGGCACTCGGTAACCCCGAGCTGGCCCATCACGTAGTAGTAGGAGTAGTAGCCGGCCCAGTGCTGGCCCGCTATCCGCCCGCCGTACCAGTTCCTGAGCCTGTCAACGCCGACCTGGGCGACGACCTGGGCGCTGACCTGGGCGCGGACCTGGGCGCCGACCTGGTCGACGACCTGGGCGTAGACCTGGGCGCCGACCTGGGCGTAGACCTGGGCGCTGACCTGGGCGCTGACCTGGTCGCCGACCTGGTCGACGACCTGGTCGCGGACCTGGGCGTAGACCTGGGCGCCGACCTGGGCGTAGACCTGGGCGCCGACCTGGGCGCCGACCTGGGCGCCGACCTGGTCGACGACCTGGTCGCGGACCTGGGCGTAGACCTGGGCGCCGACCTGGGCGGCGACCTGGGCGCCGACCTGGTCGACGACCTGGTCGCGGACCTGGGCGCCGACCTGGTCGCCGACCTGGGCGTAGACCTGGGCGTAGACCTGGGCGCCGACCTGGTCGCCGACCTGGGCGCCGACCTGGTCGTCGACCTGGGCGTCGACCTGGGCGCCGACCTGGGCGCCGACCTGGGCGGCGACCTGGGCGGCGACCTGGTCGACGACCTGGTCGCCGACCTGGGCGTCGACCTGGGCGTCGACCTGGGCGTCGACCTGGGCGTAGACCTGGGCGCCGACCTGGGCGTCGACCTGGGCGCCGACCTGGGCGTCGACCTGGGCGTAGACCTGGGCGCCGACCTGGGCGCCGACCTGGGCGTCGACCTGGGCGCCGACCTGGGCGCCGACCTGGTCGTAGACCTGGGCGTCGACCTGGGCGCCGACCTGGGCGCCGACCTGGGCGCCGACCTGGTCGTCGACCTGGTCGTAGACCTGGGCGCCGACCTGGGCGCCGACCTGGGCGCCGACCTGGGCGCCGACCTGGGCGAGGTGGCGGGTGATGATCTCGGGCGCCATGGCCTGGGCGAGGACGGCGGCCCACGGGGAAGCCACGCGGATGATGAAGCGGGGCGGCGCGAGCCCGGCCGCGAGGTAGGCGGCGTGGATGCCGAGGTAGGCGGCGTGCCAGTCGGCGGGCTCGGTGGACAGCCCGGCCGCGAGCCACGCGTTCCGGGCCTGCGGCAGCAGCGCCTCCTGAGCCGGGGTCAAGGTGGTGATCCTCTTAGGCACCGACGTGCACCAGCTTCGCCCAGTGGTCGGGCTGCAGGGCGTAGAAGCCCTCCAGGATCTCGGTGTAGGCGGTGATGAAGTGGGCGGGGTGGGCGGGGTCGCCGGCGGGCCAGACGTGGTTGCCGCGGTTGTCGCGGGCACTGGCCATGTGCTTGCCGGCGCCGTGGATGAGGGTGGCGAGGGTTTCGAGCTCGGTTTCGGTGAGGATGGTGCTGGCCATCTGGGTTCCTTCCCGTGTCCTTGTGGTACCCACTGTAGTGTATTCTGCGGGTACTTTCAAGGTGTATTCTAAATTACACGGGGAAGTCGCGGGCATTCGCCGGGCAGGGGCATGCCGCCGGGGAAGTCGGCCGGGTGCGGGTGGCCGAACGTCTCGCGGGTGCGGGCCTCGCCGCGCACCTCCCACATCGGGTCACTGTGCAGTACCTGTGCAGAACCTGTGCAGGGCCTGTGTCCTGCGAGGTCATGAGCTTGGCCGATGGCGTCGTGCGCGGCGGCGGCGGCCCGCATGCGCCGGCCGTCCCTTGCCATCTGCATGGCCATGTCGTAGGTCTGCCCGCGCAGGGGGAACAGCTCGCGGTCCTCGCGCGCGCGGTCTGTGGTTGACCGGTGAGGGTTGCTGCCTGCCGGTGTGTCGCTCATCAGTACCTGTCTTTCCCGAGCTAACCGGAGTCCCGGGGTTGGACTCCGGTTAGGCCGGAGTCCAGAGGGGACCTCTGGTCAGGGGGTTCAAGGGGGGCGATGCCCCCCTCTTGTTGAAAGGCAAGGCCAGGATTCCGGCCGGTGACGCTCCGGTTAAATCCGGGCATGCTTCGCGGATTCCCGGCGCATTTAATGCAGCGGAAAGAGAGTTAATCCGGTAAGCTAGATCACGCGTGAAGTGCATCCCCTTTCTACCGTGGCCGGGGGAGTCTCCGCAAGCCATTCGTGCTGGAGTGGCAAGCGAGATCGATGAGGCCCGGTAACTAAATAAACCCCCCACCCCCCGGGGGAACCCCCCGTCAGAACCCCCGCCCACCCCGCTCGGGCGGGGGTTCTGTCATGCCCGGACAGCACGAAGCCCGGCAGGTGTCCGGCTGCCGGGCTTCGCTCGAGTGGGGCTGATTCCAGCGGCCAGTCTAGTAGTCCCGGTCGGCCGGGGTCGACTGCCGCGCGGTCGGCCGCCCGTTCACCATCCACCGCCTCGAGGCCGGGATCGAGCGGGCCGCCCTGGTGGCCGCGGCCCCGGTGGGGTGAATCCTGATCCGGATCGCCCACCGCCGTTGCGGCCACCCCTGCCGGAGCACCCGGGCGCCGGTCTGCCACTCGAGCGACCGCGCCGGCCACTTGCTCACCCGCTGCTGCGCGTAGTTCATCCCGTCGCGCGTCCCGTACAGCTTCAGCTGGTAGTAGACGGCCCGCTTGTACGCTCTCACCCAGCGGACCTCGCCCCACCGGTCCCGTCCGTACGGGTTCACGCCGATCAGCGCAAGGTGAGCCAGCGCACGCGGCGACGGGGGGGCGAGGTACTGCCCCGCCCACTCCCCCTGCGCGGCGTACGCGCGCTCCAGGAGCCGGCGGGCGGCGGGGTCGAACCATGCCGACACGGGATCACGCTGCACCATGGTCACATTGTGACTTCTCTGGTGTTATCCTGCGCTCATGCCGAACCGCCGTGGCTTCCTCCTGATCGTGATCACGGTCACCCTGATGTTCCCCGCGCGTGCCACCGTCCGCGCCTGGGGGAAGCGGCAGCTGCTGGCGAAGCCCCCCGGAACGGTCCTACACGGAGCTGGTGAAGTGGTTGTGACGATCCTGTGAGCCAGGCGACAGCGACAGTGGCCCCCGGCGGAACCGTCGCCGGCCGCCCCCAGCCGAACACCACCGCGGAGACGGCGGGCGGCCCGTTCATCCGCCACGCCCCGGACGGCCGGCGTGCCCAGTACGTCGCGACCGTGGGCTTCAACGGGCTCATCAGCAACCCGACCGTGTCGATGCCCGGGTACGCCAAGGGCTACAAGATCGCCACCACGATCACCGCCACCAACCTGGCGTCGGCGCCGACGATCGCCCCCGACTTCCCCGACTCGTTCTTCCAGCTCGTGCAGATGAAGGACGCGTTCGGCACCCAGCTCCTCACCGGGCCGGGCTACGTGATCATGCGCGAGGTCAACCTGTACTCGGGCCAGTTCGGCACCGACCTCATGCGCGACCCGCAGAACAGCCCGCAGCAAACCGTCTACAACACGACCGGCTCAGCCTCGGCCACCGTCACCTTCTCGCGCTACCTGAGCTTCGAGTTCGCCAAGGCGTACGGCGTCATCTCCGGTGCCAACGCCGCCCTGCTCCCGGTGCTGCAGCTGAACACCGCGCCGACGACCGCGCTGTGGCCGACCAACACGCCGACCGCGGGCCTGACCGCGACCGAGACGGTTGACTCGGACTTCTACTGGCTGCCGTCCGCCCCGTCCGACCCCCCCGGCCTCGGCACCACCTGCCAGTACATCTACCAGCCCACCAACCCGACCGTGCCCGCGAACGCCTCGCAGATGGTGCAGCTGCCCCGCCTCGGCGGCTACCTCACCGTCCTGATCCTGGAGATGCGCGACGCCCTCGGCGCCCGGGACGACACCATGTGGCCGGCCCGCCCCAAGATCCTCGTCGACGGGGTCCCGCTGATCGACACGCTGATCGGCACCTGGTTCGAGGACATGGCCATCGCCATGGGCATCGGCGCCGGGGCCGCGTTCGTGAACAACAACACCTCCACCACCCAGACGGGCATCATCCCGGTGCCCCGCATCCCGGGCACCGTCGCGATCAACCGCAAGACTTCCCTGGCCCAGCGGGACTTCGGCCTCCTGGATACCGGTGAGATCTTCCTGTCGACGAACCCTGGTACGCAGCTTGAGGTGGCCGGGTTCCCTTGGGGCGCCGGCGACGGGCAGAACCCGCACACCCTGAACGCCACCGTGGGCCAGGTCGTGCCGTCCGGCACCCTGGTCCAGGGCCTGCCGGAGCTGTAGACCGTGGCGCTGCTGTCGAACCAGACGCTGAACAGCCTCGCGGACGAGGCCCTCGGGGTTACCTCCATCACCTTGTCGCGTGACGAGGTGGTCGCGGTCACGGCGGGCACGTCGGGCACCCTGTACGCCTCACTGATCGCCCTGCCCCCCGGCACCACGGTGAACAACCTGGACTACTGGCAGGTCGGCGCGGCCACCACCCCCACCCACCAGTGGATGTGCCTGATGACGCCCGGCGGCGTCATCCTGGCGGTCACCGCCGACAACGTCGCGGGGCAGGCGGCCAACACGTACTACCGGGCGGCGGTCACCGTCCCCTACGTCACCCCGCCGGGCGCCCCGCAGGCGTACTACATCGGCGTGATGCTGGCTTCCTCGGGCGCTCAGGGCACGATGGCGGGCGGCGTCGCCACCCCGCTTCCGGCCGGCGGCCTGCCGGCCGGGACGCTGGCGAAGTTCGTGACCGGCGGCGCCGGCCTGAGCACTCCCCCGGCGGTCGGCGCGCAGCAGGTCCTGACGCCGGTGGCGGGCACCACGGCGAACATCTACGCGGCGACGGCCTAGGAGGCACCATGGCTGGCCTGTTCCTGACCTCGGGGCTCACCGGGTACAACGGCCCCTCCTACGGCGGGGCGGCCACCCCGGCGGCGGCCGGCGCCAGCCCGCAGGGGCCCACGTCGATCGGCCAGAAGGCATTCGGCATCACCACCGGATCGGGGAACGGCATGTACTCGGCTCCGCACGTCGCCCTGATCAGCGCGGGCACCTTCGCGATCGGCGCGCTGCTGTTCATCTACTGGTCGCTGCCGAAGTGAGGAGGGCATCATGACGCGTAGTCCCATTTTCTGGATCGCCGTGGGCGCTGGCGGGTACTGGGCTGTCCAGCACTTCACCGGCAAGGGCAACACCGGGAAGGCGAAGACGGGCTGAATGAAAGGCGCATCGATCCTCGGCATCATGATGGCCGTCGTCGTCGCGGTCGCGCTCGCGGACCTGGTGGCCAACCCGTCCGGCACCGCGGTGGTGGCGAACGCGGCGACCACGACCGAGAAGACCGCCCTGAACGCGGAGCTCGGCAAGACCAGCTAGCTAGGAGGCGCGGGTGAAGCGGTACGAGGTACCCGGCTGGCCCGCGAGCATGCAGGGTCATTCGGCGATCACGCCGAACCTGACGCGGCTGGCCGGGTCAGGCGCGCAGCAGTACAAGGACGGCCTCACCGGGCAGCCCGGCACCCAGGCCATCCCCGTGAACACCACGTGGGTTCCCTCGCCCGACGTGGGCGACAAGGCCCAGGCGGCCCTCTCCCGCAGCAGCGACGCCACCGACATCGTCTACCCCAACCTGTACTACGCGCGGCCGCAGGGCCAGTTCTGGCCCGGCGCGGGCATGCCGGTGTCGGTACGGTCCGATAACCTCATGCCGGTCCCCGCCGTCGACCCGCGGGGCACCGTCGCGAACCTGTCCGTCCCGGTGATCATCCGCGGGCAGCGGCAGATCGTGCAGCCCGCCGCCCTGCCCCGGTGGGCCTAGGTGAGCGAGCAGCCCGCAGCCGCCCCGTCCGCTGGCGGCGGCAAGAAGATCCTCGGGATGAAGCCCCGCGCGTTCTACATCACCATGGGCGTCGCCGTCGTGGCCGGCCTCGCCTACTACTGGTACAAGAACTACAAGGCGTCCAAGACGGCGGCGGCGAGCACCGCGAGCACCGCCACGACCGCCGGGGCCACCAGCCCGATCGACCAGTCCGGGGAACTGTCCGTCATCCAGACAGAACTTGAGAGCCTGCTCCAGGGCCAGGGCGCCCCGGCCACCACCGGGACGACCGGCACCAGCGGCGGCACCACCACGACGACGGGCACGCCGGTGACGATGAGCCTGCCGGACGGCTCCGGCGGCTGGGAACAGGTCAGCTTCCCGTCTCAGGCGGCGGTGGACGCGTGGACCGCGTGGAACCAGGCGTTCGTGAACGACAACCACGCGCAGGCGTACCGCTCCCAGTGGAACACCGAGCTGACCAGCCTCGGGGTGACCCGCACGGACGGCCAGCCGCTGGCCCCGCCGTCGAACAAGACGGGCAACCCCTACGATGCGCTGTAGGAGGGTGATCGCATGGTCCCGGTGACGAGGCCGGTGGGCGGCCGCGGCCGCCGCCGGCTCCCCGAGCACGTGCACCCCGCCGCCCCCAAGGTCACGCGCACCCCGATGCGCGCCACCCCCCGGGTAACCGGCCCGGTGCGGCAGGCGGCACTGCAGCAGTCGGTGCCGGGCGCCATGCCGTACTCCGGCATGGACCCGAGTGACCCCTCCACGTACATCCGCCCGTGGAACCCGCAGGCGGGCATGATCGGCCGGCTCAACTACGACGGCGCGCAGGTGCAGGGAAACAGCGACATGGGCGGGCTGTGGTCGAACCCGGCGTCGTGGAACGCCAGGGCGGGCCGCCGGCCGAAGCGGCGGCCGAGGTGAGCCGCGTCAAGGCCCGCGTCGCCGGCGGGCAGAACGCCACCCCCGGCCAGTCGGCCGGGTACAAGCCGTTGGGCAGCGGGCACGCGTCCCCGCCCTCGGTGATGGTGATGCCGCTCGCGCTGGTCACCGTCCACCCCGCCACCTCCCCGTACGTAACCGTAGGCATGCAGGACATCGCCCCGATCTGGGCCACGGACGGCGCCGCGGTCGCGTCGACCGCCCCGGGCCGCTGGGGCCAGCTCCGCGCCGCAGGGAGGCCGTAGATGAAGAACGACGGGTTCGACTGGGAGTGGGCGCTGCTCACCGGGGCAGTCCTCGGGCTGGCGCTCTGCGCGGTCATGGACGCGGTCCAGATAGGGAAGCTGCAGGCGGATGTAGCATTCCTACGGGATGTTGCACGTGAAACCGACGCAGCGAGGACCGACCATGTTTGACCACGTGGACAGGGAAACCCTCCACCGTATCGAGCAGAAAGTAGAGAAGATCATGGCAGCCCAGGATGACATCAACACCGCGGTCAGCACCCTGACCGCTTTTCTCGGTGACCTGTCCGCGCAGGTGCAGGCAATCCAGGCGAAGCTAGCCGCGGGCGGCGGCGGCACCCCCGCCGACACCAGCGCACTCAACGCCGTCATCGCGCAGGTCCCGGCCGCGCAGGCGGCGATCGACGCGCTGGCCGGCTCCGGCCCGGCCCCCGTTCCCGCGCCGGCCGGCCCCCCGGCGGCCCCGCAGTTCCGCGCCTAGGCAAGGACCCCGTCAATGAGCACACCGCAGTTCGGTCAGCCCGGTTACGACCCGGCTCACCTCACCGCCGCGGCTGACCAGGTCCGCGGCGGCCCCGCGCCGCAGTCCGCGTGGCCCTCGGACGAGGACCTCGCCGCGCAGCTGCGCGCGCAGCAGGCAGGCGCCCCCGCCGGCCTCACCGACGTGGACGTGTCCGCGCTGCTGGCCGGCATCAAGGCGCTCCAGGACCGCGTCGACGCCCTCGAGGCCGAGAAGTCGTCCGGTGCGGGGCTGCCGGTGGTGAACACCGCGCAGGCGCTGCGCGACCTGATCGCCACCCACGCCGCGCACACCCCCGGCACCGACCACGCCGACCTCCTGCGCCTGGCCGACGACGCCGTCGACGCCGCGGGCAACGCCGCCAGCTCCGGTGACGGCGGCCCGCTCACCGACATCAGCGGGAAGATCGCCCGCGCGCTGCAGCGCGCCAACCCCGGCCCGGGCACCCACCACTACTACCAGCAGGCGGTGGGCTTCGCTGAGGTGCACCTGCCCGATGCCGCCGCGCAGCTGGTGCGGAAGCCGGCGAGCTCGGGCGCGCTGGCCTCCCCGCGGGGCAGCGTGCCGGTGGTGCAGGGCAGCGTCACGGGGTGAACGAGGACAAGGCGGTTATCCTGGTCCTCCTGATCGGTGAGGCGTCCGGGGTTTTCGCCGGGTTCTGCCCGTCCTGGTTCACCGTCGCCAGCCCGTTCTTCCACGAGCAGGCGGCGAAGGACGGGAACGTCAAGCGGATACGTGCGGGCGAGGTCGCGGCGACCGCGATCGTGCTCGGTACCGGGTGGGCGGTCAGCCGCGGCCCGGTCGGCCCGTTCGCGCTCATGGCGGCGGCGGCGATCAGCCTGGTGTTCATCGCCGGGTACGAGTACCAGATCAAGAACCCGTCCAAGCCGGCCGAGGGCATCCCCGGGATGACGAAGGAAGGCTCCATGCTGGCCTGGGGGAACCCGACGTGACGGGCATCGGCATGGGCCTGGCGTTCGCCGCCTACACCCTCGGCATCTGGGGGTACATCCTGGTGCGCGGCTACAACGTGCCGTTCACCAGCATGTTCGGGCAGACCTGGCCGAAGTCGTGACGGGCCTGTTCTTCGCGTGGGCCGCCGGCGAGGGCATCATCTTCTGGCGGTGGGGCAAGGCCGGGGCACCCCCGACGCCGGGCGTGCTGGCCATGAGCTCAGCGCTGTTCCTCGGCCTGGCGGTGATCGGCGAGTACAAGCCGGCGCGGCCGGTGGTGACGGCGTTCGCGTTCGCGGTCGACCTCGCCATCCTCGTGAAGGTGCTCGGCAAGGCCCCGTCGCAGGTGACCGGCTGGCCCCCGGCCATGATCGACAACCCGGGCGTGATCCTGCCCCCCGGCAACGCCAAGGCGGCCGCCGCGGCCCCCGCGGCAGGCGGCAGCACCGCGGCCGGGACGGGCAACCAGGGCGCCCCGAGCACCGGCAGCGTCCCCGGCCTGCCCACCGGCAGCCGCGGCGCCGTCCTGAGCTGAGGTCCCCGTGGCCGACTACACCTACGCGCAGCTCGAGGGACTGTGGATCAACGCCGGGGGGTCGCAGTCACTGGCCCCCCTGATGGCGGCCATCGCTGAGGCCGAGTCGGGCGGGAACCCGTCCGCGGTGAACGCCACGGACAACAACGGCACGCAGACCAGCTGGGGGCTGTGGCAGGTCAGCAACGGCACCCACTCCCCGCCGGCCGCGAACATCCTCGACCCGAACGTGAACGCGCAGCAGGCGGTGGCCAAGTACCAGTCGCAGGGCCTCGGCGCGTGGGGCACCTACACCAGCGGCGCCTACCGGGCGTTCATGAGCAACGCCACCACCCCGGCCACGACGGGCCTGCCCGCGTCGGGCGGCACGGCGGCCGCCACGACCGCGACATCGTACGCGGCGGACTGCCTGGTCGGCTTCCCGGGGGTCAGCCTGCCGCTGGTCGGGGACGTGGGCTCGTTCTGCCTGTTCTCCCGGTCGGAGGCGCGCGGCATGATCGGCGGGCTGTGCCTGGGGGTGGCGGGCATCATCGGCCTGGCCGCGATGGTGATCCTGGCCGCCAGCGCGTTCGAGCACAGCGGCGCGGCGTCGGCGGTCGGCAGCGCCGCGGAGAAGGTGGCCCCGGCCGCGATCCTGGCCCGCTCGGTCACCCCCGCGGCCCGCCAGGAACGATCGCTGAGCCAGCGGGAGACCACGGTGGGCAAGAAGGAGCGCGTTACCCGGCTGGAGAAGCGAGAGAAGAAGGCCGGCCCGTGAACTGGGGTGTGCTGGCGGTCGCGGTGCTGACGTTCCTGACGGCGGTATTCGGCTACCTGTCGACGCGGCGGAAGATCAACGAGGTGCACGTGCTGGTGGACGGCAACCTGAGCAAGGTCATGGCCAAGCTCGGGATCGAGCGGGACCGCAGCGCGCAGCTGACGGGCACGCTTCAGGATGCCGGGGTCGACGTGCCCGACCCGCCGGCCGGCGGGTGAGCGGCCGGGTTGGTGACGTGCCGGAACAGCGCGACCAGCGCGGTGACGGAGCCGATGACCCCGGCGATGCCGGTGCACAGCGCGGCGATGTTCTCAGGTGTCCACACATCAACCTCATTTATCATCCACGGGATTTATAGTTCCTGGTCAGCCACAGGAAACGAACGAACCCAGCGAACAGCAGCATGACGAGTGCCACGATGCCAACGGTGGCCGCCCACTGGAGAAGGATCACGGCGATCATGACCGTTTCGGGGCGGTGGTGATCAGCATCGGGGCGTGTATGTCCTTCGGGATCGTGATGCTGTGGAACGACGGCAGCTCATCGTTGGCCGCCGCGATCAGCCGCCAGTCCCGGCCCATCGACCGGGCAACGTTAACGATCATGTCGCGGTCCCCGGTCGGCCAGAGGGTGGCGAGGGTGGCCTGCCGGGTGGCGTGCTTGCTCACCCATGCCGGCGCCTGAAACGAGGTCACCACCGACGTGCCCGCGTCCCGCGCGGTGATCAGCATCCGCTCGATCTGCGGCCCGATCCGCATCATCCGCTGGCTGCTGAGCAGTTCGAACTCGTCAACGTACAGGGTCCACCCGCGCGTGCGCCTGCACCAGGAGATGGCCTGGTGCAGCAGCCGCCGCAGTTCCTCGTCCTCATCGTCGGTGAGGGCTTCGAACCCGGCGACCAGCCCGACCGGCAGCCCCTTTTCTACCCGGTCCCATACCCACCGGTCGGTGCCGGGCTCCGGCTTGCCGACCGGCCGGCCGCGCGGTGGCGGCATCTCCCGCACCCGGACGTACCCGGACGTGGCCAGGGTTGAATCGGAGCCCTTGCCGTCAAGGCCGACCACCCACTTACGGGTCGCGGTGATGCCCACGCCGAACGTCGACTTGCCCATGCCGGTCGGGCCGATCAGGGCCCAGTGCTGGCCGGGTTTCCAGGGCGGCGGCAACGGCAGCCGCATGCCGTCAACCGCCGCTGACCGCTTCTTACCCTGCACCCACTTAACGAAATCGTCCCAGTCGAGCAGGACGGCGTGGTGCCCGTAGTCGTCAGCGCGCGGCTCAACGGCGGCAGTGCTCATGCCCTGAGTTCTATCGCGGCGCCGGCCTCTTTGAGTAGCCGCGCGATGAGTATGTGCCATTGATCGTGCGGCGCCATGTCAAAGGCCAGCACCAGGGCGTGGCAGTACGGGCACCGGAGCATGCCGGCGTCCCACATCTCCGGCCCCGGCCCGCTCATCGGCTCAGGCATCGACCACGATGCCCTGCGCGCGGCGGATCGCTTCCTCTTCCGCGTCAACGGCGGCCTGGTCGCCGGGGTCGACCGGCGGGGACAACAGGAACGCGATCAGCTCATCCACCGACTGCCCGAACCGCTCCTCTATGTCTTTCTCCCGCTGGATGGCGATGAGGATCTTGCCTTCGGTGATCTCAGCCCACGTCATGAGGCTGGACCGCAGGGCCTCGGTCCCGACTGAGATGAACAGCGGGTTGGGTTCCTGCGGCGGGGTCATGCTGGCGCGCTGCTGCACGTGGACCATGAGTGCGGTGACGATGGCCGGCGGTCCGAGCAGCGCGCTCACTACCTTGCCCTGCCCGGCCAGTCGTGCGATCGGCTGCAGGAGCGTGTCCGCGGCGGTGTCCTTCACCGCGTCTTCCAGCAGCATCCCGGCGACCGGCGCCTGTATCCGGAGGGTGCGCTGCAGGGGGGGCAGGGGGGTGGCGAGCTTGGCCATGCCGCGCCAGAGGCTGCCGAGGAGGTCTTCGGTGGAGACGCGCGGCTTCTTCTTAGCCTTTGCGCCGCCAGAGCTTGCTGAACCCCGCTGCCAGAATCGCTTCCCAGTCGGCGCCCGTGAGGACTTTGGCCGGCCTGGCGGCGCTTTTGGGCGGCGGGGCTTCTCTTCCGCCATCGCGCTCTCATCGAACGCCTCATCGTCGGGGGGGTCGATGAACGCGGTCTCGAACTCGTCGTCGGGGTAGTCAGGATGAGTGGTATCAGCTGACCCGTTGGGATGGGGGTGGGCGGCGTCGTAGCGCTCGCGCACGTCGTTGGGGATGTTGCCGCGTCCTGGCACGTCAAGTCCTTCCAGCCGCGCCCACGCGCGGATCTCAGGTGCGGTCGCCATTCAGCTCACCGGTACCAGGGTCAGGGGGCAGTTGTGGATGATGCCCTGCTGCCGGGCCAGGTCCATCATCTGCCCGGCGTCGTCAACCCGCTGCCGCAGGGTCACCGCCGCGGGTGAGTACCAGGACCGCTTGCCCGCCATGAAGTGGGCGGTGAGCTCGGCCTGCCAGCCCATGATCTCCCGGGCCAGCTCCGCGTAGGGCGGCGGGAACAGGCAGGCGGGGCAGCTGTCGGACTGGCGGCGCTGGATTTCCTCGAAGTGACCCCGCTGCCTGACCGTGCCCGACACCCGGCGGATAGTCCCGGCCACCATCTCCCCGTGGTAGACGGTGTCGTCGTGCCAGGAGCACAGCTGCATGACCTGCCCGGTGTGCCCGTGCCCGCACACCATGCGGCAGCGGATCACGGCCGGCTGGTCACAGGCCCACTCGCCCTGCTCCACGTTCTCGGGCAGGTGCATCCCCTCGGTGCGCGCGCTGTTCGGCCCGTAGAGCCCGCCCAGCACCCGGCGGGGGCCGCCTGATTCCGCCCCATACGGATCACATCGTCCCAATTTGATGCCAGGCGCGGCCAGTGCGCTAGGGTTGCTCATCATTCGGCCCATCCCATGATCTTGTGCCTGCGGAGGACGGGCGGCACGGGCGGCTTCTCGGGCTCGATCGCGGCGGGGGCGGCGGGCTCGGCTGGCTTGTCTTTCTTCGCCTTGGCGTCACGCTCGGCCAGCTGGCGGCGGATCTCTTCGGAGATGCTGACGGCGGGCTGCTCTGGCTCGGCCGGCTGCTCGGGGCCGGTGAGTAGCTGGTCGAGCTTGGACAGGATGGTCTGCTGCCCGGTTTCGAGGGTGCTGACCCGCTGGTCTAGACCAGTGTCGGCCGGGGGCGGTGCTGGCTCGGGCGGGGTGGTCACAACTGGGCCTGCTGCTTTTCTGCCTTGAGGTCGTTAAGCTGCCGCTGGAGGTCGCGCAGCATCGCGTGATCGTCGGCTGCCTCTGCCTCGGCTGCCTCGCGGGCGGCGGCGGTGATGGCGGGTGCCGTCTTCGTCTTGCGCTTGCTCAGCAGCCCGGCCTGCGTCGCGCACTCCCCGCACAGGTCCCGCGCCTCCTGCTGCTCATCGCCGTCTTCATCGAGGACGGTAACGCTGATCCGCTGGCGGCCGGGGTCGCGCTCACTGAACGCGTGGCCGCCCTGGTCGCACCACAGTGCTGCTGACATGTTCCCTCTTCCGTTCTGCTCTAGTAGCTCCCTGGCCTTGGCCAGGTACTCGTGCGCGCCGCCGATCATGCACCCGCGCGCCGCGCACGAGGGGTCGACGTTGACCACGTACGCGTCACGTGCCACGCGTCTTGCCCTTCCCCATCATGGTGCGGAGCTTGGCGCCGGGGTCCATGAGGGAAAGGCCGCGCGCCAGGGCCGGGCGGTGCTCATCGATGAACGCGGCGATCTCGCCCAGCTGCCGTTGCAGCGCGTGGATTCCCTCGTCTAGGTGGTTGAGCCGCTTAATCAGCTCACTGTCACTCAGCGTTTCCTGATCGGCATCTTGATTACTGTCCGATTTAATTGCGGCCATGCGATTAATCATGCCACAATCAATCCTCGCTGGCAGGGAAGGGCAACGCGCGATACGCCAAGAGAGTGCGGCCCGGGCAATGGAGCCCCGCTTAAGCGGGTACCCCGGGTGGTTGCGAGGGAGAGTCGCCCTGGTGAGCTGGACACCTTCCCTGCTGGCACCCGGGGTCTATGCTGTGGTCATGCTTGATGAGACGGTGGACGGCTACCCGCTCAGCTTCCGCGCCCTGGCCCTGCTGGGGTTGTTTTTCGTCGGGGCGCTGGCGTTCATCCTGCTTGACGTGGCCAGCGACGGGAAGCTGAGCGCCGGGTGCACCGGCTGCGGGGAGAAGGCGGCCACGGATGCCTGACATCGAGGTCGACCTCGGCTTGCAGTTGTGCGCGTCGATTGAGACGCTGACCGCGACGCTTAACCGGCAGTGGCAGCACGAGATGCGCAAGGCCCAGGGCATCCGCGTTCTCCCGCTGACCGCGCCGCAGGCGACCGCGAGCCCGTGGGTGATCGACGTTCCTGACCTGCTGATGGCGAAGACGGGCTACTACTGGGACGTTCGCCGCCTGGCGCTGACCGGCTGGTCGGCCGGGTCGGTGAACGTCTACCGGAACGGGTTCGCCGGGCAGGGCGGCGACCTCGTGGCGACCTTCGCTACCCCCGGTGTCAGCGTGTACGGGAAGGCGCACATCATGCTGCACCCGGGTGACAAGCTGGTCGTGATCGGCACCGGGATCACCGGGTTCGTGCAGCTGGCCGGCTCGGTGGTGGCGATGGAGTCGCACCTGCTGGCCGAGTACCTGATGTTATGGTGCGCCTCCCGCGGGGATGGGTGCTGCACCCGCAGGCTGTCCGCTCGGGAAACAAGATGGCGGACCGGCCGGGCCGCCAGGGCAGCGGGATGCAGCCGATCGCCCGCGTCCCGGTGCAGCAGTACAAGGGGCGGATCACGGCGGTGCCGCTGACCGGCGGGCAGGCCCAGGGCGTGATCAGCGCCGGCGGGACGCTGACCATCACCAAGGGGCCGCAGGGCCTCGGCACGATCTGGTACCCCGCGCAGGTGACCCTGAGCACGACGACGGGCCTGAACGGCGGCATCGACTCAAGCACCGCCATGGTGTACCTCGGATCGCAGGGCGTCCCCATCACGCTGGTCGGGTCGACATTCGGCGGCAACGGCACGGTGGCACTGGCGATTCCGAGCATGGCGCCGGGGCAGGTGCTGATCGTGACGTGGACGGGCGGGAAGACGGGGGATACCGCGGCGTTCAACATCATCGGGACGATGGACGCCCTGACCACCGGCGGCGGCCGGTGAGTGACGGGCTGATCGCCCCGGCGAACGCCCCGTACGGGACGCAGACCCCGGTAGGCATCCAGCCGGGCAGCACCGGCACGGTCCTGGCCCAGTTCGTCATCCTGTTCGGTCCCGGCCCGGCGATCTTCGTGTACAACGGCACCCCGGGGCTCGGGACCCTGGTGGGGTCGTGGGCGGCGGTCGCGGGCACCGACCGGTTCGGGAACCCGTACCTGAAAGACTTCACGGTTTACGGCAGCAACGGCAGCTACATCAACGTCAACGACTCCGGGGGCATCGGCGGGAACACCGCGATCCTGTTTCACCCCGGCGGCACCTCGCACGTAACCGAGCAGCCGCAGGTATACGGGGCCAGCAACAACACGGGGCTGGCCAATGAGTTCGAGTTCCTTAACCTTGTGTCCGGTGCTGCCGCCAGCCTTGACGACGCGCAGCTGCAGTTGCTCTCAGAACGGGCTGACGCGTCGGTAGGCGCCGTGTTCAACTTCCTGATCGGCGGCACGCTCCTCTCCCAGCTGTTCAAGACGGTGTGGAATATCGGGGTGCCGATCTCGTGCACCCTGGGGACCGCGGCTAACCCGACGATCATCGTCACGGACTCATGGCACGCGATCACCTTGGACGCGAACTGGTCAACGCTCGGGGGCCAGCCCGCCCCGGCGTACCGGCTGCTGCCGGACGGGACCGTTGAGCTCATCGGCGCAATCCAGTTCAACGCGAACATCGCCAACACGAACATCAACGGGGGAGTGCCTCTGCCGGCCCAGTACCGGCCTATTACCCAGACGTTCATCGCAGGCGCCCCAGGCGCGGCGGGTGTGTCGATCCAGACGAACGGGGTGCTGGTGGCGGCGTCGGCGGCGCTGGTCACGACGTTCTGTAACTTCAACGGGACTTACCCGCTGAACCATTAGCCGGGATGCAAAGAGGACCTGTGACGGTTACCCGGGGGTGCGGGCGCCGCTGGGGGTGGTGGCACCGGTGCCCGGCGGGCGGGCGGCATGACTGCGGGCGGCTGCGGGGGCATGAGCAAGCCCATAAGTGCGGGTGGTGCGGTGCGCGGAAGCCGTCCGGAACCCTCTGGCCATAGCCGCCATAAGCGCTATAATGGTTATATGGGACAGCATGAGGCCAGCCAGCCGCGGTCCGGATCGGAGCGGACGACGACGGTCGCCATCCACCCGGCCGACCTCGAGCGGCTGAAACGGCACCAGCGGCGGATCAGCGACAGCCACGATAAGTGGCTGACGATGCCTGAGATCATCCGCGCGATGCTGAACGCGGCCGAGGCGAAAGCAGAGACGGGGGAGTAGGGCCGTGGGCGAGGTGTCCGGGCTGAATTGCCCGGGGTGCGGTCACCTGGCCGTGTTCCTGGTCGGGGACCGGCAGGCATTCTGCGGCAACGATGACTGCGTGGTCCTGACGTGGGACCCGGCCAAGACAGTGGCAGAACTCGAAGCGAACATGCATGAGATCGACCTCAGGGGGGGCAGGAATGGATGAGGAAAACGGGAAGGTTTACGTGCGGTTCGGGTCGCTCCCGACGCAGGAGATGCCCCGCGAGTGGGCTGAGAAGATGCTCGCGATGTGGCGGGAAAGCAACCCGGCCGCGTTCGGTAAGGTGCTCGCAAAAGTCGTCACCGAGGACAGGTGATGCGCTGGCTTGACCGCATCCTGACCTTTTACCTGTACGTCGGGACGTGGGTGGTGCTGATCCTCGCACTGTGGATAACCCTGTCTTTCCTGATGGGTGGCGGGCAGTGATAGGCGAGCTGATCGGCGGGCTGGCGGTGGTTCTTGCCGGCGGGTTCCTGATCGGGTTCGCCGCGGGATGGCAGGCGAGGGGAGCGAGGGATAGGGATGCTGATTCACCGGAGGTCGGGGGCATGATGGAACCGATGACCGCGGAGCAGGCGCTGACGTTCATGTTCGACACACCGAACATCCCGGGCCTGCCGTACCTGTGCAACGGCTGCGGCAGGCCCGTGCGAAAGCGCAGGCGACTAACTCACGCCAATGCCAAGCACCCCGGCTGGCTAGACCAGTGGAATCACGCGCTCGGGGCGGTCTGAGGTGGGCTTGCTGGCGCCGACGCGGCGTGTTTACCATCGCTGGCGGCCGGTCCTGCCGTTGTATGACGGGCGGGAGTGCCCGGACTGCGGCGCGGTGGTCTGCGGCCGCGAGTCGCGGCGTTCGCACCGGGAGTGGCACATGGCGGCCGAGGCGCACCGGGAGTGGGTGCAGTCGACGCTGCTGCAGGTGGCCCGGTACGCGGGCATGACGGTGCCCGAGCTCGCCAGGGAGGTCCAGGGCGACGGGTACGAGCGGGTGGACCTGGCGGCCGGCGACGATGATGAAGACGACGATGAATAGCGAAATGGACCAGAGCACGCGCTTTTCTATTTGGCTACGCGAGGTCGGTAATAGAAAGTGCACACGCGAATGCGGGGCTGCCCGTGATGACATTTGCAAATGTCGGTGCGGGGGAAAATGGCATAATGCAGGCCACGACCACTGGAAAAGGGAGGCACCTGGAGGGGTGATTACACTTGAAGGTGGCACCACAATCACCTGGAGAAACCCGCATGCATGGCCATAAACCGCGTTTATACTGCGGTAAAGAAGTGGTAAAATAGCCCTTTCCGAATGATACCTACCGCCTATCAAAAACGCCCATAAAC
>Ga0265332_10000798_pt1 | contig 19132 bp, 12 predicted proteins | sample 41926metaG_FD_202084 | JGI IMG/M metagenome (GOLD analysis project Ga0265332, IMG submission 202084) | Rhizosphere microbial communities from Carex aquatilis grown in University of Washington, Seatle, WA, United States - 4-19-26 metaG | ecosystem: Host-associated > Plants > Roots > Rhizosphere...
TGCTCGTCGCTGCGCGCGGCGGGGCGGCGGTATCAGCAGAGCCGCGAGGGACGCCTCGGACACGCGGACCGGCAGCGCGCGCAGCGCGAGAAAGTGACGCATCAGGGTCCACCAAAATTTGCGTTCCATACAAGGACTTCATCGGCGAGACGCTGGACCGCCATAGCTCGGCAGGACGCAAGCGCGGCCGGCCGGGCGAGGCTCGCGACATTCGTAACTTGGTTATCCCTTCCGCCTCACGAACAGCTCGGATCGTGAGATGTACCCCTCTTCTTGCGTGAAGACCGCGTCCCAGTATGCGAACCTGTGCTCATCTTTAACCTCCGCTGCCCCTCTTTGTGGTGCCGCCCGAACCCGGCGAGTGGTTCGCGACGCTCTCGAACACGGTCGGCCCCCCCTCAGCGTCGCGAGCACGGAAGGCGTGATCGGCAAGTGCCCGACGGCCTCCCTCGCTGCCTCGATCCGCATCAGGGCGCGGGCCACCCTGGACGTGATGGTGAACGTCGGAATCGATGCCCGAGGGGTTGGGTCATACGGCGGGTTCACGGCACTGAAGGCTGCCGATAATCTGCCGCCAAAATGCCGGTAACGCAGGGCGGCAGCGGTTCCGTTGCCAGGCAGTTGCCAGGGACGAAAGCCGATCGCGCGCCGAGCATGGCGAGCACTCGCTCGTCCGGATCGGCGATCGATTTCCGGCGGCGAGGACTCTATCGATGGAACGGGGAGCGGAGCGTCCTGCTCGGCTTCCACGTTCGCGGGCCTCGATCTCGGTGAGGTGGGCTCGGACGTGCGGCTTCCGGAGGGCACGCGTCTGTCGTGGGGGGCAGTACCACCACCCTACTGGAAAGGCAGAGCCTGCTTGACCTCGAGGTTAGGCAGCGGCAGGACCCCTTTGCGATCGAGACGCCACTTGTCCATGACCTGCACGGGTACGAGCAGGGTCACGCCCTTGCTCTTGAGGGTGGCCGCCAAGGCAGTATCCGAGTACCGCCCGGGACGCGAAAGGAACGCCGCGTAGAAGTTGTCCCAGTGAACCGGCAGATAAGCCTTGGGATTCGCCACCGGCAGGACGAGCTGCGCGATCGGGTTGCCACCCGCGCCGACCCACAGGTCGATGGAGGTGAGCCCGGCGTCCAGCATGGCCGCCTTCAAGTTCTCGAGCGGGGCGCCGTAGTCCACGCCGTCGATGACGATGGGCACGTCGAGATCGATGGCGCCCGCCGAGTTGGTGAACAACCAGCTGTAGGGTCCGTCGGCACCGTCGATGGTGAAGAGCAGGGCGCGGCCTCCCCCCCCGTTCGGGAAGTCCTCGCCCACGCCCGCGTGCAGACCTCCGGTCACGGGATCGGGCGTCGGGATCTTGGTGAGCTCGACCGGATTGTGCTGCTCCGGGTTGGTCGTATCGCCGCTGTGGTTCCAGCGGATGATCCGCAGGGTGACCCCCTCGGTGAGCGTCAGCCGTTCGCCCCCCAGCACCTCGGTGCAGCGCTCGGCGGGAATGCCCTGCGCGATCGCCTGGTAGCAGGTGGTCTTCGAGCCGATGATGGGCGCGCCCGTCAACGACGACCAGGTGGCCGTGTCGAACGAATGATCGAAGTGGCTGTGCCCGGTCAGGAGCAGATTCACCCTGGTCGGTCCCCCGAGCGCGGCGAGCACTTGCTTGACCAGGGCGACGTCGGGATTGTTCGGGGCCTTGGTGTTCTGCAGCCCACCGCCACCACCGTAGAAGTTGGCCTTGGGGATGCGGGTGACGTAGCCATCGATGATGAGGTTGAGGGGCCCGAGCTCCGCGAAGATATTCGTCACCGTCATCCACGTGAGATCGACGTGCGCCGGTCCCTTGCCGCAGGGGCCGGTGCTGCGGGTCGGATCGGTCGGACACGCGTCCAGGCAGTCGAGGACGCCGTCGCCATCGCCATCGGCGTCGGCCACGCCGCAGCCACAGACGCCGGGCTCGACCTTGGCGGGATCGGCCGGACAGGGATCGACGCAGTCGGGGGTATGGTCCGCGTCGGTATCGACGTCCGACTCGAAGCAGCCACACGCTCCCGGAGCCGACTTTCCTGGGTCCGAGGGACACAGGTCCTTGCAGTCGGCCGTGCCATCACCGTCGGTGTCCGTATCTGGGGTGCCGCAGTCGCACACGCCGGGCTCGCGCTTGAGGGGATCCGCGTCGCACAAGTCTCCCTGGCACGTGGCGATGCCATCGCCATCCTCGTCCACGTCGGCGACGCCGCAGCCGCACTGTCCAGGCGCGACCTTGTGCAGGTCGGCGGGGCAGCCGTCCCGGCAGTCGGCGACACCGTCGCCATCGCTGTCCTGGTCCGGGAGGCCACAGCCGCACGCGCCGATGGCCACCTTGTACGGGTCTTCGGGACAAAGGTCGTGGCAGTCGGGGGTGCCGTCGCCGTCTCGATCGAGGTCGGTGACGCCGCAACCGCACACGCCGGGTTCCATCTTGAGGGCGTCAGCCGGGCAGGCATCCTGGCAGTCGGGAACGCCATCGAGATCGCTGTCGCGATCGGAGACACCACAGCCGCACCGTCCACCCTGTCGTTTCGCGGGATCGAGGGGGCAGAGGTCATTGCAGTCCGGAACGCCGTCGCCGTCCGAGTCAGAGTCGGGGGTACCGCATCCACACACGCCCGGGCCGAGCTTCGTGGCATCTTTCGGGCACCCATCCAGGCAGTCCAGCACCCCGTCACCGTCGCTGTCCGCGTCGCTCACCCCGCAGCCGCAGGTGCCAGCGAGGCGCTTGGACGCGTCGAGCGGACATTCGTCGACGCAATCGGCCGCCCCATCTCCGTCCGTGTCCAGGTCGGGCACGCCGCAGCCGCAGGTGCCCGCTCCGATCTTGGCGCCATCGTTCAAACAGGCGTCGTTGCAGTCGAGGACACCATCGCCGTCGCTGTCGATGTCGGCCACGCCACAGCCACACACGCCAGGTGCGAGCTTGATGGCGTCGGACGGGCACCCGTCCACGCAGTCCGGCGTTCCATCACCGTCACCATCGCGCTCGGAGACGCCGCACCCGCATACCCCGGGGGCCAGCTTGGCTGGGTCGGTGGGACAGCCGTCGATGGCGTCGCAGCGCCCATCCCCGTCGGAGTCGGGGAGCGCCACGTTGGCGCAAACCCCGGTCGCCGACGAGCACTGCCCGGCGACGTGGCAGGTATCCACGGGCGCACAGAGGACCCCGAGGCACTCGCACGCGTCCCCGACTCCGTCGCCGTCGCTGTCGAGCTGAGGCGCTGCCGGGGCGGGGGCGCAGTCCACTTCCTGGGGGTCGCAGCCGTCTCGGTCGGCATCACAGCCGGAGGGAGTCACGCGCGCCGGTTGCTCCTCGCGCTCGGGAGCCGCGCCGGGGTTGGGCACCGTCGGGCAGTTGTCCTCCCAGTCGAGGACCCCGTCGCCGTCGCCGTCCACCGCCTGTCGTTCGATGCGGAACTTGATCGGAAGAACGTCGCCCTTCATCAGGGCCAAGACCCCATCGGTCTGCCAGGCCTTCTTCGCGGCCACCGTGGCCGCGACGCGGACGTCTGCCACGCCGAGCTCCCTGCCGCCGATCGTGACCTGCACCCGGTAGGACTGCCCGGGATCGAGATCGTAGCGGCCGGTCTGCCAGCGCACGATGTAGAGCTCGCGCCGGGGTTGCTGGCGCACGCGCTCGTCGGTGAGCGTGGAGAACGTGGCGAGCGGCGACAGCACGGAGCCAGTGACGGGGTCCACCCGGTCGATGTGAACGGTCGGCCTGAGCCCGGAGGCGAATGGGCCGGCGAACACCCGCGGCGGATTCATGCCGAGCGGCGCCAGGAAGACGAACCCAGACTGACCGCCGCGATCCCCAGCGTCCTGGCCTTCTCCGTTCGGCGGCGCGGCCGCCAGCTGCGCGGCCGAACGGGATATCACCGGATCGCGCTCGACGCAGCCGAGCCCGATCAAGGAGAGCCAGCCCAAGGCCCACCCCAGACGAACGGTACCTCGTGACCAAACCATACCAACCTCCCTTTCAGACCAGCGTTCGTGCCGCCAGACTCCTCGTCATACCGAACCTAACATGAACGGGAGCCTCCCACCTCTGCCGGCGCGACCTCTTCCATCCGTCGGCCTGTCGAATCGATCAGAACGCTTCGTCGCCCTTGAGGAAGATTCCCCACCGGTCGGGCGCGAAGCCCGCGTCGAGGCGCAGCCGAGCCAGCCGATCGGGTGGCAGCCCCTAGTGGAGCCCGAATCCTGATGGACGGGCAAACAGTCGTGTCTGATCTCGGCCGAATGGAGGCGAAAGTATTCGTCCCCCGCCCGAGCTGCTGGTCCGGCTTGCGAAAGAACGCCTACAGGGTGTCCGCGGTCATCGCGGGTGCCCGATTGCTACCGCCGCTCGAGCTGCCGGTCCGCCGACGGTCTCCACGATGCCGGCCCGCTGCACGAACGGCCGCCTCGAGCGTTCGGAAAGGTCGGGCCACGGCCCCGGTCAGCTTCCGGGCGGGGAAGATCTCGAAGTGGACTGGCGTACCCTTTCAGCTCCATTCGCGGGAGCCGCTCAGCACTCGGGACATCGACATCGCGATCCCAACTTTCGCCGATGTGCCGCGGGAGGCGCTGGAGTTGGCTGGGTTCGTCTACGAGGAACGCTTTCCGAACAGCGACAATTGACGCGCTCCGGGACCGGGGATCGATCTCGAGGTAGCGGCCCCGGGGCCAGTACGGCAGGACCCGCAGGATCTCATCCAGGTGGTGGAATGGGTCGAGGCGTAGGCTCATGTCGTCGAGCACCCGCAGCAGCTCCGCCTCTTGGTTGAGGGCGTACCCCAGCGCCTTGGTCGCAAGGTTGCGACCCTCAGCGACCTCGCGTGCGCTGCGCGCCAGTCAAAGAAGATGGTCATCAGGGGGCGGACGTGTTGTTCGCGGAGCGCCTGGCCTGCGTCGTAGACGTTGCTCGCGTCCGCCTGGAGATATCCCGCGAATTCTCCGATTGGAGTCGACGACCTCTGTAAAGAAGTGCGCCTTCTTGCATGCCTGACGCCGGCCGTCCGGCGTTGCCTTCTCCGGCTGTATCAGCGTACCGTTGGCGTCCGTTAGAAAAATGACCTGCGCGTTCGCGATCGCGTCCGACCACATCGCCTGCACGATGGTCGCGCCGAGAGCGGAAACAGAGTCTCAGGGCTCGGCACCGTGGCCACCGTCGAGCTGCCGCCTTACTGACCTCGCAGCGCGCCATCCGCTTGATCAACCGCCAACTCGTACCTCGAGGGTCGTGGCCATATCAACCGCCCGCAGGACGCGAACGAAGGTCGGCGGCGCTGGAGCCCCCGCCTTCCGGAGCCGCCTATCCATCCGGCTCTCCCGCGCCCCGCTCTGGATTGCGAACCAGGTCGTCGACCGCGTTCACCTCAAGGTGCCGATCGCGTATCGAGGGCGGTACAGCGCCTGCGCCTGCGCGCCGCGGCGACCGAGCGGCTCGCGGCGGCTGCGCCCCCCTCTTGGTCGCCACGCTCGCCCTCGTCGCCCTCGTCGCCATGGCGGCGTGGTCGTACCAGTCGGTTCTCACCTCGAGAGGGAAGGCGGGCGGGCGTGCCTGCGCTCACTTCAAGGCGATCTTCTGAACGCCCCAGTATCCGCTCGACAGGAACAGGGTGTCGCCCTGGCGTGAAACCCCGTTGGCCGACCAGCCGAGGGTGCGCACGAACTGCCCGAACACGGGGGCCTGCCCGTCCATGAGCTGGTAGATGTCGACCCCGGCGCTATCCCAGCCAGACTGCACGATCGCGCGGTCGCCCTGTACATCGAGCAGCCAGCCCCAGCCCTTGCTGCTGGTCGAGGCTCGGTCGACGGGCTTGCTGGGATCGCCGAGGTCGAGGGCGTGCAGCTTCACCGTCGAGCCCGCGCCGCCCGTGCTCGGATCGGCATAGGTCTGCGCCGACATGTATGCGACATTGCCGCGCACGAAGGTCGTTCCGGGCCAGCCGTCGAGCGGCGTCGTCGAGACCAGCTGCGCAGTGTCGCCGTTCACCTGGACCACGTTGAAGTCGTCCTTGGTGTCGGTCCCGTCCCAGCGGTAGTCGACGGTGTAAAGCAGGCTGGGATCCGTGGCCGAGCCCCCGACGATCAGTCCCGGGATGTTGACCTTGGCGGCCACCTTGGGGTGCGAGCGGTCGGTGAGATCGATGCGATCGGCGTAGTAGCGGACGGTCGAGCCGGTCGTGCTGCCAGCATCGCTCGACAGGTCCTGCCACTCGTAGTGGCCGGTGTACAGGACGTTCCCCGCGACCTGCATGTTGCCCCACCAGGCCCGGGCGTCGTTGACGATGGTGAGCGAGGCCAGCGTCGGCGCGTCGGGCGCCGTCAGATCGGCGATCCACAGGGCGCTGTTGCTGTCGACGTACATCCCGCTCGCGTCGTAGACCGGCGCCCAGCGTCGGAACGCGAGGGCGTTCCCTGCAACCTGGGCGACCGTGCTGCCCCAGTACCAGTCGTAGTTACCGCAGCCCCCCCAGCCCCAGCCATAGTACCCCCAGCCGTCCACGGGGAGCCGCACCTTGCCGCGCAGCTGAATACCGTTCGACAGATCCACCACCTGGATCTGCTCGGCGCGACCGGTGCAGGACGAGGCGCCGCCGCCGCCGACAGCGATAGGGGCCGAAACGCCGTTGACGGCCCCACCGGAGGCATCCGTGGGACGGCCATTTGCGTCGCAGGCCACCTGCACCCGCACGTCGGTCACGACGTAGGCCAGGCTGCCGTTCATGAAGACCTGGGCGTTGACCCCCTCGATCCGCACCGACGGGATGTCGCCCGCGTCGGTGGTCTCCTCGGCGTTGGCGATGGGGACGAGGCGCACCTCCGACCAGGACTGATCGTTGTCGAACCAGTCGCTCGAGATCTCGGCGATGTTCGTTCCTTGGGGCTGGGCGGTGATGACGTTGCGGGCGAGGGTCAGCTCGTTGGTCACCACGGGCGCGGCGTGGCTGCTGTAGTCGACCACCGCCAGCGACAGATCCGACAGCGACACCAGCCGGTTCTGCACAAAGATGCCGCGCTCGACCCAGCCGCGGGTGTGGGCTGCCCCGCCGGTGGTGATGCTGGAGGCGGTGAAGTCGATGAGCTGCAGCCCATCGTTGTACTGCTGGCTGCCACTGTCCCAGCCCGAGAACGGCAGCACCACCAGGCCCTGCGTGGCGTCCATGGTGAAGGCCTTGAAGGTTCCGGCCGCCGGAGTCCAGGCCCACCCCTGACCGAAGGTCGACGTCCCGAGCAGCTTGGGCGAGGCAGGGGTCGTGACATCGAGGTACTTGAGGGACACCGCCGTGCTGTACACCTGGGCCGTGCTGGTGGTGTCGCTACCGAGCGCGAACAGGCGAAGCCCGGGCGCGGGCAAGATGTTCCAGACGTTGCCGGGAATGGTCAGGGTGCCGGCGAGGGCGGGCGCCTTGGAGTTGCTGAGATCGTAGACCTGAAACGGCGTCGTCTGGTTGATGCCGGAGCCGTAGAAGACGTTCGAGCTCGGCGAGAGGTAGAGCCGGTTGCTGTCGAAGCGCGCGGCCGGAGCCCATCCGGCAGGGGGAATGGTCAGCTCGGCCGAGAGCACCGGCGCGTCCGGGTTGCTGAAGTCGGCGATCGAGAGGACATAGCTCGAGGTGTCGCTGCAGTAGCTGCCGTAGAACTGGTAGGTCGCGAGGCACCCGATCACCCGCGCCGTCTTTCCGTCGGAGAAATCCAGGTTCCAGCGCCCGTTGTCGGCGCCCCACCCTTGCGCCTCGCCGTTCACCAGGAGCGATCCCCGCTGGACGATCTTCCCGGCGGGGTCGGAGATGTCGAGGTAGAGGAGCTCGGTCCGCGACGTGACGACTGGCGTGCTGTCGACCGAGCCGTCCTGCGCCGTGGCGCTCCCGCTCCGCGACGACGACACGGGAACCGCCACGCCTGCTCCCTTTCCGCTGGTGGCGCCCGCGTCCGGGGAGGAGGGCAAGACCGTGGCGTCGTGGGCGAGCAGGATCGAGGTGGGTGTGACGTTGAAGATGCCGGTGTATCCGGGAAACTCGACCTTCCCGACGGAGGCGACGGTGTTGTTGGCGAAGCTGACCGACGAGACGATCACGGTCTCGGTGCTGGCGGACACGCCGAGGGTGTCCCAGCCGTAAGACCAGCCGTAGTCCTCGCTGACCGCGTAGATCACGTCGCCCACCACCCGGTCGTCGCGCACCCAGCCGCCGAGCTTGGCCTCGCCAAGGACCCGGATGTTGGCCGGATCGCTGGCGTCGAGGCCGCGCACGATCGATCCGTGGAACGGAGTGCCGTCTTCGAGCTGCCCGTACCAGTCGGCGACGACCACGGTCGCGATCCCGTTGCGCACGATCATGTCGACCGGCGTGCCGTAGATGGGCGAGCGCCCGATCAGCGCCGGGTGGTCGACGTCGGTGACGTCGAAGACCATGAATCCCCGGTAGCCGTTCAGGTAGTAGAGCCGGGTGCCTTCGAGTCGGTAGAGGTCGGTCTCCTCGACGGTACGCGTCGGGGCCGCAGTCGTGCCCGTCCCTGGAGTCGACGCCGCTGGCGTCGCGCCGGCGGCGGCATTGGAGGCGGTGCCAATCGCGTTTCCGCCGCGATTCCCCAGCGAGTTGCCAAGCGGCGGAGCGGAGACGAAGTCCGTCTGGCCGACCTTGCGGGCCGTCGCGCTCGAGCTGCAGGCCGCCGCGGTGAGGGCGGAGATCAGCGCCAGGCTCGAGAGGCTGGCGAGGTGCGTGAGGGAGCTTCGACCCGGGGCGGGTCGCCGACGGTTGGCGATGGGCATGCAAGGCCGAGAAGCAAGTCGAGTGCCAGTCCAATGTCGGTGGCGGAAGGTGGGTGGACGCGGTTTCGGCCCGCCAAGCCCGCCAATCCTGCGCACTCGGACCCTTGGCGCGTCAACGTTCTGGGCGGGGGTCTCAAGTTTTCGATGGGGCGGGGGACAGCCCCGTCGCAGTCGGACCACGGGAGCGGACTCCCCGGTCGAGGGGGATGAGGCCGGGGCCGCGAGCTCGGGCTCGCCCATCGTAAAGGCTAAACTGAAGTCCGCAGCCTCTGGCTGGTTTACGTGGTGTCCGCGCTCGGCGCCGCCTTCGGGAATCTGTTCAAGGTGGGGTACGTCGCCGCCATCCCGAACGTGGTCGAGCTCGGCCGGGCCAACGGGTCGCTCCAGGCGCTGGTGTACGTGCTTGGGCCGCTCACGGCTGGGGCGCTGGCGACGCGCCTCGGGGTGGCAACGACACTGGTGTTCGATGCGGCGTCGTTCGGGATTTCGGCGCTGACCCTTTCACTCGTGCGCTCTTGCCGCGAAGGCGGCGGCGATCGCGAAGGTCGTGATGCCCCCGGGGAAGCGGAGAATGGGCCGACGGGGCTGAGCCCAGGCGCGTTGCTGGCGGGCGTGCGCCTTCTGCTCCGGCAGCGCGTCTTGCGGACGGCGCTGGCGCTCGCCGCGGTGGTGGCAGCGGTCGGAGCACCCAGGCTCCTGCGGGCCCGCCGGGACGATGGCGCGGACGGAAGCGGAGGTGGAGGCGGCGGCGCTCATGGCGGCGGAGGCGGCGTGTTGCTCGGGACGGGCATTCAGGCCCTCGGGCTGCTGGTGGCGGCCAGTGTTCGGGGCGTGGGGACCACCGCATTCGGGGCGGGCCTGTGGGCCATGGGGCTCACAGTCCGGGCCGTGCCCTATCAGGGCTTGCGGCAAGCCCTGACGCCCGACCCCCTCTTCGGCCGGGTCACGGCCGCCAGCATGACCATCACCTTCGCGTCGCCAGCGCGGGCGCGCCGATCGTCACCCGATTGGACGCCGCCTTCGGAGCCGCGCGCACCCTCGTGCGGCTGGCCTCGGCGCTCGCGGCCGTGGTGGTGGCAGGCCTCTTCACCCCGCTCGGTCGGCAATTCGGGCGGGCCGCTCCTCATCCCACAGCGATGCAGTCTGACGAGGTCTGCCGACAGGCCAGCCACGCTGGGCGTTCGATAGAAACGAAGCCCAAGGCGGCGCGGTGTCGGCCCGTGTTCAGTGGACGCCGATCGTCAAGGCGAACGGCGGCCTTGCGTCGAGCCCGCCGACGTGAGGAATCGAAATCTCCGCGGTTCCCAGGGCCCTGGCCAGAAATCGATATAGCTGCCGGGGACCTCCTGGGTTGTAAGGGGGCGGGTCTGTCGCGCCCAAAAACGTGACGGCGGTCGAAGACAGGACCGGATCACCGTACTGCCCGGGACCGATCGTGAAGACGAAGTCGCCGTAGAGTGCATGCTCGAGCGCGACCAGCAACGTGGAGCGGTGTCGCTCGTAGGTCGACGCGAACAGGACGCCTCCGATGGTGGCCAGCGCCATGGCCGTCGCGTCGTGCACCACGACATGGGCCCAGCCAAAGGCCACGCCGCTCGCCAGCACGCGGACGGGGTCCCCATACGGTCGACGGATGCATCCATTGGCTGACCGGGGGGCCATTCCTTGCGATCTACCGAGAGCTCGGAATCATTCCCCCGGTCGCCGTGCACCCGATTCGGCGTTTCGCGACCTACCGGAATGTTCAGGACGGATTGGAAATCGAAGTGACGGATGACCTGGAGCAGCTGGGCCAGGTGCTGAAGCGGCTTGGCTCAGATGACGCCCAGGAGATCGATCGAATGATCGCCGGGGCTCGCGCGGTCGCGGAGATGGATCCCGGGCTCGAGACGCCACCTGAGCTGGCCACCTTGCGTCAGCGGATGAGTCGCCTTTGGGACCTGCGAGAGCACGTGGGGGACGTCGCGCATTTCAGACACTCGGTTGCCGACTGGGCTCGGAGCCAGTTGAAGAGCCAGCGCCTTCGACGGTTCGTAACGCACCTGGCCCCGGAAGAATCGCCGGCGCTGGTTCTTCTCTTCATGCTCGGATATCTCGGGCGGGGGTGGCTGTCGCGTCCGATTGGAGGTACCGCGCGCTTTCGTGACGCCCTGGTTGCCAGCTATCAGGCGTCAGGGGGCGAGACCCGCATCGATACGACGGTGGAGGAGATCCTGGTCGAGAACAATCGCGCCACCGGGGTCAGGACCACCGACGGCACCATCGTGGATGCCGACGTGGTGGTCTCGACCTCGAGCGGTCCCGAGACGGTCTTGCGCTTGCTCGCGGGGCGTTACGGCGCGGAGGCGACCAGGCTCCGTCTCGAGAAATGGAAGATGTTCTCCCCGATCCTCCTCGTGAGCTATGGGGTCGACCAACCCATGTCGGAAGCGCCCGGCACGTTGGTGCTGGATGGCCTGCCACCCTTGCAAGTGGGTGGTCGCGAGGACGCCGGGCTCACGGTACGAATCTTCAATGACGAACCCGCCGTCGCGCCGTCCGGGCACACCGTGGTGCAGGTCCTGGCCCAAACGGACTACGCGTTCTGGGCGACCCGCGGGACGGGCTACGGCGCGGCCAAGGAAGCCGCGGCGGCGACTTTGCTGAGCAGCCTGGAATCGGTCCTGCCCGGTCTGCGACAGTCGGTTCGGATGACGGACGTCGCGACACCCCTCACCTTCTGGCGAAACGCCCGGTCCTGGCGCGGCGCCTTCGAAGGCTGGCTTCCCACGGCCGAGTCCTTCTTCGGCCACGTCGACAAGACCCTTCCGGGACTGAACGCCTTCTTCATGGCTGGCCAATGGGTCGAGCCTGGCGGTGGCGTGCCGAGCGCGCTCTTGTCGGGGCGCCACGCGGTTCAGATCGCCTGCAAGGAAGTCGGTCGCGCCTTTGCGTCGCCGACCGGGGTCTGATGGATGAGCTGGCAATGTCACGACAAAGACGGGGCCCTGGAGGAGACACCCTCAGTGCCCTCGCCGGATCTCGGGTGGATGAAAGCGGATCTCGAACGTGTGCTCGATGCGGTCGTGGCAAGCGATGGCGCCGGTCTGCAGGTCGACCTTCTCGGGGACCGGGGTGCTCCGGAGTTGATAGACGGCGTGGTAGCCCCGCTCGGCCAGAATGTCCAGCAGCATGTCGATGGTGATCGGGTCCTCGAAGAGAGCGCTATCGGTCCTGAAGACGCACCGACCGGCCAGTGCGTGCCGCACGACGACCGGGACGACCTGCGCCTCGATCAAGGCGGCGACTTCCTTGAACACCGGCGCGGCGGCGTGCTCGTAGGAGTCGAGGCGACGCACCAGTTCCTGGCGGGCGTACAGCGTCAACTCGGACACGAGGGGGATGTGGTGGATGATGTCGAAGGTGGCGTGTCCCAGCTCGAGCGAGCTTTGGTACTGGAACTCGGCGTTTATGCTCTTCTCCACCTCGCCGAGCGGCGCGTCGGCGTTGACGAAGTGATAGTGAAAATGCCTTCGCAGGCTGGTCAGCGCCTCGTAGGTCAGCTCCTTGAATGTCCGGTAGCGGTTCCGCGCGAGCACCTCGTCGATGTCGGTGGGACGGAGCTCGACCCGTTCGCCCACGCCCGTCCGGCGTACGGTCTCGTTGTGGGCCAGGATTGCGCGGCCGCGGCTCAGTTGCCGCTCGACCGAGGTTTGCTCGCCCACGAACAGCACGGTGATGCGAAAGATGGGACGGCGAAACCGCTTGCCGATCGAGGTGCCCCAGTACACGGCGCGCAGCTGCATGATCTGATCGTGCAACAGCTTGACGGCCTCGGCCTGAACCTTGGTGCGGGGGAACCCGTCGACGACACAGCCCGTCTGGTAGGCCGGATCGAGCAGTTCGCGCAACAGCACCTCGATCACCTCCCGATCGCCGACGAACTGCCCGCGATCTTTCAGCGCGCGCATCTCGGGCGTGTCCAGCAAGGCGCTCACCACGATGGGCGCCGCGGTCAGGCCGCGCTCGCGCAGGATGAACGGCGTGTTGGTTCCCTTGCCCGAACCAGGCGCGCCGCCGAGCCACATGATCTCCTTGGGGAAGACCATGTTCTCGAGGCCGCGCTCCTGGACCAGGAGATTCCACACCTGGCCGAAGATCAGCGGCGCGTCCTTGATTTCGAGCTCGGGGGTGGAGACGCGGGCGCCGCCACCATCCGTGGGATCTGCTGGCGAAGGTTCAGGGTCGGCCATGGGAGGATCAGATTAATGAATCGGGCCGGCCTCGGGTCGGAAAATCCGCGCCGACTGCGCCGTCGACATTCGAGCCTCCGGACCTGGGACCCGGGCGAAGCTTCTTCGACTGGGGCAGGTTGGATGCGCCGGCCTCCGAGGCTCCGGTTCAATCCCGACCCACCCCGGTGGCGACCGCTGGTTTCGAGGGCGTGAGCTCGACCGGGGCTGGCGGCTCGGGCGGCGTCCCGTTCGGGCGTCGGTGCGGGGTCTGCTGGAGCTGCGCCTGCGCGAGATTCGAGCTCTCGGATTGACACGTTCGTCTCGGCGGTCCAAAGGCATTGCCGGGGCTTCGATTCGTTCAACTGACACGATCCTGACTGACACGGTCATGATTGCTCCAGCGGGCGAATGTCCGCGCCCTTTCGCTGGATCACGAAGGGGATGGCATCCATCCGGAAGCCGGACACGCCGAGCTCGAGCCAGAAGCCCATCACCTTGCGGATCTCGGCCAGGACCATCGGATTGCTGGTGTTGAGATCTGGCTGAAAATCGTAGAAGCGGTGAAAGTAGTATTCGCCGGCCACCGTGTCGAAGGTCCAGGTCGACTTCTGCACGCCGGGGAACACCATCCCCTTGTTCGCGTCCTTGGGTTTGGTCTTCGACACAATCGCGCACGCCCAGCCGCGCAAGGGGCGGGACCGGCGGATCCGCCGCCTCGGAGAGTACGGTCCTCGGATCGGGCCCTGTGCGCGGGGACGAGACCCGATCCATCGAGGGCGCGGCGGTCAGGGTGACGACCGCCGCTCGCACGGTGGCGGACCGCTTCAAGTACCGGAACAAAATTGGGCTCGACGTGGCGCGCCCAAAGCGAGCCGTCGCCGAACACGCCGGGCACGCCGGCGAAGCGGTGGTCCGGGTCGGGCAGTCCCATGATCTCCGCAATCAGTCGGAGAAGGACGCTGGGGCCGACGTGCACGAGACTTCGACGACGGGGCTCGGCGTCGGCGTGCTGGTCTTCCATGACCTTAACCCAAGGCTTCTCCTCGAGCTCAAGGCCAATCGCTACGAGCTCGAAGGCGGCGACAGGAGCTCTCGGCTCAGCCGACGCTGACGTTCGCACGGGCCACCCGGCCCGGGAGGGCCCGCGCGCGCCTGCGTGCTCGGGTCCCGCTACTTCGCGAGGTACGTGGTCATTGGCGGGACGACGCCGTGGCGCTCCATGGCCGCTGCGACCTCGGGCGGGGGCGAGGCCATCATCGCCTGCATGCCCGCCATGTCGTGGACGTCGGCGGTGATGGCGATCATCTTGCTCCCGTCGGCGGCGACGTGGTCCTGAACGTTGGTGGCGTATTTGCCGATGAGGGCTGCCCGCTCGGCCTTGCCCTTGAGCCACTTCTCGACATCGACGACCGGATGCGCCGAGAGTCTTGGCGTGAATGCTTGCACTCTCGCAGGGGCCGAGTATCGCCGCGAGGAGGACGATATGCAATGGGCGGCGGGGGACATGACCCCCGCTGGGACCCGAGTCTTCCTGATGCCTCGACGCCCAGATCGTCGCCGAGCGCCTGACGACCAACCCCACGCGCCTCCACCGATCACGTCAGCACCACGAGCCGCCGCCGGAGACTTGACCGCCGCGAGCAGGGTGCCGACATGGGCGGCTCGCAAGAGCAGCAGGCAAAAACTTCAGGAGGTCGCCCTGGCTGTTCCCGTAGGCCCCAGAGGCCAACGTGTAGGTCAAGACCTGGTGATTCGTCTGGAAATGTCCACCCGCCATGCGGGTCGTATCCGAGGGCGACTTCGAGATCCGGGTGTGCACACCGACACGGATGTCATCGAAGCCTGCCCGCAACGCTGATACTCCTTTGCCCTCGCAGGGAAATGGAATCCGCCAGCCCGCCAAGAAGTCCACGCTCTTCCAGTGATCTCGGGCGTGGGCTCGGTCCGGCGCCTCTTCGTGTCACGCGGGAGCCACGTGGTAGGCTGACGATCTTGCTCGCTTCGATTGCGCGGATCGCCAGCGTGCCGTCTCTTCGGCGGTTCGGGTGGCCACGCACCTCTCCCCGTCGGCCGAACCGCCTGGTGTCTGCGGTCCGGTCTCTTTCATGGGGGTTTGTCATGCTCCTGGCAAAGTTCGTCGCGGCCACCTCATTGATCGCCGCATTTTGTGGGGGTGTGGCGTGTCGGACGGATGGCTCCCACGCGAGAGGCGGAACGGTTGGCAGCGGCGGCGCGTCGTCGGGTGGCGCCACCGGCGAAGCCGGTGGGGCGTCGAGCGGGAACGGCGGTGGTGGTCGAGTCGGGAGTGGCGGTGATACGGGCACCGGCGGAGCTTCGACCAGCGGCAGCGGCGGCGCCACCGGAGCTGGGGGTCTTTCAGCAGAGGGCGGCCCCAAGGCCAGCGGCGGCGCGATGGTCGATGGTGGCTCCTCCGGCGCAACCGGTGGGGCCAGCCCGAACGGTGCGGGGCCTGGCGGGACCACGGCGACTGGAGGAGCCAATGGAACGGGAGGGGCAAACGCGGCAGGCGGCACGGGCGGTGGAACGAGCACACTGGTTCAGCCCATCGCGCGCACCAGCGGGAAGTACGTTCTCGAATTCGGCGACATCTTCTTCGAAGTCGATTCCCTGGTCGGGGCGCGCGTGATCACCCTGACGCTCGCAGGCGCTCCCAACCTCTTGACGGGAACGGCGCAGGATGCCGTCAACTACGGCTCCACGTTCCGCGTCAGCCCCCAGAGCGCCTGGCCAGGCACCTGGCCGCCACCGCCCGAGATCGATACCAGCGCCTACAGCCTGACCGTCTCCGGTCAGACCATGGTGGGGACGAGCCCGAACGCCGCGTCGATCGGCGCCACGGTCACGAAGAAGTTCACTGCGGGCCTGAGCAACCAAAGCATCGTTGCGGAGTACAGGATCCTGAGCACGGCCAGCGGGAAGAGTGTGGCCCCCTGGGAGGATACGCGGGTCTTCCCAGGTGGCCTGACGTTCTACCCGACGGGCGATCTCGCGCCGACCGGAGGGACGTTCCCGCTCCCGACCACCCAGACCTCCTTCGGCTGCACCTGGTTCCAGTATCCTGCAAGCGTCCGCGCATCTGCGCGCCTGATCGCCGATGGCAAGGAAGGCTGGATCGCGCACCTCACCTCTGGCGGCACCGTCTTGGTCAAGAAATACCCCGACATCGCGTCGACGGCGCACGCACCGGGCGAGGGCGAGGTTTCTATCTACGTCGATGGCGGGGGCAAGTTCATCGAGATCGAAACCCAGGGCGCCTACGCGGCGTTGCCCTCGGGCCAGTCCGTGACCTGGACGACCACCTGGTACGTGCGCAAGCTTCCCACCGGGATCAGCGCCACCCCGAACCAGGCCCTCGTCGACTGGGTTCGGGGCGTGATCCAGCAGTAGCGCCCTGCACGAGCGACCGTCGCTCCGTTTGCGACCGCTCACCCGTCATCGACGGAGTCTTCCGTGAAGCCGGTCGTCGTTGATTCGCACCCACCTCGAGCCCATGTCGGTCGAACGGAAGAGGCCGCGGCGTTTGAGCACGACGCCCGCCAGGGAGTCGATGAGGGCAACGACTCTTCCCGACCGGGAGCCGCGGGATTCGATGGAGGCGGCGCTCTACAGCGCCTCCGGCATCCCGCAGCCGGCCGTTCCGCCGGGCGCCCCGCTGGTGAAGCACGTCGGCAGCGTCAACGTCATCCGGCTCGGCGGGCGGACCCTCGCCTCGCAGGAAAACGGTGACCGATGGTGGGAGATCGATCCCGGTGGCGGGGACCGTCACCCACGAAGGCTCACCGCCCGGACCGCCACGCTGATCGCCGACGACCCGATGGACCCGAGGTGCCAGACACGTCCGGAACCCGGCGCGACGGCTGGTTCCAGAGCTGTCGCGAACCCTTCGGCGCGCGACCCCAGTCGGACGAGGATGTCGCGGAGGATGGCCTTCCGTTGGAGATCTCCCTCGAATGGGCCTTGAATCCGTCGTCGTGGCGGTCCCGAAGTTGCTAGGTTCAAGGACCATGCGCAGCTCTCGGGCGTTCTCCCTCTTCGGCTGGTCGGCGCTCATCGCAAGTGGTTGCTCTGGCGGTTCGAACGCGGTCGGCGTCGGCGCCGGCGGCGGCGGCGCTCCGAAGGGATCCGGCGGAGCCGTCGGAGGCGGGACTGGGGGAGCCGGGGCCGGCGGGCTCGGCGGTGCCGCGGGGACAGGAGGCGGCGGACACGGGGCTGGCGGGGTGGTGGGAATGGCCTCGGGGGGCGTGGGAGGAGCTGCGGGAGCGGGTGGCGGTGGGCTCGGCGGCGGCTCGGGCAGTGGCGCGGCAGGCGCCGGTGGAGCGGGGACAGGGGGGACGACTCTGCTGTGCCCGTCGCGAACCGTGCCACCTCGGCCGCCCACCAACAGCGATCCTTCGACGAACCAGGCACGGGCGGAGGCCATCCAGCTCTTCGTCCTCGACGCCCTCGTGGGCCAGTACGTCCGAGGCGACGTGCTCGTCTATCGCGGCACGACCCGCGCCAACTTCACCGTCCAGACACCCGCTGGCTACGATCCGATTCCAGGTCGGTCGATCGCCCGGGGCTCTGCCCTTGCGCGGCTCGACTACCGGCGCACGTCGTCGAGCGACTACCTGCCGCCGTTCGCGCCCGACGGTGCGAGCACCACGACGGCCGTCCTCCTGATCCATGGCGTGAGCGACGGCAGCTACACCGTCTGGGGCCAACTCGACAGCCAGCCGACGCAGACGCTCGCCGCCTCGATAGGCACGCGCGATAGCGACAACGTCTTCCTCACGTCGTGCGCCGGATGCGTGCCCAGCCTTTGGAGCCGGCCGACGTCGATCAGCTTCGACGCGGCCGTCGCGAGCAAGATTTCCGTCTACAGCGGCAACCTCGGCTACGCCGACGCGCCGACGCTCCTCTCGGCGGCGGCCGACCTCCAGGTCATCTCGCCGTGCGACGTGACACTGGACGAGATCAAGGCCCTCGATGGCGCGACCGGACCGAACGAGTTTGCCGAGGATATCGCCCTTCAGAGCTTCGTGTCCGAGGGCAACGAGATCGTGTGGCATCGCAAAGGCGCGACGACCTTGCGCTCCCCGTCGCCGATGTTCACCGACTGCGACGGGCTGGACCTCCTCTACACCATCGACCTCTACGTCAACGTGAACGATCTCGGCGACTACGGGGTCCGCAACTACGGCAACGAGATGCTGCTCACACGGTGCCCCTGACGGGGTCGGGTGCCGCGGCCACCCCCACCGACCGGCTGGCGATGTTCTTGCGGCCCTCGATCTCATCGGCGTGCTTCGACGAGACGGAAGAAACCCCGTGGCCGACTCAGGCGAGCCGCAATCCGCGTCCGAACCCGCGGCACGATCATTCCCGCGTGCCGGGCGCGAGGACGAACCGTCGACCCTGAGGGAGATGATGTAGGTGCTCGCGCCCCTTGACGGGCAAAGGCTCTTCGCTGGCATCGAAACAGGAGGCCGCCGCATGGACGGGGACGTGGCAGGAGAGGAGGGCTTCTATGTTCGGCTGCTGGAGAAGGTCCCGGGAATGGTGGGGTACCGTTCAAGAGCGGATCTTCGAGCCCTTCTTCACGACCAAGGAAAAGGGCCGCGGTACGGGGCTGGGGCTCGCGACCATCTCGGCATCGTCAAGCAGAGCAACGGCAGCATCTTCGTGTACAGCGAACCTGGGCGGGGTGCGACCTTCAATTTACCTGCCGCGCGTTGACGCTCCCCTCGACCCGATCGCCGAGACCATCAGCGTGCAGCCGGCGCAGCAAAAGACAGGCACGATCTTGCTCGTCGAAGATGACGACGCCGTTCGCCGAATGGTCCGAGTCGTCTTGGAGCGAGCTGGTTACCGAGTGCTGGAAGCGTCCAACGGCCCAGCCGCGATCGAGTGCGGTGCCCGAGAGCCCGGGCCGATCGCCGTGGTGCTGACAGATGTGATCATGCCAAGGATGTCGGGGAAGGAGCTGGCAGACCGCCTCGTCGCCACCCGCCCGACGTTGCGCGTTCTCTACGCTTCCGGCTACACGGACAGCTCCGTCGTGCATGACGGTATGCTCGACGAAGGGGTGAACTTTCTTCAGAAGCCCATCACGGCCGCGTCGCTGCTT